>Ga0105049_10001277_pt1 | contig 29579 bp, 23 predicted proteins | sample MAT06_FD_78087 | JGI IMG/M metagenome (GOLD analysis project Ga0105049, IMG submission 78087) | Freshwater microbial communities from Lake Fryxell liftoff mats and glacier meltwater in Antarctica - MAT-06 | ecosystem: Environmental > Aquatic > Freshwater > Ice > Liftoff microbial mat | place... | reverse complement strand
GCGAAGCGGATCCACCACTTTCACGTTAACCGGTCCACGATTTGGGGCATAGGTGAGCTCCGCAATGTTGTTATTGACCAAAATTTCTCGCTCGCTTTCTGCGGTAATGATCAAGTCGTTCAGTCCATTTCCTTTACCCTCAATGCGGGTAAGGAACACCCCTGAGCCATATCCTGAGTTAATGGTTGCACCGCCAAAAGCGGGCTGCACATCGTGAGGAATGGCCGGAATTACTGGAATCTCGCCGATTGCCGCCTTGCGTGAGGCAAGGAACGCTTCGTCCTGACCGCGCTCAAGGGCTACACTGTATTCCTGATAATTGTTGTAACCATAGGCCAATACCATGAAATAGTAGGTCTTGTGATTGATCAGGCGATTATCTCCTTGAGCAAAGGCGTCCGTAGTTACGCGGAAAGAACGCTTGATCTCCTCATCTGTGCCATCCACCATGAGCTGAGGCACAATCATTTCTGTATCAGGATCGCGGGAATAATTGATGATGTTCTCGATTCCGTTTCTTACGTCGCACTGAGCAATCAATCGAGACTTGTTGATGTCCTCGAGATCAGATGGATTCACCTCGTCATTAGCCAACTGATATACGAGGTAGCCTTCGAAGGAATAAGAACGATCTGCCTCCGTAAGCTGAGTTCCGTCAGAAAGTTCTTCCGGAATACTCGGGTCAAATCCACCTTGCTCAGGGCCATAGTTTTCGAGGTAGTTCGTAGAAATCGGATTGTCGTTGCTAAGCATGAGAATGACCTCACGATTAAGCTCGCGCACAGCCACATCCGGGGCATCAGGTCCCGAAACAAGTTCAAAGCAGTTATCAAACAACGCCTGAGCCTTGTCGTCAAACTCACGCAAAAGGCTTACAGATTCTTGAGGACCACCGCCAGTGGCGCGAGCCCAGACAACACCTACAGTAATGTTGTTATAGTCACCAGGCTGCAATGTAAATGGACCCGCAGCCTGAATAAAGCGACGGTCGTTTGGCACGTTTCCCGAACTGATTTCAGTCCAAGGCTCCACGCTGGTCCCCGAGGTCCCCCAGAAATTGGGGTCAGTTGATCCCGGGAACATATAGTCGGCATCCACGTTCTGGAGAACGCCCGCACCACTTACGCCATTTCCGCCGTACTTCATGCGTGCACCGTTTTTCCAAATTCCACGCATGTAGTTATAATAGTGAATGGCCACAGTTGGGTCACCATTGATTGGATTGGTTACGGCGTTGTTGTAGTAGACAAAACGACGCATTCCGAATCGCTCATTATCAACTACCCCATCGCCATATCCTATGCCCAAGCCTCTATAAGGAATGCCTATGCTATCAATGGCGTTGATGATGTCTGTAGTGAGTGGGTTATCAACTTCATCCGTATCCTGATAGGGACCTTCGAAAAAGTCAACTCCGACCGCTGGAGGATTAGAGCCATAACCGGGAGATGAGGCAGTCGGTTCATCGAATGCATCACCGTTGTAGCAGTATCCCAGACCGCGCTGAACATCGCAACCAACGTAGTCATCTATCGAAGTGCCAAGGTCCGCATCAACCCAAGATCCGAAGTAAGTTTCGCTCAAGGTTTGAGTACCCTGATTAATCAATACATAGTTGTAAAAAGTCATGTTGTTCACTTCATCGTTGGAAGTAAACGCGAAAGCCTGAGCACGAACCTCCATGCCAATAGGCTGACCTTGCGATTCTGTGTGCGCATTGCCTTTGTCGTTAAAGATCCAGAAGTAGGTCTGGTCTCCAAAAAGAGGAATCGGATCCTCCCGACGACGCTCAAAACAATTGATTTCACGAAGGAAGTCGTACCAGGGATAGTCACCATTTGCCGGATTATAAAATAGATCACCGTCGTAGTCATAGAAAGGGGCTAGGTACAAATCCTGCCCAGCCGCAGTGTTTCCAATAGCGGGGTAATCATAGAAATATCCAGGAATAGCATAGTTCTCGGCACAGTCATCGCCACCAGCCAACTCGCAGTCGAACTGCTGACGCTGACGCTGAGAATCCTGGCGCAGGCTGATGAAAAAACGGTCATACTGAGTGCACACGTTTTCAGTCACCGATGCGGTACCATCATTGGTGAGCGGACCTGGCCAAAAGTCATTTCCATCACCACGGAAGGTAACAGCAGCCAGTTTAAGTTGCTGGTCAGGAGAAATGCCTCCCATCCAGAGCGCACCTGCATAGATGGAAGATACATTTCCTTCTTTTGGTACAATGTATGCCGCGCGTGAGTTGGCGCGATCTTGCCACATAGATCCACCGGTCTCTATCAATGCCTTCACATTGTTCCACTCAAGATTGCGCAAACCCGTGGCGGGTGCGCAGGCTGCTGCACGGGTGTCACCGGAGTTGACTTCCTGTCCGCCGTTGTGCGAACCGCCAGATCCGGGAACTGTCTCGTACTTATACGCAGCAGCATCCTGACAGATGAACAAGGTTAAAACGAGTGCGGTAATTTTTCCGATTGCTTTTATCATCTTTATTCTGAAATAAATCAAACGTTCTTCTTCACTAATTGAGTGGATCAAAAGTCTAGACGCACGCCTAAACGAATTTGTCTAGGAGCACCCAAATTGAATGGGTTGTTAACGAACATGCCGTAGTAGTTGCGGAATGCATTAGGTGAATTCTGAGAGTTAATAAAAGACTGGTATTGCGCCGCCGCCAAATACCCATCATCATCTGGTACACCTGTAAAGCGATAAACCCCCAACACATTTTGAGTATTCAATAAGTTAATTATCCAAACGTAAACGTTCAGATTTGCCGCTTTTTTCTTGTCTTCATCCTTACCAAATGCGAGCGTGAAGTTGCGGTCGATGTTCATGTCGACCGTGAATTGCCAAGGAAGACGTGCACCGTTGATAGAGCCTTCAGTAGATGGCGAAATCTCTCCAGTTATTGGAGTTGGGAAAATCTGTGGTGTGTAAGGGGTACCAGAACCAAGATTGGCAATAAAGTTCACACCTGAATTCTCGAAGATGGGTTTGCCAAACCAAACAGGACCATTGTAGTCTGCTTTCTCGCCATAACGGTAGTCGACAGTCGCCACTATGCGGTGACGCTGATCATAATTCACTGGAGCGACATTACGAAGGTTCGGAAGGCCTGCGTTGATCAATGCAATCTGTGATTGGGTGGATGAGCCAGTACCATCAGCGAACTGAAGCGTGTAAGATGCTTTCATCCACAAGTTTCCGGTGCGCCGGAGATCATACGTTAGCGTAAGACCCTTTACAGTGCCAAAGTCGAGGTTGTCGAAGGCGCGATAGGTACTTGGGTAGGCTCCGACGAAGCTACGCACCTGAATCATGTTGCGAAGCTCTCGGTAGAATGCTTCTATTTTGATGGAGGAAGTGCGTCCAAGTACTTGCTGGAATCCAAGAGCGTAGTCTACGGTGCGCTCAGGCTTCAGGTTTGGATTGCTCAAAAGTACGTTGCGGTTCTCCATAAAGAGATAATCCGCGGGGTTGAAGCGGTTAGAATCGAAAGGACGCTGAGTCAGTACGTCGTAGTGAGCAAAGAAAAGAGCCTCATCCGAAATCGGGAAAGAGAATGCGATACGCGGCATGATATTCACCGCAGGATCGTACTCTTCGAATGCGTTGCTGGTGAGATCGGCGTTTCTATCCACTTTTAGGAATGGGTTCACGCGGCCACCTGCTGCTACAGAGGTGAATGGGTCGGAAACCTGCTGTCCCTCAGCATTGTACCAAGTGTTGCCATCGCGGTAACCAGTAACGGCAGTTGGGTTTGAAAGATCATCCACATACACCACGAAGTCATCGCCAATGTTACTTGGACGATTTGCACCAAACTGATCAAAATTGACTTCACCAGCAGTAAATGCCTCACTTATAACAAATGGATCTTTTGGCACGAACTGGTTTGCATCGAATCGGTCAATACGAACTCCGACGTTGAAGATGAGGTCATCAAAGGCAAATTTGTCCATGATGTAACCTGAAATGTAAATCGGCTCAAATGCACCGATTGGACGAGTGGCGTATGAGTTGTTGCCAAGTGTCTTTCGTTCCGAGAAGAAGTCCTCGATGGTTGGACGTCCGTTAAGACGCTTTCCGGTGTGGTCGTATCCGAAGTAGGTCACCAAGTTATTTCCCTGATTGAGCAGGTCATCAGCACCAAACATATCAATAGTAAGGAAGTCAGGCTCAAGACCGTCTGTATTTACGAATTCAGTTCCGTTCGGATTCAGACCGAGAGCAGAGCGCAGATTATAATCGAATTCGAATTGACCATCACCCACTAGGTTGCCATAGTTCACATAGGTGAATGAGCCCACATTAAAGGAAGAAGGATCATTCTCATTCAATTCTTGGTTGTGGAAGTTGGCATATTGCCGGGCCAGTTGCCACAGACCTACAGGTGCAAGGAAATAACCTGCATCCCGGCGTTGCTCAAACTCGAAACCAACCTGAATGGCGTGGTCTCCTACGTCGGCTGATCCGGAACCACTGATGCGGAATTGACCAGTTGTAGTCTCACTGTAGTTGTTGTTTTGAGCACCCAAGTAGCTCCAGAGAGCATAAGTGCTGCTTGGCTGTTGACCGTTGATCAAGCCATTACCTCCCTGAATATTAACCAAGGATGAGTATGGGTCTTCACCAATCTGAGCAATCTCAGTGGTGTTATCGTTGATGATTGGGTCAAAAATAGGATCGTCGGTTAGGATAACGTCTGTTCCATTAAGAACTTCATTGACGTAGCTGTTAGTTTCAAACAAGTTGAAATACTGGTTAGTAATTGCCGCTAGATCGGAGTTATAGGGCGAAGGACGGTAGTTAATGTTGACATCCTGCCATCCGTTTTGCTCGTAAAAGGTATTGTCTGTGCTTGGGGTGTAGGTAGGAAGACGCAAAACGTCGAAGTAACCCACGTGCCCGTAGCGGAAATACGATTGACCATGGGTTTCGTCTTCCCTGCGGTCAAACGTGCGAGAATAGTCCACCATGATGGAGTAATACACATTCTTCAAATTGGCTGCTGATGATTCTGTGCCGTCTGCATTGCGAAAGCGTTGGCTAAATTTCGCGTAAGCTCTCCAGTCAAGCGAGGTGCCGCGTTGGTTGTTGTCAGAGTTCATCAGCATGTTGCTGTAACTGTAATCATTACCCCTACTGAAGGCCGCAGTACCCCCAAAAGTGAGCGTAATATTCTGGGAGGTATTCACATCTATTTTACCTACCATGTTGGCCGAGCGATTGCGCACATTCAATCGAGCTGGGATTTTCTCGAAATTTTCTGAGGTAAGAAAATCTGCATTATAAAGGGCCCCATTTACATCACCATTCGCCTGAATGTTCTGGCGCAATGGATTTGCTAGCAATGCCTGGCGGGCATCTTCTTTCATCCGATACACGCCACCATAGGCTGGATTTCCATCAAGGATGTCAGTATAGTTTCCGGAAAGGAAAAAACCCACTAGAGGACGACCTTTATTGCCAGCCTCATCCTTTTGAAACAGGATTGGACCAGAAACTGACCCTTCCACAAGGTTGTAGGCATATTTATCCAAACCAACACCTTTTTCGCCGCTGGTAATACCGGAAGAGATTACTTCCACACCGCCCGTGTAGGTAGAAGACGCACTGCGAAGGGCAATGTTGATTACACCTCCCGTTGCATCTCCGATGTTGGCAGGAATACCACCAGTGAGTACGCTTACTTCTTCAAGCGCTGACTTTGGAAGGCTTGTCGATCCGCGCACTTTAATACCATCTATATATACCCAAGTTGAATTGGTACGTGCACCACGAATGGAAATTCCACCTCCGGTACCGGCCGAACTTACACCAGCTACTGTTGAGGCAAGTCCCAAGGCATCCCGGCTTGGCATCTTAGCGATCTCTTCGCGGGTCACAGTGCCGCCTGAAGCTCCACCGTCTTTGTCAATGAGAGGCACTTTGTAGTCCACAATCTCAATCGTGGTGAGTTCTACACCTGAGCTAAGTTGCGCATTGGCAAAAGCAATTTTTCCCGCCGAAATAGGGACTTTTGCTAAAGTTTGTGTTTGATACCCAACAAATGAGAACTGAATATCATACGTTCCTGGTTCAATCGGCTTGATGGTGTAATCGCCGTCAATATCCGTCGTACCCCCGGTAACCAAATTGCCATTCAAGAAAACGATGACGTTTACAAACGGCAACGCCTCCTTGGTTTCTTTATCGGTCACCTTGCCTTTCAACGTGCCTGATGATACCTGCGCTGCGACAGGACCAATCAAGAAAATAAGAAGTGCGGTGAGCAGGTAAATCTTTCTCTGCATACTAAACAGGTTATAAAGTTGTAACAGGCTTCTCTTCTAAGCGGCCGCTAAAATAAAAAGTCTTCGAGGTTTTAACGGCTCTTAACAATTCTCAAATTAAGCCAGAGAAACCCCTTCCTCGAAATCTTTTTCTTACAACGCTAAGTTGTTCATTCTCACTCTTCCGAGTCTGGTTAATGACCAAATTTAAGCGATCCCAAGGCCTCAGGGTTCAAAGAATCCGGAGTTTTAGGACCAATTTTATACAGGTCCAGCGAACCTTTTTTAGATCAGAAAGGGAGGATGCACGTCATCCAGAGGTAACATGACGGTGGTAGACGGGATCAGAACTTACGCTTGCGAAACATCCGGCGATACCACGGAATTTCTTTCCCCCATGATTGTTTTTGAGAGCGCTTGTAGTTCTGTTTCATACGCTTTTTAGTCGCTTTGTCTTGTAGATCGTCATGATGACCCTTGCGGTCCTTGTAGCCAGCTTCGATAGCTGCTCTATCCGCTTTGTCACGATCGAGGGCATTTTCTGGTGTTTGCACATCAGAACCGCGTTGCTTTTTCGGCGTCTTTTGGGCTTCTGCTGGAGTGCTCAGAAGGGCAAACGCTGCAAACAATGCAATTATCAAAGCTTTCATTAAGCGGAAACGCCTCATGGGTAGAATTCGTATGAAAACTTGGTTATTAAGATGTCGTGATTCTGAAGGTCATGATCAATCAGTGCTTCCAGAAGCATCGTTTCAGTATAGAGCACTTCAATCTCACGGATCAGTTCGTTCTCTTGGTAATATTCCACTTTATGAAGATTTCCCAAGGTATCATAGTAAAACTGATCGCTCTTCGAAGGATTACTTTGATTGTCTTTCACCATGATTTCATCGATCCATCCATGGTCGTTGTAGGTGTATGATCTAGTTACCGAACGTCCGCTCATTACTAGCTCTTCAGTCTCTGTCACAATGTACCCCATCGAGTCGCGCATGGTGGTTTTTTCGGAATAAAAGAGTCCGTAATTGTTTAGAGCTCGCCTTCTGGAAATGTGATCGCCTCCCGAGAAGTACTCATAGGATTCTGAATTCACCAAAATGGGTGTTCCACGATCCAACGTGCCTGGCTCGAGGGATCTGTTTTCTGCCTTGCTGAAATCAATACGATTCACACGGCCCTGATCGTCATAGAGCATAGCCGTAGTGAGAATTCCACGAGGATTGGTTTCTTTTCGTATTTCAACTTCTCCCAGATCATTCCTCTTGAACTCGACTCGCAAACTGTCCACCAAGTGCAATACCGAACTGACCTTATCCATGGCTTTGAGCAGTCCGACTTCATTAAATCGAAACACAAAAATATCCGGTAACTTCTGAATTGGTCGATTGGGGCGTTTCACGGAAAGTTGTCCGCTAATGCTTTTGATTTTATTCTGCCAAAGAAATTCCTGATTAAAATACATTTCCTCACTGAAGGCATTGCCTAGGCGGTTGTCGATGATTTGTGCATGTCCTCCCACGGACAACAAAATGAAAAGAGCGAAAAAAAGGCTTACAGCAGGGTACGATGACCGCAGCAAATTGAAAATGAGTTTCTTCATAAAATGAGTTCCTTGGCTTCTGACCAGTTGCGCACAGGTGCATGGCACGTAAATCCGGTGCAAACATAAAGGGGCGTATTGGCTCGAAAACGGTCGCGCAGAAGTGGCAATGAACGGGCTATTGTGGATGCAGAAAATAGACAGTTAGGAACATAGTCGCGATTCCATTCATTCTGCGCGTGCTGAGCTTCAGGGCCACAGGCCACTACTTCATGAAAGGGTGCAGTATGCCAGAGGTAAGCGATCAGCCAATTCGACCAGGAAGCCCCAAAGTCAATCGAAGGACTAATATGATCAAGCATCTTTCTGCTGTGTTCCACCAGGTTGGGCTTGTCAAGAATATGCCCCAATAAAAAGAGTGATTTGCAAAGCGAGGAGTTGGCCGCCGGAAGCACATTATCTGCCAATTCCTTTTGGCGCACAAAAAGTGCTTCATCTTCATCTGAGGTAAACCAACACAACCCGGACTCGACATCGCCAAAGTGATCCAAGACGTGGAGTGCGTATTGATAAGATTCTTCAAGCCATTCAGGTGAGCCAGTGCATTCGAAAAGTACCAACCATGCTTCGATCACAAAAGCATAATCGTCCAAAAAGGCTGCTCCGTGAGTTTTCCCGGAAGTGAATTGCCGATAAAGTCGTCCATCGATAGTCAGCCACTTCCTTAGACCATCGGCCGCTCGAATGGCATGGTCAAGATAAGCTTGTTCTCCTGTGGCCTTCCAAGCCTCACCCAACCCACGAATCATTAGCGCATTCCACGAGGTGATGATTTTATGATCTAGACCGGGCCGCACCCTCAGGTCACGCGCTTTTCTCATCTTCTCTCTGAGGCCCGCCTTGGATTCAACCCACTCACTAGGATTTAAGTGTGTGCGCAACAGAAATGATTCATCTCCCTCTCTCCGAAGTAGAATGGATTGGCCGTGTTCCCACAGACCTTCTTTGCCTATGCGATAGTACTCGGCTGCAAGAACGAAATCATCTTGAAGGAGTTCACGCAGTTCTTCTTCTGACCAGATGTAATATTTCCCCTCGACACCTTCACTGTCAGCATCCAGAGCCGCATAGAACAATCCCTCGGGTGAAGTCAGTTCGCGTTCAATAAAACGAAGCGTGTGCTGAATCACGTCCAGATAGGCGGGATCTTTCCACATTCTGAATGCTTCAGAATAGAGCGTCACCAATTGGGCATTGTCATAAAGCATCTTCTCAAAATGTGGAACTTTCCATTCCGCATCCACACTGTATCGCGCAAATCCGCCTCCGACTTGATCGTTGATTCCTCCGCGCTCCATTTCATTCAAGGTCAGTTTTACGAATTGAAGTGTGTCGTCGTCTTTGAACAATGCTGCATAATGAAGGAGAAAGCTAGTGTTGGTGGGCATCGGGAATTTCGGAGCCTTGCGAGCGCCACCGCGTTCATTATCCCAGTACGTTTTCCAATGATCCACTACCTGATGAATCCATCGAGCATCGATCTGTTCATTCTCACCAGACTGAAGTTCATTGAGCTGTCGAACTCCTTCGTGCAATTGACTGGCGTAGGTCTCAAGTTGGCTAGGTTGAGATTGCTGAAGTTCTGCCAGATTATGCAGAATACCAAGCCAGCGATCTAAGGGAAAATAGGTGCCACCATAAACGGGCCTTCCATCTGGCAAGCAAAAGACATTCAACGGCCATCCGCCCTGACCGGTCATCAGTTGCAAGGCGCTCATGTAAACGTGGTCCACATCCGGCCTTTCTTCGCGATCTACCTTGATACTTATGAAGTTCGCATTCATAACTTCCGCAGCGTCCTCTCTTTCAAAGACCTCACGTTCCATAACGTGGCACCAATGACACGCGCTGTAGCCGATGCTCACCAGCACAAGTTTATTTTCCTTCTTTGCTCTCTCCCACGCATCTTCATTCCAAGAGTGCCAGTCTACTGGATTTTGAGCATGTTGCAATAGATACGGAGAGGTAGATTGCGAAAGTAGATTTGCCATGGGGCGAAGTTAAGCCTCCATGCTTCGAACCTGCTTACGAACCCATAGGCGTGAGGTAGAAACTGTAAAATGGGATTAGTGACTTTCAGATTCTTTAGGGGTATTCTTGAAGCGTGCCCCATGCCCATTGAATAAAGATTCGCGAGGATGGAAGGCGGAGGAGTCGGAGCGCACTAATTTCGCCGACAATCAAAAATACCATGCGCGACAATACGATTTTCTCTCTTATTCAGCAGGAACATAACCGTCAGCTTCACGGCATCGAACTGATAGCATCTGAAAATTTCGTCAGCGCCCAGGTGATGGAAGCAACTGGTTCGGTGCTGACTAATAAATACGCGGAAGGCTTGCCAGGGAAGCGATACTACGGTGGTTGCGAAGTGGTGGATCAAGTGGAGCAACTTGCGATTGACCGCTTGAAAGAATTGTTTGGTGCTCAATGGGCAAATGTGCAGCCTCATAGCGGTGCGAATGCAAATAGCTCGGTAATGCTAGCCTGTCTAAAACCGGGAGATACTATCCTTGGCTTGGATCTCACCATGGGAGGCCACCTTACTCATGGCTCATCTGTCAATTATTCGGGTAAACTTTACCGTCCTACATTTTACGGGGTCAATCGTGAAACCGGACGAGTGGATATGAATGAAGTTAGAGAAATTGCACTGAAGGAGAAGCCGAAAATGTTGATTTGTGGAGCCTCTGCTTACAGCCGCGATTGGGATTACCAAAGTTTTCGTTCAATAGCGGATGAAGTAGGGGCGGTGCTGCTGGCGGATATTTCTCATCCCGCTGGACTGATTGCGAAGGGCTTGTTGGCCGACCCTATTCAGCATTGTCATATCGTTACTTCGACTACCCACAAAACGCTTCGTGGACCGCGCGGTGGAATTATTATGATCGGAAAGGATATTGAGAATCCCTGGGGCATCAAAACTCAAAAGGGTGAAGTGCGCATGCTTTCCTCACTGCTGGACAGTGGCGTTTTTCCGGGCATGCAAGGCGGACCACTCGAACATGTGATTGCTGCCAAAGCCGTAGCATTTGGTGAGGCGCTTCAGCCTGAATTCAAAACCTATGGTGAGCAAGTCATTCGAAATGCATCCGCAATGGCCAAAGCATTTGTGAGTCTCGGGTATGAAATTGTAAGCGGAGGAACCGACAACCATTGCATGCTTATCGATTTGCGCAACAAGGGGATCAACGGCAAGGAGGCGGATCACGCCCTCGGACTGGCGCACATCACTGTTAACAAAAATATGGTGCCTTACGACGATAAATCTCCCATGGTTACTTCAGGTATCCGAGTGGGAACGCCGGCTATTACCACAAGGGGATTGAAGGAAGCAGACATGGAAGCAATCGTTGGACTTATTGATGAAGTCCTTACTCACCGTTCAGATGCGTCTTATTTGAATGGGGTAAAAACGAAAGTGGCAACAATGATGAGCAGCGCTCCATTGTTTGCCTGACCGTTACATCGCGATAGCCAGTTTTATATAGCTTGGAGAGAAATGGCAGGAGCACAAATACCATCAGTGGCATAAGTATTCCTGTCAAAACGAGTGTTTTCAGCATGAGTGGTAATTTCAATAATAAATCTCCCAAAATCAAGAACAACAAATGGATGGAAGGATAAATAGCCTCCCAAATCAGGATAGATGTCTTGTATCTGCGTGGTGGATTTCTCGGTGTAGTCATTTCGTAGTTTAAGCAGTCGATTTGAACCGAGTGGAAGGGCACCTAGGTTTGTAATGATTTCCCGAGTGGATTTCCCGATCACCGGCTCAGATCCTTTCTTCTAGGACGTTCGGATCCCCTCCACCGAAATCCCTCAAGTTCAAATTCGGATTCGGTTGCCATTTTAATAGGCGTGAAAACGGAATTTGGTTCACGAATCAGATTGATGCGTTGAATTTGATTGTTCTCAATGGTAATGTGAATATCACTACACTCGCCCTTATTCTGTCCGATAACTTGCGGCGTTTCGCCTTTTTCTTCCAACGCGAAATAGATTAACTGACCGTTGCCAATAACCTTCACCTGATGAAGTGCATTCTCCCGAAAGAATCCTTCAGTATTGCGACCCTTGATTTGATTGTATCGCTGTGCCCCCCCGGAAAGGCTGTCATTCTTCAGAGCATCTGAAGCAATGAATGAATTACCCCGAACGATCAGTCGGTCGATATGACCTTGCCAGGTGCGGATGCGAATACTGTCGCCGGTAATTTGATTCTCCTCACTCCACAACACAGGAGAATGAAAGAGCTGTATGGTAGAATCTCCCTGAAAGTAGGTAAGTGAATCTGAAACGCCTTGCAGATCCTCTTTGAATATGCGCACATTGTGAAATGCTCGTATGAGTTGCTGATCCAAACTATCCGGTCGAGCAAGTAGCGTATCCGCACTCAGGAAAAGCGAATCGGAATCGAATGCCTGAATGAGCAATGCCCGCTGAGTGACCAGACTTTCTTTGGTGGATTCAATGTGCTTTCCGTATTCTCCGGTAATAATAAAATTGGAAGTAGTGTCTCTGATGCTCACCTTTCTGAATACCTCTCCAAAACCCTTCTTTCCATTGTAGAAAATGCTATCACCTTTGAGGATCGTTTTTTCGCTTGTGACCTGAGCATTTTCATTGAATTGGCAAATATCCTCACGTGTGTTGTACCAGCCATTTTCGCAATAAATTTTGGTGTCTTTGGAAGTGATGTGTGTTGGGCCAAAAAAATAGGCCACTTCTGATGTTTCGTTGTATTGAAGCGTGTCGCAACTGACTGTGTATTCAGGATTGGTAAGCACCACTTTATCCCGGAAAAAGAAGGTTTGTGACCGAACGGAATACGATCCCTTTCTGCTCGTAAGTATGTTTTTGTTTTTGCTGGAAACAATGCGCCCGCCTGCTACATACTGGGCCATTTCAGAGTCCATGTTATACACCATTTGATCAGAAGTGAGGGTCATCTCCCCATCTTTGAGAGTTACTCCTCGCTGCACCCGAGCAGTCTGATTGGCTTTATCGAAAAACAGATTGTCTCCCGTGAGGCTATATACACCAGGCTTATCGGCGCGGATGCGAGAAAATGCATCGAAATTTTGAGTGGGATAGAGGTATGCGCTGTCGCAAAAAAAAGTGGTACCTTCATACAAAAGCTGCACATTACCAATTAGTCGCTGCGCGTCTACAATAGATTTATCAAAAAAGATATTGTCGGCATGGATCAGCTTTACCTGTTTGCGAGCGGCTTCCTGTCCGGAAACATCCGTGCAGATACCGAGACTAAGGAAGAAAGAAAGGACTAGCAGTCGCACGGATATCGAATGGATAAAAATTCGAAACCCGGAAATCAAAAAGCGTGCTGAGAGTAAACCGGATATCATGCGAGTGCGCCGCGTTCGATGGTCTGAGTGCGGTCCGGACCAACAGAAACGTAGCGAATAGGCAAACCGAGATCTTCTTCCAAAAAGAGAATGTAGTCGTGCAGTTCGGCTGGAATATCTTGATCCTCCGTCATTTTGGTAAGGTCACAATTCCATCCGGGCAAATCCCTATAAACAGGTTCAACATTCAACGCTTCCAAATCATAGGGCATGTGATTGATGATGCCTGCATCGCTTGAATAACTCGTACACGCGCGAATGGTTGGGAATACACTCAATACATCCGCCTTCATCATAAACAACTCGGTCACTCCGTTTATCATGCATGCATAGCGCAGGGCTGGAAGATCGATCCATCCGCAGCGGCGAGCCCGACCTGTGGTGGAACCAAACTCATTGCCCGCTTTGCGCATTTCTTCTCCGATCGAATCATTGAGTTCTGTGGGAAATGGCCCACTGCCCACACGAGTGCAATACGCTTTGAAAATCCCGAATACTTTTCCGATGCGGTTTGGCGCAATGCCGAGGCCTGTACAAGCACCTGCGGCAATGGTATTGCTAGAGGTTACAAAAGGATAACTTCCAAAATCGATATCCAGCAGAGAGCCTTGCGCGCCTTCAGCCAAAATCTTTTTGCCTTCCGCTAACGCCTGGTTGATGAACAGTTCACTATCGACTACAGTCAACCCACGAAGCCATTCAATTCCCTGCATCCATTCTGCTTCGTGTTCCGACAAATCATACTCGAAGTTGTACATCGAAAGTAAACGCTTGTGCTTTTGAACAAGCGCATCATATTTTGATTTGAAATCAGCCGTGAAAATATCCCCGATTCGTAGGCCATTACGCCCCGTTTTATCCATGTAGGCCGGACCAATTCCTTTTAGCGTTGATCCGATTTTTGACTTGCCTTTTTCCGCTTCTGATGCAGCATCAAGCAAACGGTGAGTGGGAAGAATGAGATGCGCTTTTCGGGAAATGTAGAGTCTGCTCTTTACGTCTACTCCCTTCTCATTGAGTTTACTGATTTCCTGTGCAAAGACCTTTGGGTCAATGACCACGCCGTTTCCAACGAGATTTACTACATGTGGATGAAAGATGCCACTCGGAATGGTATGCAAAACGTGCTTGGTGCCGTTGAATTCCAGTGTGTGACCTGCATTTGGGCCGCCCTGAAAACGGGCCACCACATCATATCGAGGCGTGAGTACGTCTACGATTTTTCCCTTTCCTTCGTCGCCCCACTGCAATCCGAGCAGGACATCGACTTTGTTAGTCGTCATATATGAGTACTAAAGGGCAAAAATAGTGCATCTCACCCCCGAATATGGATTCTGTGAGTGGCTTTGTCTTTTACAACGTGCTATCAAGCCGTCTGCCTTAATTTTGCAGTATGACGGCCATGGAGTTGCAAGAGAAAGTGCGGTCAATCTTCACCGCGTATTTAGAAAGAAACAAGCATCGGAAAACTCCGGAGCGCTTCGCTATTCTTCGCGAGATTTATGAATTCCCTGGGCATTTTGATGTGGAAACACTCTTCACACAAATGAAGGAAAAGCGCTATTCTGTCAGCCGTGCCACACTTTATAATACCATTGAACTCCTGCTCGATTGCAATTTAGTCCGCAAAAATCAATTCGGCCAGAACACAGCTCAATTCGAAAAGGCCTTTCAAAATCAGCAGCATGATCATATTATTTTAACCGACAGCGGCCAGGTGATCGAGTTTTGCGATCCACGAATTCAGAATATCAAGGCTACCCTTGAAGAGATATTCGGGATTGAGATTTTGCACCATTCCCTCAATTTCTACGGAAAGAAGAAGTCTGTTTAGAGGCGAATCCCAACGAAAGGCTTAGTCGAATTCGCTATGAATTCGATCTACCGTAAGAACGCCTGACACGGATTTTAAGCTATCTATGAGTGAGTTCAGATGGTTCGTGTCATGCACCAGTACACGCACTTGACCTTCAAAAGTCCCATCATTTGCTTCAAACGAAATCGCTTTCATATTGACGTGCATGTCGGTAGATATGATGTTGGTGATCTTTTGAACCAAGCCCACATCATCAATTCCAGTGAATCGCACGCCCACCTCGAACTGCACTAATTCCTTGCTACTCCATCGCGCTTTGATTACCCGATACGCATATTTACTCATCAATTCCTGTGCGTTACTGCAACTGGTTCGGTGAATTTTAATGCCTTCGTTGACAGTAATAAAACCAAATACCTCGTCGCCGGGAATAGGCGAGCAACAGGCCGCAATAGTATAATCCACTTTTTGCTTTTCGTCGCCGATCAAGAGCGTTTCGCCTTTTCCGGGAACCGGAGTGACCAACTTGGTTTCGGTCTGTCTTTCGTCATTAACCTTGCGCTCAATTTTGATTCGGCCCGTTTCGACAGTGAAGCCCTTTAGCTTCTTCAGGTCAATTGTACCCTTGGCTATCCGATAATAAAGCTCAAGGGTCGAGTCCGTGTCATAATGCCTCACAAGTTCATCGAGATTAATACTTAACCACTCAATCTTGAGTGCCGCAAATCGCCTACGCAACATATCTTTCCCCTCTTCGCCAATTTGCTTTACCTCCTCCCGCAGCGCATTCTTAATTTTTTGTCGTGCACTTGGAGTGATGACAATATTCAGCCAGTCTTCTTTCGGATGTTGCTTTTTGGATGTGAGAATTTCTACCTGATCCCCACTGCGTAATTTGTGACTAAGTGGCACCAATTTGTAGTTCACTTTTGCTCCTATGCAGTGATAGCCTACTCTTGAGTGAATGTGAAAGGCAAAGTCAAGAGCGGTCGCCCCGACCGGTAGAGTTTTTAAATCTCCATCCGGAGTGAACACGTAAATCTCTTCAGAAAAGAGAGAAAGCTTAAAATTGTCGATGAACTCAATGGCGCTTTCACTGGGACTTTCCAACACTTCTCTGATTTGGCTCAGCCAACTGTCAAGTTTGGATTCGGGTGTTTCTGGCGCATCCTTGTACCGCCAGTGTGCTGCATAACCGCGCTCCGCCATGTCGTCCATTCGCTCGGACCGGATCTGTACCTCTACCCATTTCCCTGAGGGAGACATCACCGTGGTGTGAAGGGATTCGTATCCAGATGATTTTGGCAAACTGATCCAATCACGCAAACGTTCTGGACTAGGTTGGTAAAAATCAGTGACGAGTGAATACACCCTCCAGCAATCGGCTTTTTCGGTGTCAGCCGGACTTTCTAGAATGATTCGGAGAGCAAATAAATCGTAAATTTCTTCAAAGGCTACACCCTTAGTGTGGATCTTATTCCAAATCGAAAAGACGGATTTTGTTCGGCTTTTTATCTGATACTGAAATCCCTGTTGATCCAGTGCTCTGCGTATCGGAAGCGTAAATTGATTGATGAATCGTGTGCGCACTGCTTGCGTCTTCTGAAGTTTATTGACAATGTCTTCGTATTGCTCCGGCTCCTTGTATTTTAAAGAAAGGTCTTCAAGTTCGCTTTTGATGTGATACAACCCGAGACGGTGCGCCAATGGAGCATACATAAACATAGTTTCACTGGCAATTTTAAGCTGCTTATCACGCGACATGTGATCAAGCGTGCGCATATTGTGAAGACGGTCCGCAAGTTTGATCAGAATCACCCGCACGTCATCACTCAGTGTGAGGAGCATTTTCCGAAAATTCTCTGCTTGCTGGCTCGTGGTGTGCTGGTCAAACACACCTGAAATTTTTGTGAGGCCGTCAATAATCGTTCTCTCTTTTTTTCCAAAAAGGTTTTCGATGTCCTCGAGTGTGATGTAAGTGTCCTCAACAGTATCGTGGAGCAATGCACACGCAATGCTCAAGGTGTCGAGGCCGAGTTCTTCTGCCGCAATTTTCGCGACCGCTAAGGGATGATAGATATAGGGCTCGCCGCTTTTTCGGCGCATATCCTTGTGCGCATCAAGCGTAACTTCAAACGCTTTTCGGATGCGCAACCGATCCTGTCGGGTCCGGGAACGGTGACATACTCGCAATAAACCACGGTACCTTCTCAGGATCTCCCGTTTCTCTTCTTCAAGATCGATTTCGGTATTCTGCATGCAGCGGACTAAGTTAGCATGACTTATCCTAATTTCCGACGTCGCTGGCGTCTTACCTTCGCCGCCGTTCATGCGATATCTCAGCACATTGATTCTGTCATTGGCCGGCGCGATACATCTTATCGCTCAGCAGCCGGCTGCTGGTTTTAGTCGTGAATGGCTTAGTCCACTGGAGTATAAACTCAACGATTATCACGTTCGGGAACACTCGTCGCTTCAGCCAGCCGCCCATGGTCTGGAAAAAAGTTTTTACCTACTCGCGGACTCCGCCTATGCGGCAAAAGCGTATTCTTCCTCGATCGAGATTACTCCGCTTTTTGACCTGTCAACAGGAGCCGGAGCAGGTTCTTCTTCTCAGGCAATTGGTTTTGGCACAGTAGGCGCAGCTGCGAGTTGGCAGAAGGGTGATCGCTGGAGCGCATCGCTGGGATACGCGTTGACAGGTGGGCTAGTCCCTTCCTACATCGGTCGCTTTGCTGATTCCCTTCGAGTGATGCCGGGCTGGGGGTATGCCGTGAAAGACATGGCGGATCTCTATCATGCGCATTATACATTCGGGCATGTGGGATATGCCGCTGGTTCGCTGTTTCATTTTGAAATTGGTCAAGGAAAACATTTTTGGGGGGATGGCCGCAGGTCGCTTATTCTCAGCGACGTGGCCTCTCCCTATCCGTATTTTCGGATCGATACCAAAGTCTGGAATATCAAATACACGAACCTGTGGATGAAGCTGGACGACATCAGTTTGGGAGGAAATTATGCCGGACGAAGAGGCAAGTATGCGGCTCTGCACGCATTGAGCTGGAATGTGACCCGCGATTTCAACCTGACCTTTTTTGAGATGGTCGTTTGGCAGGATCGGGATTCGTCGAACCGCCGCACTATGGACTTCAACTATTTAAATCCAGTGGTTTTTTATCGCCCCTTGGAATACGCTCAGGGCTCGGCTGATAATGTACTGATGGGCCTAGGATTCAAGGTAAAGGCTTCTTTACGACTTCAACTGTATGGCCAGCTCGTTATTGATGAGTTCTTGGCTAGCGAGGTTCGTGGACGAAGAGGTTGGTGGGGCAATAAGTTTGGCGGGCAAATAGGTCTGAAGTGGTTCGATGCATTCACTCAAGGACTCCATTTTCAATCCGAATTCAACGTCGTACGACCGTTCACCTATACTCATGGAAGTTCTGTGCAGTCTTGGGGTCATCTCAATCAGCCCCTGGCACATCCTTTTGGCGCCAATTTTTATGAAGGAATGCTCTTAGCCCGATTCAACCGGGGAAAATGGAATTTCTCGGAGCAATTCACCTATGGTGCTTTTGGCAGAGATGAGCCTGGCTTGAATCAGGGAGGAAATATCTTTCGGTCATACCGTGGACCAGCGGAAACATTTTTCAACTCAATCCTTCAAGGTGAAAGGCACACACTGCATTATCAGCAATTCATGGCTAGCAGACCATTGGAGAAATGGAAGGGAACTGAGATTTTCTTTTCTCACGTGTGGCGCATAGAAAAAAGTAGAATTTCTTCGAACTCTGAGCACCTCTTAATGGTTGGTATTCGAAGTTCTGGGCTGCTCCGAAATCAGGTTGATTTTTGATCGGCGCCAACGCATGTTTACTTTTGTCTACTTTTTAAAATTTTGAAAGAATCCACCGCTATACCAACAGCCATTCATACCACTTGGGTAAGGGATGTGGCCATGCTATTCAAGATGAGGCTTTCTGTCTTGGTGGTTATTTCGTCAGTTCTAGGCTATTACATGGGGACATCAACGACCCAGTGGCCTACCCTCATTGCGTTGTGTGTCGGAGGTTTGCTCCTCACAGGTGGAAGCAATGGAATGAATCAGGCGTGGGAGAGAAGATACGATCGCTTGATGGCGCGGACACGCAACAGACCCATTGCAGCAGGTCGGATGAGCCTTTTTGAGGGTGTGCTTATTTCCGGAATCGCGGCTTTGGCTGGGATCTCCATGTTGTGGCTTATGATAGGTACTCCCGCCGGCGTTCTTGGCCTGAGTGCTTTTTTGCTCTATGTATTTGTCTACACGCCAATGAAGCGAGTGTCAAGTCTGGCTGTGTTCATCGGAGCATTCCCTGGCGCTATTCCACCGCTTTTAGGGTACATTGCTGCTACCCAGGATTATGGTCTAGAGGCAGGGTTAATGTTCGCGGTTCAATTCATGTGGCAGTTTCCTCATTTCTGGGCAATTGCTTGGGTTGCTCACGAAGATTATCAACGCGGCGGCTATCGCTTGCTTCCCTTCGCGGAAGGCCCGTCGAAAAGAAGTGCGTTTCAAATTTTTATGTACTCGCTCTTTCTCATACCGATAAGCCTGCTTCCCTGGGCCTTGCCTGCGGCTTCTCCAATGGTGGGAAATTTGGGCGCAGCCGCTGCCGTGATAGGCGGACTTGCGATGTCTTGGTATGCATGGAAACTTTATCGCTCATGCGATGTTAAAGATGCCAGAAGGGTGATGTTTACCTCCTTCTTTTATCTGCCGCTGGTGCAGTTTTTCTACGTCTTAGACAAACTTTAAATTCGATGACAAATTCTGAAACCATGTCCATGCCCGAGCCCAGCGCTACGAGGAAAATGGATGTATACGCTGATTATGATCCTGAGGTAAAAATTAGGACCAAGAAGATGCTAATGTGGTTTATCATTTTTGCTGTAGTGATGCTTTTTGCAGGTATCACAAGCGCTTTAATTGTGTTGCATGGGAAATTGTACTGGCTGCACATCGCTCCACCGCCCATTCTGTGGATGAGTAATGTGCTCATTGTGCTTTCCAGTTTGACCCTAATCATCGCATTGCGGGCTGTAAAAAGGGGGAATCAAAAGCTTGGTTTGTGGGGTACAGGTCTTACCTTCTTGCTTGGATTAGGTTTTGTGTACACGCAAGCTGCGGGATGGACTGAGCTTTCCGGCAAGGGTATGGGCTACACCATCACTGAGAATGAGCAAGGCCTAGAAGCTTACCGATGGAATCCGCTGGGAAAGCTAAAGGGAGAATACGGAACTGATTTTTACATCACTCGTCACGGCGAACGCCTTGAGATGTCGGGCAAGGATTATTTCCTTTCCTCCGACATAGGACGAATGGATCCCGTGACGTCTGAAGTAATGTCTACGTTTAATGCGGCAGGTGCGCTGCTGAGTGTGGTGATCTATGTCCACATTCTACACCTTTCTTTCGGACTGATTTATCTTATTGTCAATCTGGTGCGAATCTCCAAGAATCGAATCCACAAGGAGAACTGGATCAGTCTTCATGCCGGAGGTATGTATTGGCATTTCATGGGAATTCTCTGGGTGTATCTGTTTTTCTTTCTGTTTTACGCGTTCTAAGTAGCAATTCAACTCGTCGGATGAAATTTCTCGGGGCGTCCGGAGTTTTGTCCTAGAAAGTTGGCTATCACCGGCTTTTATTTAGACCCCTTCTTAATTGAGCCTGAAATGGAAGGTCAACTCGGCTGTCCTTGTTCAATGTGAACAACAAATAGGAGAAAAATCGCCGAAATCCGCTTCTTTTTTGAGCTTTCCGTGCTAAACTTGCGGCCAAATTTCGCGAACAGATTATTATGGCAGGACACGCACAACCCATCAGCAAAGAGGAACTTTGGAGTGGTGGTAAGTCTCCGTTCAGCATCAGCTATGGAAAGATGATGATGTGGTATTTCTTAGTGTCAGATGCACTGACATTTGGAGGACTGCTCACCGCATACGGAGTGATTCGTCACGGAAGTATGGATCCTTGGCCTGTTGGGGAGCAAGTATTCGAAGCTTTGCCCGGACTTCACGGATCCTATCCGCTGATTTACGTAGCACTGATGACCTTCATTCTAATCATCTCCTCTGTTACAATGGTGTTGGCAGTAGAAGCTGGTCACCGGCTCGACAAAAAAGGAGTTATCAAGTGGCTGGGATACACCATCATTGGTGGATTCTTCTTCCTCGGATCACAAGCTTGGGAATGGTCACACTTTATTCACGGCTCAGGCGGCGGCTTTCAGCTTTCTCAAGCCATAAGTGTGAACACCACTGACCCTTCCGGAGAGGCCATTGCAATGACGCTTCCTGCGGGTACTTGGGTTCATATGCAGAGCGAATTTGGTCACGATTACGAGCATGCCATGGATGCTGAAAAGGAAGCCATGATGAATGGAGGCCAAGTAACTCACGATCACGGACATGAGGACCATGCGGCTCATAGCGATCATGCAATGGTTTCAAGCAGTGATATGGTGCCAGAGGCATTGATTATTAACAAGTACACTCTGGTGTATCAAGACGGCAAAAACCTTCGTCAAATGAAGGCTGAAGGCGCTGAAGCTCAAAAGCTTTGGGCGGCCAAAGAAGCAAATACAGTGGTTTTCGGAGCAAATCTTAAGAAGAACGAGTATGCGGTTCAACAGCAGTATGCCAATTTCTTCTTCTTCGTAACAGGTTTCCACGGTTTCCACGTATTCTCCGGAGTACTTATCAATGTGATCGTTTGGCTAATGGCTATTCGTGGCGTTTTTGAGCGCCGTGGCCACTATGAAATGATTGAAAAAATTGGTCTGTATTGGCACTTCGTAGATTTAGTGTGGGTGTTTGTATTCACTTTCTTCTACCTCGTTTAAACATTCTCTCACTCAAAACGCTTTAAGAAATTATGGAACGCGACGACCTAATTGTAAATGATAGCTACTCCATTAACGCCCGTCACAGTGAAGAGGATGGAAAGCAGATCAGGAAGAAACTCTACTGGGTGACGGTGCTACTCACGCTCGTCACAGTGGTGGAAGTGTTTTTTGGTGTCTTCTTCAAACGAAATGGCACTTTTGCTTGGGAAGCAATTAAGCTGACCTTCATCGTACTGACCCTATTCAAAGCGGCCTACATCGTATTGGTATTTATGCACCTTGGCGACGAGCGTCGCAACCTGAAGTACGTTGTGCTGTTGCCCTATGCATTGTTTATCATGTATCTCCTCTTCATCGGTCTTTATGAGGGTGTGAGTGTACAAAACCTTAACAACTCGTTTCGCTGACGGATAGCATGTCCCTGAAAACCCCTTGGAAAAAGTATATTGGCCTCGTCAGTATACTTTTTTTGTTTCCGCTTATTTGGGTGATGCTTTTCGGGGTGTTCGGTGACCATCATTTTAATACTCTTCCATATTATGCTCCAGAGGGACAGGATTCTACGTCCTATGTTCTGCCTCCATTTGCATTCACGAACCAGGAAGGAGAGGTATATACGTCCGATTCGCTGAAAGGAAAAGTGTGGATTGCAGCATTTTATAGTTTGAACAGCCCCTACATCCCAAAGATTACAGAACGACTGTTGAATATTAATTGGAAATACCGGGATGAAGGGGATATTGCCATAGTCGTATTTTCCACTCAGTCATCTTTTGACACCACCCAAATTACCAGGCCATACATCGATCAAAATTCCCGATACAATAAGTTTCCTGGAAAGTGGCAGTTTTTGACGGGTAATGACTCGACCATCCAAGACTATATTAGAAATGGATTTATGGTTGAAGACCTTAGCTCAGAAGCTATTTTTCGATTGGTGGATGAGCAGGGCCACATTCGTGGTTTATATGGCAATACAGAATACCATATGCGAAATGCTATGGAAGACATTGCCCTATTGAAAAAGGAAATTGATAAACGCGCTTACAACCAGAAACATGAAAAGGAATAGTCTCGTGCTTATTCTCGCCATGTCAGCGCTGGGTATTTTTTCCTGTGCGGACCCTGTGTCTAAGTCGGTTGATCGCAAGGAAACCGAGCATCCAACGTTATTACCATTCTTCGGCGAACATGACGTTGAAATGAAACGCGGTGACAGTGGTGAACTGATTCCCGACACAGTGTATTACCGCTTACCTTATTTTTCCTTTACCAATCAGAATGGAGAGACTGTTTCCTTCAAAGACTACGAAGGGAAGATTTTTGTGGCGGATTTCTTTTTTACTAATTGTGAAAGTATTTGCCCCATAATGAGCAGCCAAATGGCGCGCCTTCAAGCGATGCTAAAACGCGATTCGCTGGATCAGAAAGTGTGGCTCTTATCCCATACAGTTGATCCGGATCGTGACACTCCCGAAACATTAAAAGCCTATGCTTCCCAAATAGGGGCGGACCTTTCTACATGGAATTTTGTAACGGGGGCTTCTGAGGATATTTATTGGCAAGCAGAAACTGGGTATATGCTGAGTGCTTTTCCCTCAGACACTGCACAGGGTGGATTCTTCCATACCGATCGCTTCACTCTTTTAGATCGCTCCATGCGAATTCGAGGGTATTACGATGGAACCTCAACTAAAAGTGTCGATCAATTGTTGTCTGATATAAGGATACTCGTAAACGATGAATACTCAACCAACCGCTGACGGCCTCTCAGAACGCACTGCGCGGATCTTTATCTGGTCGGCATCATTGGCCATTCCTGCAGTGGTTACCCTTTTGTACTTCATGCCAAAGGTAGAAGCTGGCGCTATGCGGGAATTGCTCAATCATCTGCCACTGTTCAACGCAATATGCAATGGGACAACAGCAGTCGTGCTTGTTTTAGCTTTTGTCGCTATCAGAAAAGGAAAGATCCTGTTGCATCGCGGTTTAATGACAGGAGCATTGTCCTTGTCGCTGGCGTTTTTAGTGTCGTATGTGTCTTATCACGCCACTAGTGAAAGCACCAAGTTTCCTGAAGAGCACTCGCTGCGGTCGATATACTTGCTGATTTTGACTACCCATATTCTGTTATCTGCTATCGTTGTGCCCCTCGTACTGGTATCTTATACCCGGGCTTTGGCGCGCAAGTTTGACAGGCACCGTAAAATTGCCCGGATCACATTGCCTATTTGGTTGTATGTAGCGATAACAGGAGTTGTAGTCTATTTCATGATTAGCCCGTATTATCCATTTTGAATTCACTCATCGCATTCGTGATCTTCCCGAATGCGCCTAACTTTGTAAATATGAGAAAGCTGCTTTTATCGAGTTTGTTAGTGGGGATGTTTGTGTTAGCTCGTACCTCAGTTTCCGCTCAGTGTGCAATGTGCAGGGCTACTGCAGAAAGTGCTACGGAGCACGTGGATAAAGGCATAGGAGAAGGGCTCAACTCAGGAATCCTCTACCTGATGGGTGCGCCGTATGTGCTCATGGTCATCGTAGGAATCATCTTTTTCAGGAAAAAATTGATGGCATTATTTAAGTCCTAATTTGAGGTCAAGCGAATTGGCCTTATCTTTGGAATTCAGGGGTGTTCTACTAAAACCCCTTAATGCGTCTCATCATGAAAAGGATTGTTTTTGCCTGTGCACTGATAGCTGGAGTGTTTGCTCAGGTTACCTCGGCGGCCCAATTCACCTTAGACAAGGCTGTTGATTCAACCAACAATGCAGAGATTGAAGAGCAGAAATTAGTGCTTCAAGTCTTGGATGGAGCTACGAAAAGACCTCTGGAGGCGGATGTAATCATAAAGGGGTTAAACCCACGGAAGCCAGTCACCTTCAAGGGAATTTCAGACACCGCTTTGGTATTTAAGAGTTACCGACTTTATTCAGTGTCAGTCGTCAAAAAGGGATACATGTATTATGCGCGCAAGTTCTGGCCTGATGAATCTGTTGAGCACATTGAGCGTATTGAACTTCGACCTCTGAAAATTGGTCTGAAAACAAGTATCGAAGACATCACCTTTTTGGGAGATCAAACAGATATTTATCACAAATCTCTTCCGGCATTGCAGGAAATAATGGACTTTATGCAAGTGAATCCTGACGTGAAAATTAGCATTATCGGCCATGCAAATGGGCCGGAATCCGAGAAAAAGGGTCCTGCCTTTTATAAGAAAGGTTCTGAAAAGCGAGCTGAAGCTGTGCGCGATTACCTCGTTCAGAGGGGCATAGCCGCAGATCGTTTGGCAACTCGGGGCGCCGGAAATTCTGAAATGATCTATCCGGACCCACAGACAGAATGGGAAACTCAAGCCAATCGCCGGATTGAGATCGAAGTGATCGGGTTGTAAATGCGCCTTTCGTCCTCTTATTCTGCCACCTGCGTAATTCGAAGCTTCCGCCTGAAAGGGCTATGTAAGTTTGTCGGGTGATAAAACACATTCTATATTCATTTGCTCTTTGTTCGATTCTCTGTGCCTCAGTGTCCAATGCTCAGGAAGGCTGGAGTTTGGATAGTTGTATACGTTACGCGAATGCACACAATCCAGGGCTGGAACTATCTGAGCTCAACGTCCAACTGTCCGAAGTAAGCAGGCTTTCCGCAGTGGGCGGACTTTTACCCTCATTCAATGCTCAGGCAACTCATGGATACAACTGGGGTCAGCGTATTGACCCTTTCACCAACCAGTTCGCTTCGCAAAGGGTGCAGAGTAATAATTTAGGTGTTTCTGCTTCAATGAATCTCTTTTCAGGGTTTCAACAAGTAAACACCGTAAAGCAGGCTCGGATCGACGTGGAAACGAGCAAATGGCAGTTTGAGAAGGCCAAAAACGACCTTTCTCTTAACGTGGCTTCCGCATTTCTCACTGTTCTTCTGAACCGTGAGTTGCTTTCTGTGGCACAATCCAGTGTCGATAATACGCAGTCGCAAGTCAATCGAATGTCGAACATGGTGGAGGCAGGACAGATCGCGGAGGGCAATCTCGATCAGATGAAGGCCCAACTTGCCTCCGATCAGGCGAACGAAGTTTCTGCACGCAACAATTACGAACTGGCTATTTTGAATCTTACGCAATTGATGCAATTGGAGCCATCGCTCAAACCAAATTTTCAGTTGCGTCTCCCAGACATTGCAGCATTAGGAGCTGAACCGCTGATTGGAGATCCATCGATTGCAGTTTCAGCCGCACTTGCTAATTTTCCAGAGATACGCAGCGCTCAAACTGCACTGGCAAGAGCGGAGGTAGGAGAGAGAATCGCACGTGGGGCTAGATATCCGAGGCTTTCAGCGAGTTATAGTTATGGTTCAGGATATTCAGGAGCTTCCCGAGTTCTATTTGGCTCGCCCGACTTGTTAGCCTTCCCGATAGGAACTGTTCTCGGCACCAATGAAATCGTCCTTTCGGTTCCCCAACCGGTATATAGTGAAGGCGATTATCGCATCAAACCCTTCGGAAACCAGCTGACAGACAATGTCAATAAGTCGTTGTTTTTCAGTCTTACTATTCCTTTGTTCAATGGTTTTTCTACCCTTACCAGTGTCAAGCGCGCCGAGGTCAATTCGCTATCTGCTGAGCTTCAGTTGGACCAAGCGGAGAATCAGTTGAGTCAGGAAGTAGAACGCGCCTATGCGGATGCCCGGGCCGCAATTGCCGTATTTCAAGCAAGCACCTTGAGTCGTGAAGCAAGCGAGAAATCATTTCGCTGGACCGAAACCCGTTTTGAGGAAGGCCTGACCAATCAGGCGGATTTCGCTAATGCGAGAGGCAATTTAGATATTGCCCGAGCCAATGAAACCCGCAATAAGTTTGACTACATCTTTAAGTTAAAGGTGCTTGATTTTTACCTAGGCAAACCGATTAGTCTGAAGTAATGAAAAAGAAAACAGTATATATCCTTGTCGGCTTGTTCGCACTTGTGCTGATTCTGATCGTCGTTTTTTCAGGAAAGCGCGAGGACCTTGAGGTGACTACCGAAAAGATAGAGGTTCGCGCAATCATCGAAACAGTCAGTGCGAGTGGAAAAATTCAACCGGAGGTAGAAGTGAAAATTCAGAGTGAAGTTTCTGGGCAAATTGTGGAGCTGGCCGTGGCAGAAGGTGACGTAGTTGAAAAGGGAAAATTGCTCGTGCGCATCAATCCTGAACTCTACATTTCTGCCCTGAATAGAGCAGATGCAGCATTGAGCAGTGCCCGCAGCAATCTGGCCTCTTCAAAGGCGCGCCTGGCTCAGGCTGAGGCTCAGTTCAAGGTCCAGGACCTCAATTACGCACGCATGAAGAAGCTTTTTGCCGACAAGGCGATTGCCTCCTCTGAACTAGAGAACGCTCAAAGTGCGTTTGAAACTGCACAGGCCGAAGTGACGGCCGCACGCGAGAATATTCGGGCTGCAGAATTTTCGATTGAAAGTGCCCAAGCAACGCGGAATGAGGCCAACGAGAATCTCCGCCGAACCACAATTCTTGCTCCAATGAGCGGCACAGTTACCGCTCTTACGAAGGAGGTAGGTGAAAATGTACTTGGCAACAACATGATGTCAGGAGAGGTGATCATGAATATTTCAGCGCTAAGCGCAATGGAAGTCAATGTGGAAGTAAATGAGAGTGATATTGTCAGAATCAACCTTGGCGATACCGCAGTCGTAGAAGTAGATGCCTATCAGGATAAAGAATTTTTAGGAGTTGTTAGTGAAATCGGGAACACCGCATTGAATGCCCTAGGTGGTGTGATGAGCATGGATCAGGTCACTAATTTTTCAGTAAAAGTTCGAATACTTCCGGAATCCTATACGTTGCTCATGGAAGGACAGAATTCCGATCACTCACCCTTTCGTCCAGGCATGAGTGCTACTGTAAAAATTCGCACAGAATACGCTAACGATGCCTTGACGTTGCCAATCAAAGCAATTACGGCTAGAGAGGACACTACCTCCGCGAGCATTGTGGATCGCGTGAGAATAAAGAAGGACGAGGAAAACATGGTTTCAACGTCCAATAGAGAGTCGTTTACCGTAGTATTTGTTTATCAGGAAACGAGTCAGTCACTTGAATTGAGAGTGGTTGAAACCGGAATTCAAGATGACCGTTACATCGAGGTGCTCAGTGGTGTGAAGAAGGATGAATGGGTAGTCACAGGCCCTTACAGTGAGCTGGCCCGTAACCTCAAAGGAGGAGATAAGGTTCAGATAGATAGAGGCAACGACAATCCTTGACCAAATGGGACTTATTCTGAGCATTGAATCATCAGCGAAAAATTGCTCTGTTGCTCTAGCTAGATCTGGTAAAGTCATAAGGTTCAGAGACTTTGTTTCTGATCAATATTCACACGCAGAGCACCTGCACGTTTTTATTAAGGAAGTGATGAATGCGGGGAATGCCACCTTTGCTCAATTGGATGCAGTGGCTGTAAGTAAAGGTCCTGGATCGTATACAGGACTTCGTATTGGTATTTCCGGTGCAAAGGGATTGTGCATGGCGTTGGGCATTCCGCTCATTTCGTATTCTGTTCCAGAGATTCTCGCTCGAGAAATCCGAAGATTGTACCCAAATGCTGATCTAATAGTGCCAATGATTGATGCCAGAAGAATGGAAGTGTACACTGCGACCTATGACAATTCGCTACGAGTAATTTCACCGGTTCGAGCGGTTGTTATTGGAGAGGATTTCTTTCAAAATTTTGGCGATGGGTTGGCAGTATTTGGGGGTGATGGTGCCATGAAGGCTGCCGCCCTGAGTATGGACGGACAAGAATGTCTCGATTTGCTCCCTTCGGCAACCATGGGGGCAGAACTTGCGCATCAAAAATTCCTTCGAAATGAAGTGGAGAATTTGTCTTATTTCGAGCCATTCTACCTAAAAGAATTCATTGCAGGCAAGTCCGCGAATCAAGGCAATGCAACAAGTGGAGCTGTTTCGTAGTTTTGAACGTGATGCGTCGATTCTTTTTTTCTGCACTCCTCCCGTTGATTTTGATGGGGTCCTTTTCATGTAAGGATCGCAGGCAGAATATTCTACCTGAAGTCAATTTCAATATATACATCAATGTAAATGAGCCTCAGTTTTTCGATCTTCAGGTGCCTTCTGGATGGATTTATTTTGGAGGAAACACAGTAGATCTGATCATTTACCGGAATACCACCGAAGAGTTTACAGCGCTCGATGCGAGAAGCACCTATCAGATTGAAGATGATTGCATGGTGCAGGTGATGGATGATAATGTTCTCATTGAAGATCCGTGCTCAGGTTCGCAATGGCTAATAATGGATGGCAGCGTGGTAACTGGCCCCGCAGGAGCTCCATTACTCAACTACGAAACGTCGTTCAATTCGACCACTGGCATTTTGAATGTCTATAATTAGTCACTATTTTTTTGTCGATGTAATCCGATGTTTGGACTTTTCAAAAGTGAAGTTGATTACCTCCTGGGGAGATTTGGAAGATTATTCGCAGCCTTTGATAATGGAAAGTGCTTGCTATCCGCGAACTTTAGCCGAACTTTCGCGTAGAGCTATCACTTCCGAACTTTAGATACAATGAGATTAAGCAGTGTATTTCTCCTACTTTTTGTTCTGT
>Ga0105049_10001276_pt1 | contig 29582 bp, 21 predicted proteins | sample MAT06_FD_78087 | JGI IMG/M metagenome (GOLD analysis project Ga0105049, IMG submission 78087) | Freshwater microbial communities from Lake Fryxell liftoff mats and glacier meltwater in Antarctica - MAT-06 | ecosystem: Environmental > Aquatic > Freshwater > Ice > Liftoff microbial mat | place... | reverse complement strand
TGCGGCGGAGCAACCGGTGGCTGCTGGGCTACAACGGGTTGCGGCGGAGCAACCGGGGGCTGCTGGGCGACCGGGGGCTGCTGGGCGACCGGGGGCTGCTGGGCGACAACGGGTTGCGGCGGAGCAACCGGGGGCTGCTGGGCGACCGGGGGCTCAACTGCTCTCGGGGGCACTGCCGGGGGTTTGGCCAGTTCGCCGTCAGGGTAAACCGTCCGCACGAGGAGACCTGGTTTTGCGCCAGGGTACTTGCGGTTTCCTTCCTCCTGAGCCGATGTAACCGGATGTTGGGCGGCGGGCAAATGCTGGGGGGGATTGGTTTCAGCCGGAGTCTGGCTGATGGGTGCCGTTTGCGGCAAAACAGCATACACCTGGGGAAGGGCTTGAGGTTCTTTGAGCGAAACCGGCTCCTTGGGAGCTTTTGCTACCGGCTGAGGAGCATTTTCAATAGTCCAGACCAGTTTGTTGGCATCGCGCAAATCTTCGTCTTCCTCATCCTCGGTCACATCGTCATCTTCATCTTCGTCATCCCAATCGAGTTCGTCATCGTCGTTGTCATCTTCTTCGTCCCATTCGGGATCATCGTCCAAGCCAACCGGTTGTTGCAGGCCAGTGGCTGGGGCTTCGGCGGTGGCGCTGCTTGCAGACTCAACGGCCATTCCCCCGACAGAAACTTCCTGATCAAAAACCAGGATGGTTTGCGCTGGATCAACCGGGAATTCGGCTTCGGGAACAGCGGAAACCGACGTCATGGTCATTCGGCCTACCGTCTCTTGGCTGAAAGCTGTTGAAGCAGGCCGAATGGCCATTTCCTCTTCAACTGCAGGGACATCGTAGGCAAAAGGCAGGACCTCGCTGTCCGGCTCCGGCATGGCTTTGATCACTGGAATATGGCGGACGAAGGGCTGAATGGGTCGGCCCGGCGCCGAAGTGGCGGTGCGCAGATGGGGTTCCGTGGAAGTGCTGGCAAGCTTGGTTGGTGCCGCTTCGGGCTTTGCTTCCTGACCGTTCAGCGGCAGCACTTTGCGGGCAGGCTGCTGGTTGTGCCCGCCGATAACACGCTCGTGGCTTTCAAACCCTGTAGCAATAACGGTGACGCTCAACTCATCGCCGAGCGACTCATCCATGCAATTGCCCCAGATGATGTCGGACTCCATGCCGGCAGCTTCCTGCACATATTCGGTGATTTCGCTGATTTCGTCCATGCGCACTTCTACGCGGCCCGACGTGATGTTGAGCAACACGTGCCGGGCACCCTGAATGTTGGTGTCGTTGAGCAGCGGGCTGGAAAGCGCGGCTTCTACCGCGTCAATGGCCCGGTTTTCGCCTGAGGCACGCCCCGTACCCATGATGGCCACACCGCTGTTGCGAAGCACCGTTTTGACGTCTTCGAAGTCAACGTTGACGTAGCCGGGAATAGTGATGATCTCCGCGATGCCTTTGGCGGCGGTGGTCAAAACATCGTCTGCACGGGCGAAGGCTTCGGAGAAGGGCAGATCGCCGAACACTTCGCGGATCTTGTCATTGACAATGACAATGATGGAATCCACGTGCTCTTTAAGTTCGGCGATGCCGCGGCGCGCCTGCTCGACCCGCTTTTTGCCTTCGAACCCGAAAGGGAGCGTAACAATAGCTACGGTAAGGATGCCCATGTCCCGCGCAATGCGCGCAACCACTGGCGCGCCGCCAGTGCCCGTGCCGCCCCCCATGCCCGCCGTGATGAAGACCATTTCGGTGTTCTTCTCCATCAACTCTTTGACTTCTTTGACCGACTCCAGCGTAGCTGCCTGTCCTTTTTCAGGATGGGCACCAGCCCCGCGGCCTTTGGTCAGTTCAGGACCGAGCTGAATGCGGTTGGGCACAGGGCTGGTTTCGAGCGCCTGTGAATCCGTATTGCAGATCACGAAGTTGACGTCCTTGATGCCCTGACGGAACATGTGGTTGACCGCGTTGCAGCCGCCGCCCCCAATGCCAATCACCTTGATGATCGAAGATTGTTCCTTAGGAAGATCGAAAAGCATGTTGGAAAATTTTTCGGGTCAGTTGTTGATGGATTCCTGCTGATGGTTGCTTGTGTCGTGTATCGGTGGAAGGGGTTCTCCGGTTAAATCAGCGTTCGGAGAATTCTTCGGTGGCATCTACATCTTCAAACCACCAGCCGAGGGAGCGCTGCCAAAAATCGCGCAGCTTCAGACTGATGCGTTTGTTTCCGTTATTGTTTCCGTTATTGTTTCCGTTGTTATTTCCGCCACCATTTTGGTCGCGAGGTCCCATGGCGGCCGCCACGGGTTCTTCAAGCGGTTGTTCCAGGAAGCGAGCATCCTGAAAGCCTTTCATAACAAGACCTATGGCCGTTGCGTACATCGGGTGGCCGATTTGTTGCAGCGTCTGGTCCTTGGTGTTAATAGCCAGGTGTTCGGTTGGCAACCCAACGCGGGCGTCCAAACCGGTGATGTATTCGGTGAGCTGCACCAAGTGGCGCAACTGGGAGCCGCCACCCGTAAGAACAATTCCCCCGATGAGCTTTTTCTCGTATCCGCTCACCTGGATCTCGTAGTACACGTGCTCAATGATTTCCTCCACGCGGGCCTGAATGATGCTGGCCAGGTTGCGGGTGGAAATTTCTTTAGCCGTGCGGCCTTTGAGGCCGGGAATGGAAATGACTTCGTTGCCCTGAAGTTCCGTGGCGAGGGCAGACCCAAATTTAACTTTGAGCTGCTCGGCCTGGTTCTTCATAATCATGCAGCCTTCCTTGATGTCTTCTGTGATAATGTTGCCCCCCAGCGGAATGACGGCGGTATGGCGAATGATGCCTTCCTGAAAAATGGCGATGTCGGTCGTGCCGCCCCCGATGTCAACCAAGGCTACCCCGGCTTCTTTTTCTTCTTCGCTCAACACAGCATCGGCAGAGGCGAGTGGCTCCAGGATGAGGTCGCACACTTTAAGCCCGGCTTTGTCTACGCACTTGTTAATGTTGCGGGCGGCAGTCATCTGACCGGTAATGATGTGGAAATTGGCCTCGAGCCGAATGCCCGACATGCCGACCGGGTCTTTAATGCCCTGCTCGTTGTCCACGATGAATTCCTGCGGAAGCACATGGATGATCCGGTCACCGGGAGGGAGCGCGAGCTTGTGCATGTCCAGGATCAACCGGTTCAGGTCCTCCTGGCTGATTTCCTTTTCAAGGCTGTCGCGGTGAATGATGCCGCGGTGCTGCATGCTCTTGATGTGCTGGCCGGCAATGCCAACATACACCTCGCCGATATCAATGTTGGCCTGGTTGGCTGCATCGGCAACCGCCGCTTTGATGGCCACTACGGTTTTATCGATATTGGCCACCACACCGCGCAAAACGCCAAAGGAGTCGGCCTTGCCCAGGCTAATCACTTCAATTTTGCCGTGCTCGTTTTGGCGGGCGACGATTGCGCATATTTTCGTCGTGCCGATATCCAACCCAACAATATAGCGTTCACTGAAATTCATGCTGATGTGCTTTCTGTAGTGCCGTGGTGGCGGGGCGAAAGAGATTGTTCACTGCTGCTGCGCTCTGGTGCCGTAAACCAAGTCCTGGTAGCGCAAATCCAAAACCTGGTAAGTGTCCCAGCCGGTGTAGTTTAAGCCATCCCGATAAACGGTTTCCAGCTTTTTGAACTTGGCTTCTAAATCCGATAGCACGCCCAGTTTGATGATGTGATCCCCGATTTTGGGTACCAATTCATACTCGCCAGACGCCGTCCTGTTGATCTGCTCTACCAATGCTGCCAGGAAAGGATCTTCTCGGATAAACGTTGCCAGCCCCACTACTTCAGCCAGGGTTTCTTCATCGGCTGCCTCCATTCCGGTCAGCACAGGAACCCTCGCTGTGAATGTACGAGTCGATGGCATCTTTTCTCCATGTATATCCAGGTAATAGCTAACACCTTTGTTGTGAATAACTCGAAGCATTGGCACCCGCTGCTCCACGTGTACACAAAGCGCGCCTCCGGAACCAAACCAAGTTTCCGCATCCTGAACGTGCGGCAGTTCCTCCAGACTTGCTTCCAGAGCGGCAAGGTCAATCTGGTTCAAGGGCATACCGGCGAACGTGTCGCGATCGAGCTCGCCCAATTTGTTTCTAATTGTTTGAGGATCAATGAAAAACAAATCTTGAGTTCCATCCATAGAAATTTGTATGGAGGAACAAACCCGTGCTTTCTCGCCGGCTGCTGCGCTGATCAGCAACCCAATAAACAGCGCTGTGAGCGCCAACAGAGAGCCATTGCGCAAAATTGATTTCCACCGACCTCCCATGTTTTTCCACTTTGGTGCTTTCATGTGTGCAAAAGATTGCGTAAACGAAATCCCATCAGACGGGAAGGTTTTGAAGGGTTTCTACCAACGGCTCTACCAGCCGGTCAATGTCGCCAGCGCCGACGGTGAGCAAGAGGGCCGGTTGTAGTTCGGCAATGCGGGCCAACGCGTGCGAGCGGAGCACAACTTCAACCGGGCGCTTCTCCGGTCGCGCCGCGATCAGGGCAGCCAGCCACTCGCTGTCGATGCCCGCAATCGGCAGTTCCCGCGCCGGGTAAATCGGCAAAAGCAACACCCGGTCAGCCCGGCTCAGAGCTTCGGCAAAGTCTGGTCCAAGGTCTCGCGTGCGACTAAAGAGGTGAGGCTGAAACAGGACAGTCAGCGGGCGTCGGCCGTGAATTCGACGAACGGACTCCAACAAACGACGAATTTCTTCGGGGTGGTGAGCGTAGTCATCCAGCAGCACATGTGCCGGTGTTTGCAGCCGGTACTCAAAGCGACGGTGTATACCTTGGAACGAAGCCAGGGCTTCGGCTATTTCATCTTCGGGGATGTCCAGCAATTCGGCCACACTTATCGCCGCCAGAGCATTTTCTACGTTGTGCAAGCCCGGCCAGCGCAGGGTGAACTCGCGGCTGCCCCGGTTGAGCACAAAAAGACTGCCGTCCTCGCCGGTATGCACCTGGCGGCACCATCGGTCGGCACTCTGTTCGTTGAGGTCGTAACTCAGGCTGCGACCCCGAAAATGCTCGTGTACTTCCAGGCCCCATCGGGCCACCAGGTGTCCACCCGGTTGAATTTGGCCCACAAAATCGGCAAAAGCATGCCGCATGGCATCCTGGTCGCCATATACGTCCAGATGGTCGCTGTCTACTGCCGTAACAACGGCTATGTTTGGTTCCAATTGCAGAAAGGAACGGTCAAATTCATCCGCCTCCACAACGATCAGATCTGGGTTGCTGCTCACAAAGTTGCTCTGGAAATTAGCGGCAATTCCCCCGAGAAAAGCCGTGCACCCCCTGCCACTCGATTGCAAAATATGCGCAATCAGGGCAGAAACAGTCGTCTTGCCATGCGATCCGGAAACCGCAATGGTAAAGCGATCCTGCGTCAGGGCGCCAAGCACCTGGGCGCGTTTTAACAGCGGCAATTCCAATGCACGTGCCCGCAGCAATTCCGGAAAATCCTGGGGAATGGCCGGCGTGTACACGACCAGAGCGCTGCCGTCTTTTGCAAGTGCGTCCAGCAGTTCCGGGCGCGCGTCAAAGTGGATGGCCATGCCTTCGCGCTCCAACTCCGCCGTCAGCGGACTCGGGGTCTTGTCATACCCGGAAACCTGCAGGCCAAGCCCCTGAAAATAGCGGGCCAAAGCACTCATGCCGATGCCTCCGATGCCCAGGAAGTAGATCGTTTTTACGGTCTTAAAATCGATCATGGCCGGGCGTTTTTAGCGGCAATTTCGGGCGAAGGGCGCACCAGCGCGAGCACCTCTTCGGCTATTTGACGAGTGGCATCGGGCCTGGCGAGCTCGCGAATTCTTTTGGATAACTCCTGGCTGGCTTGCGGGTCGCCGACCAGATTCAAAATGGCGGGGATCAACTGCTTGGAAGCTTCTGCGTCGCGGATAAGCACGGCTGCTTTTCGGGCTACAAGCGCCTGCACATTCTTAGTCTGGTGGTCTTCGGCCACGTTTGGCGAAGGCAACAAAATGACCGGCTTGCCGACAATGCACAGTTCCGAAATGGTGCCCCCCGCCCGCGATACAATCCAATCCGCGGCGGCGTACGCCGCATCCATACGGCGGACAAAATCTAAAACGCGCACGCTCGGTGAATCCAGCGATTGATAGGCCGCGCGGTAGGTCTTTCCGGTTTGCCAGATGAGCTGCAAACCGGCCGCCAGGAGATGGTCTAAACCGGCGGCGATGGCTTGGTTGATGACCCTGGCCCCCAGGCTGCCGCCAGTGATGAACAGGGTTTTGCGCGAAGGGTCTAAGTCAAATTCACGAAGGGCTTCCTCGCGGTTCATGGCCGGGCCGGCAATGGTGTCGCGCACCGGATTCCCCGTAAGCACCAAGCGATCGGCGGGAAACCATTGTTCCATGCCTTCAAAGGCCACACAAATTTTCCGAGCCTTTTTGCCCAGTAAGCGATTGGTTACGCCCGGGTAGGAATTCTGTTCTTGCAACACCGTCGGGATGCCCTGCCACTGCGCAACGCGCAAAACCGGACCGCTGGCATAGCCCCCTGTTCCTATGGCAACCTGCGGCTGGAACTCGCGGACTACTTGCCAGGCTTTGAAAAGGCTGCTCAACAATCGGAAGGGAAACAAGAGATTTTGCGCCGTTAGCCTGCGCTGAAAACCGGCCACATCCAATCCCACGATCCGGTAGCCAGCCTCCGGCACCTTGTCCATTTCCATGCGGCCTTTGGCCCCGACAAAAAGGAACTCGATGCCTGGTTCGCGCCGCTTCAATTCACCTGCAATGGCCAGTGCGGGGAATACATGCCCCCCCGTTCCCCCCCCGCTGAGGATGACACGCAAGGCTTTTCCCCCGGAAGAAGGACCGGACTTAGCGTAACTAATGTTATGTTTTGTAGCGTTGGTCATGGACATTTAGCTGGGCATTACCCGTGGTCAGGCGGGAACCGGCGAGGCCCCTTCCCCCTCTTCTTCTTCTGTTTCTAATTGTTCAAATTCGCTGCGGGCATCCATGCCTAAATCGCGGCTCACCGAAAGAATGATGCCGATGGCTATGCTGGTAAACCACATGGATGTGCCTCCCATGCTGATTAAGGGCAAGGTCAGACCGGTAACCGGGAACAGGCTCACCGCCACTCCCATGTTCACGAAGGCTTGAATAGTCAGGCTCAACCCGAGCCCGATAGCCAGCAAGGCCCCAAAGGGGTTGGGCGTTTTTATGACGATGCGCATGCATCGGTAGAAGAAAGCCAGGTAGAGCAACAGGATTACTCCGGCGCCAAAAACCAGACCGTACTCCTCCAAAATGATGGCAAAAATAAAGTCGGAATAAGGGTGGGGTAAAAAATTCCGCTGGGAACTGTTGCCCGGCCCTACGCCAAATAAGCCCCCTTGTGCAATGGCAATTTTGGCCTGTTCTACCTGGAAGGATTCGGTGGCCTCTCCCCCGGCAAAACTTTCTACCCGGGATTTCCAGGTGCCCATGCGGCCGGGCAGATTCTCTTCCGGCACAAAATAGATGAACACCGCCAGCAGCGAGAGTATAACGACGGCGGAACCCACCATCCCCGCAATGTATTTCATCCCCATTCGACCGATGAACAACAAAAGCAGGCAGGTGAAAAAAAGTACGCAAGCCGACGAAAGGTTAGCTGGAGCAATTAGCAAACAGGTAACCAGGATCGGCAGGACCACCGGCACGAATCCCTCGCGGAAATTCTGCACCAGGTGCTGGCGGCGCGACAACATGCGCGCGGTGTACATGATCAGCGCCAGTTTTGCGAGGTCCGAAGTTTGAAAGGTCAGTTCTATACCCGGCAGCGTAATCCAGCGCGCAGCTTCGTTAACCCGCGAACCCCATAGCAGCGTATAGGCCAGCAAGGGCACCGAAATGTACATGGCCAATTGCGCCAAACGAGAATAAATCTTATAGTTGGCCAAGCTGGCCAGGTACATCAACCCGAGCCCGAACACCAGCAGCAAGAGATGCTTGATCAGGTAATACTCCGTATTGCCCGACTGGTACTTGTAAGCCAGCGTACCGGTGCTGCTGTACACCGCCAAAATGGAATACAGCGACAGGCCGATCACAATCAGCCAGAGGTATTTGTCGCCGCGAAGATGAGCCAGAAGTGCTTTCAAGAAAAAGGAATTGTGAGTCTGTTAACAAAACGCCGGGGCCATGCAGCTTTCTTATGTGCATGGGCGATTAACTCGCTTACAGCGCCTTGACCGCCATCTTAAACTGCCAGCCGCGGTCTTCGTAATTCCGGAAAAGGTCGAAACTGGCGCATGCGGGGCTGAGCAACACCACGTCGCCGGGGTTGGAGAGGTGGTAGGCCATGCGAACCGCTTCGACCATGCTCTGCGTGTTGACCATCAGATCCACGTTGCGCGAAAACGCATCGTGCAGCTTGCGGTTGTCCGTACCCAGGCAGATCACCGCCTTAACTTTCTTGCGCACCAATTCGGTGAGTTGGGAATAATCGTTGCCCTTGTCCACGCCGCCGGCAATCCAGATGACCGGTTTGTCCATGCTCTCCAGCGCGTACCAGGTGGAGTTGACGTTGGTAGCCTTGGAATCGTTGATAAAATCCACGCCGTGCACCTTGACCACGCTTTCCAGGCGATGTTCCAGGGCGCGAAAATCCATCAGGCTTTCGCGAATGGCATCCTTGCGGACCTCGAGGACCCGCGCGGCGATCGACGCTGCCATAGAATTGTAAACGTTGTGTTTTCCCTGGAGCGCGAGTTCGTAAATAGACATGGAAAAGTAGTTTTGCTGGTTGTTGAGTGAGTTGGTCGAAGCAAGGTTGACGTGGAGCTGATCGTCTTCAACCCAGGCGCCCTGTTCAAAAGGACCTTGCAGGGCGAAAGGGATGCGTTGTGCGGCAAGAGCAGAGGCGTTGACCCGGGTATTGGTCTCCGGGTCATCTGCGCAGTAGAGGAAGTAATCGCTGGCAGTTTGGTTCTCGCCGATGCGCAGCTTGGCTGCTGCGTAGCGATCCATGCTGTGCTCGTAGCGATCTAAATGGTCGGGCGTAATGTTGAGCAACACGGCGATGTGCGGCCGAAAAGTCCGGATGTTGTCCAATTGAAAGCTCGAAATTTCCAAAACGGCGTAGGCTGGGTCGCGCTCCAAAACCACTTGCGCGAAACTCTTGCCAATATTGCCGGCCACAACCGCATCCAGCCCACCGCGTTGAAGCAAGTGGCCGGTGAGCGCCGTGGTGGTAGTCTTGCCGTTACTGCCCGTAATACCGATTATGGTTGCCTTGCTGTACTGCGCCGCAAATTCAATCTCCGAAATGACTGGAATGCCCGCAGCCAGAAATCCCGCTACCACCGGAGTGGTGTCTGAAATACCTGGGCTTTTAACAATTAGCTCCGGGGCATAGTCCATGGCGCGAACATGGCCCTGTTCTTCGTGGTCAATCCCTGCGGCCGTAAGTTTTTCTTTGTACTGGGAAAGAATGGTCCCCGCGTCGCTCAGCAGCACATCGTAGCCTTTGGATGCAGCCAACAAAGCTGCGCCGGTACCGCTCTCCTTTCCCCCGAGTATGAGCATTCGATCTGCCATTAGCGCACTTTTAAGGTGACGATGGAGACCACGGCCAGCAGAATGCCGATGATCCAAAAACGGGTGACGATTTTGGTTTCAGGGTACCCAAGCTTTTGGTAGTGATGGTGCAGCGGGGCCATGCGGAAGACCCGGCGGCCTTCGCCGTACTTTTTGCGGGTGTAGCGAAACCACGAAACCTGCATCACTACCGACAGGTTCTCCATCAGGAAAATGCCGCACAACACAGGGATGAGGAGCTCCTTGCGCACCGCAATGGCCAGCGTGGCGATGATGCCGCCGATGGCCAGACTTCCGGTGTCGCCCATAAACACTTGCGCGGGAAATGCATTCCACCAGAGAAAACCGATGCAGGCGCCCACAAAAGCTGCGGAGAACACCACCAATTCGCCAGACTCGGGGATGTACATGATGCCCAGGTATTCCGCCAGCACCGTATTGCCGCTGACGTAGGCGAATAAGAGCAGCGTGAACACGATGATAGCAGAGGTTCCGGTGGCCAGTCCATCTAGCCCGTCCGTAATGTTTGCTCCGTTTGAAACCGCTGCGATAATTAAAATCATGATGCCGACGAACACCACGGGGAAAGCCCAACCTTGCACTTGCGCTGGCAAAAAGGACACCAGAAACTGGTAGTTAAAATCATTGTTTTTAAGGAAAGGAAAGGTGGTCTTGGTGCGGCGAGTATCGTGGGTGCGCCACAGTCCTGATTCCAGTATAACACCGCTCTCCAATACCGAATCTGCTGCGGTTACCAACACAGGGTTGCCCACCGGAACGCCGTTTTCCATGGCGTAGTGGTACCAGGTATCGTGTTCGCGAACCTGCACTTCGGGATGAAAGAGAATGACGGATCCCACAATCAGGCCAAGGCCTACCTGGCCCAAAATTTTGAAGCGGCCCGCCAGGCCTTCTTTGTTCTTGCGGAAGACCTTGATGTAATCGTCCAGAAAGCCAATGGCGCCCATCCAGACGGTGACCAGCAGCATGAGTTGGATGTAGACGTTGGTCAGATCGGCCACAAGCAATACCGGAATGAGAATGGCGCCCAGAATCAAGATTCCGCCCATCGTCGGGGTTCCCTGTTTGCTCATCTGGCCTTGCAAACCAAGGTCGCGCACGGTTTCACCAACCTGTTGACGGCGCAGGAGGTTGACGATCCTTCCCCCAAAAACGATGCTGATGACCAGCGAGGTCAGCACGGCCAGCGCCGCGCGAAAGCTGAGGAAGGAAAACAGCCCGGCGCCGGGCAGCTCCGTGGTGCGATCCAGGTATTCAAAAAGGTGGAACAGCATCAGCGATCCAGGCTTTGAAAAGTTTCCAACAGCACGACGCGATCGTCGAAGGGATGCCGGACGCCGGCGATCTCCTGGTATTTTTCGTGCCCCTTGCCAGCTACCAAAACAATGTCGCCGGGGCTGGCCAACATGCACGCGGTGCGGATGGCTTCGCGCCGATCGGCCTGTGTGAGCACGCGGCTTTGGTAAGGCAACTCCACGCCGCTCATCATTTCCTGCAGAATGGCCTGGGGTTCTTCGGAGCGAGGGTTGTCAGAGGTCAAAACAACTTTTTCAGAGAGCTGACAGGCTACTTTGGCCATGATGGGACGCTTAGCGCGATCGCGGTCGCCGCCACAGCCTACCACGGTAATGACGCGCTCACCGCCGGCACGGATGGAGCGGATGGTGCTCAACACTTTCTCCAGCGCATCCGGCGTGTGGGCGTAGTCCACGATGCCGACCACCTTGTCTTTTGCACTCAAGACGTAGTCAAAACGGCCCTCAGCGGAGCGAAGGCGGCTCATTTCGCGAAGCACCTCCAACGGTTCCTGGCCCAGCAACACCGCAGAACCATAAACAGCCAACAAGTTGTAAGCGTTAAACTCGCCAATCAGCAGGCTGTGCAGCTCTCTATTATCCACGAGCAGTTGCAGGCCGCTAAATCCACTTTCGAGCAATTTACCTTTGAAGTCAGCCGGACCTCGAAAAGCGTAAGTATGAATGGCGGCTTTGGTGTTCTGAACCATGACCGGACCGCGCTTGTCGTCGGAGTTCACCAAGGCATGTGCGGATGAAGGCAGGTCGTCAAAAAATCGCTTTTTGGCCGTGATGTAGTTTCCCATGGTCCCGTGGTAGTCCAGGTGATCGTGGCTCATGTTGGTGAACACGGCCACGTCAAACGCCAGGCCGGCAATTCGGCGCTGGTCAATGGCGTGCGAGCTCACTTCCATGAAAACATAGCTACAGCCGGCTTCGACCATATCGGCCAAAAGCGCCTGTAGACTGACCGGATCGGGGGTGGTGTGGGTTGCGCTCAAAACCCGGTCGCCGATGCGGTTTTCAACCGTAGACAACAGGCCAGCCTGGTAGCCCAACCCGCGGAACAGGCGGTGCAACAAAGTGGCCACGGTGGTTTTTCCGTTGGTGCCAGTCACGCCCGTCAGGGCCAATTTGGTGGAAGGGTTGTCGTAGAAATTGGCGGCCACTAACCCGATAGCCTGGCGGCTGTTCTCAACCACAACATAAGTTACGTTGCTTTCCAGGCCTTCCGGCAGGTGCTCACACAATACGGTATTTGCCCCACCGGCAATTGCCTGGGGAATAAACGCATGCCCATCGCGCAGGCTTCCGGACAACGCAGCAAACAACCACCCCTTGCCCTGGAACCGGCTGTCAAGCGACACCGCACTTAACTCCCGGTCCATTGAACCAGCAGTTTCGCGGAGGGCTACACCGTAAAGAAGGGTATGGAGAGGTTTATTCATGGTCCTGTTGCTACCGCTCAACCAAGCGTTAAATGGAGCGCTCCGCTTTCTTCTCGGCGAACGCCTTTTACTTTTCCAATGCCTGAAAAGGTGACCAACCATCCTTTGTTTTCCAGTAGGAACAAGGCATCGCGCAAGCCCATACCGCGCACATCAGGCAACGCCCGGTCGGTAAACTCCAGCGACTGAACGGCGGGAATGGCGCCTACTCCCGAGGTTTGCACGGCCGCCCATTCGCTGCTTGCAGACCATTCTACCGGCCATTCCAGGTTGTTGTAGACTTCGCGCAAATCGGGCTGATACCCCTTGGCTTTGGGCGCTTCGCGCAATTTGCCTTCTGCATTGACGGGCTGGTGCCCTTCAAGCTGAGAGGAATACACACGGTCGGCAATAGCCTTGAAAACGGGACCCGCCACATCCGCACCATAATATCCGTTACGGCGCGGTGCACTAATCACAACGATGCAGGAGTAACGAGGAGATTCCGCTGGAAAATAGCCCGCAAACGAAGCCTGGTAAATGTCCTGGTGGTAGCTGACGAGTTCGTTGTTGATCAACGATGTACCGGTTTTTCCGGCAGCACTGTAGTAAGGACTCTTCAGCGTGCGGGCTGTGCCAGAATCAACCACCATGCGCAGCAACTGTTGAACGGCGGCGATGGATTTTGGCGACGCGATATGCGGGTCAACCACCACGGGCTCAAAGCGCTCTACCGTTCGGCCGTGCTCCCGGATCTCGCTGACCAGGTAAGGCTTCATCATTTTGCCACCATTGGCCACGGCATTGTAGAACACCAGGGTTTGCAGCGGAGACAACTGCAACTCGTACCCGATGGACAACCAGGGCAGCGTAATGCCTGACCAATTGGTGCGATCCGCGGGATTTGTGGGAAGAATCGGGGCTTCTTCGCCCGAAATTTGAATGCCCGTGGGTTCGTGCAGGTGGAATTGCTTCAGGCGCGCCACAAAATCAGCGGGACGGTCGCGGTAATAGCGGGAAACGAGTTTGCTGATGCCCACATTGGAAGAGCGCCAGAATGCCCGCGGCAAGGTGACCATAGTCAGCTCGTGTTTGCCCTCGGAATCCGACATGGGTATGCCGTGGTAGGTGCAGCGACCGCGCTCCAAATCAACGGTCTCGTTGAAGTCACAGCCACCCTCCTCAAGCAGTGCAAGCACCGAAGCGAGCTTGAAGGTGGAACCCGGTTCCGTGCGATCGCCGATGGCGTAGTTGAACTTTTCAAAATACAGCCCTTCCTCCATTCGGGTCAGGTTGGCCATGGCCACAATCTTGCCAGTGGCCACCTCCATCACCACCGCACTGCCATATTCGGCATCGTGGCGAATCAACGACTCTTCGAGCGCCGTTTCCGCCACATCTTGAATGCTGATGTCCAATGTGGTGACGATGTCGCGTCCGTTTTCGGGTTCAATTTCATGTTTGTCATTCAGCGGCAATTGATACCCGCCGGAGATTTTGCGCACCAATTGTTGGCCATCGCGACCTGACAACAGCGCGTCGTACTGGCCTTCGATGCCGACAGAAACTTCGTCCGTAACATATCCAATGGTACGGTGAGCTAAAACTCCGTAAGGCTTTTCCCGGAGGTTGAAGGGTTCCACCACCATTCCGCCGCGGTATTGGCCTAGTCGGAACAGCGGCCACTTTTTCATAGCCTGCAATTCGGGATAAGAAACCTTATTGTCAAAACGCAGGTAGCGTTTGCCAGCAGAGCGGGCCTGAATGAGTTGCCGGCGGTACTCCTGAACAGTCCGCTTGCCGTCGTGACGGGCAAGACACAGGGCCAGCGAATCTACGTTGGCCCGGAAGTCTGCTTCGGTGGGTGCAACCGGATCAATGGCAATGCTGAAATAGGGAAACGACGCCGCCAGCAAACTGCCATCGGCCGCGTAAATATTGCCGCGTTCCGCTTCTATCTGCCGATAGTGAATGTATGCGCTGTCGGCCTTAGCGCGGTAGCTTTCGCCGTCAACATAAAAAACCTTACCGGCGCGGAAAATCACCATCCCGGCCAGGACAACCAGCCCGAGCAGCACAAGCTGCAAGCGCCGGATCATGCTGTGTTTGATGGTCTCGCTCATCGCTTGCGGCTCTTTTCTTCGGAGATAATGAGCGGAGGCTGGGTCAACTCCAGAATTCCGCGGGCAGCAACGCGATCGGCAACACTGCTTTGCCGGCTGTAGCGCGCCAGTTCATCCTTGGCGGTATCGTAGTACCAGCGCATTTCGGTCAATTCGCGGTTGAGGCGGTCCAGTTCCCGAACCTGGCGCTCAAACGTGTGGCGGTTCCAGATGTAGAAAGCAGCCAGAAACGTGCAGAACAACAAAAAGGGCATTCGGTCAACAAAGCGGTTGTACTTCCACCACTGCCGGACATCCACCACCGATAGAAAATCCTGCAGCGCATTTCGCTTGCCGGTTTCCTGGTCCATTGGCTCTTTGTTCGCTTCTGCTGCCATGACTGTTCAATCCTTTTTTTCCGGAGCGGCAAGGCGCTCAGCGATTCTCATTTTTGCACTGCGCGACCGGGGGTTTGCCCGCAGTTCTTCGTCAGAGGCCGTAATCGGCTTGCGGCCCACCGGTACCATTCCCCGGATGGGATTGCCGTAGAAATCTTTCTCCGGCTCCCGATCGAAACGGCCGTGCAGCAAAAACTGCTTGACCGGTCTGTCTTCAAGCGAGTGGTAGGTGATGACCACCAACCTTCCACCCGGCGCCAGGCACTGTTCCGCCTGAACCAAAAACTCCTCCAGCGCTCCCAGTTCATCGTTAACCGCCATGCGGATGGCCTGAAAAACCTGCGCCAGGTACTTGTTTCGCTGCCCCACCGCGAGGGTGTCGGCTAAGCGCACCAGGTCGCCTGTAGTTCGAAGGGGAGCATCCCTGCGGGCGAGCACCACGGCGGCCGCGAGTCTTTTGCTATTCCGGACTTCCCCGTAGCGGCTGAAAGCCTGAACCAGCATTTCCTCCGAAACCTGCTCCAGCCATTGCGCTGCTGTCACTCCTGTGCGGGTATCCATCCGCATGTCCAGGGCAGCATCGAAGCGAGTGGAGAAGCCGCGCGCTGCTGTATCAAGCTGATGCGACGACACACCCAGATCAGCCAGAATGCCCTGCACGGGCAAGGCGGCGTGCAACCGGAGAAAACGCTGCAGGTGGCGAAAGTTTTCCGGGATCAGGCAGAAACGCGGATCGGCCGGAACCTGCTCCGCAGCATCGGGATCCTGATCCCACCCAAACAACCGGCCTTGCGGCCCCAGACGCTCCAGGATGACCCGGCTGTGTCCGCCGCCGCCAAACGTGGCATCCACATAGGTTCCTGCCGACTGGATTTGCAACCCTTCAAGGGCCTCATGTAAAAGAACGGGGGCGTGGTAAGCGTGGTCGTTTTTCATCAGGCTGGTCCCATCACCCTTTCGGCCAACTCACTGTAGCCCTGATCATCGTCACCGCGACTCTTTTTGAGTTTCTCCGGATCCCACAATTCAAGCCTGTCCAGAACGCCCATCATCACCAACTCGCCCTTGATGCCCGCATCAGCCAGCAGGCCGGCAGGAATCAGGATGCGATCTGCCGAATCCAACGCTACCTCTTTGACGCCATCCAAAAACTTGCGCAGAAACTTGCGGTCATCCGGCCGGAACGAATTAATCCGGGATTGAACCTTGTCCAGCTCCTGCTGCCAGTTTGACATGGGAAAGCATTCCAGACAGCCTTCGAAACCGCGCTTTAAGACGAACATGTCCTGCCCTTCAGCGCTAAACTTTTGGAGTTTGCGCTTGAGTTCAGAAGGAACCTTAACCCGACCCTTGTCATCGAGTTTGCAGTGGTATTCGCCTATAAAAGAGGACATCGACGCTGACCCGTGTGTTATTTGCGGCCGTTAACGAGTGTAAGCTGACGCTAATGTAGGCGATAATTCCCATAAAATCCCACACCTTACCACAATTTCCCACCAAAAAATTATCCACAATACTTTTAAATAGATTTATACATTTATGATTCTAAATTTCACTATAATACTGATTTTCAACAGTATGTGGCCAAACCGGGGAAGGGATTACGCACAATACGCAACTTCAGTTTGAGGATAACAATCAGACCGGGCACAAAAAAAACGGCCATGCCGTCGCAAAATGCCCCTGGAGTGCTCTTTGGTGGGAGATTGTGGGGCACTTACCCCCATGTGTGGGAGACCGTGGGAAGCACGGGGCGTTCAGGCGGCGGTATTGGTGTTGCGCGGCCCTGTTTGGCGGGTTGCGGGCACAAAAAAGACCGCCACCGGGCGGTCTTTTTTTGACTTTGACCGCCCGGGGGCGGGCTCGGCATGATTTTGACCGCCCGGGGGCGGGTTGCGGGCACAAAAAAGACCGCCACCGGGCGGTCTTTTTTTGACTTTGACCGCCCGGGGGCGGTCTCTGTTCGATTCTGACCGCCCGGGGGCGGGCTCGGCATGATTTTGACCGCCCGGGGGCGGTCCGCTCGGAAGCGAAGTGGTACTTCGGGCTTACAGGGGCGCAATAGCGGCGATGCCCGGCAACTCCTTTCCTTCGAAGTATTCCAACATGGCGCCCCCCCCCGTGCTCACGTAGCTGACCTGATCGGCAAAACCGAACTGGTTGACTGCGGCAACAGAGTCGCCCCCCCCCACCAGGCTGAAGGCCCCTTGCGCGGTGGCGTCGGCGATGGCTTGTGCGATGGCCATCGTACCCTGCTGGAAATTCGGCATCTCAAACACGCCCATTGGACCGTTCCAGAGGATGGTCCGGGAGCGCAGGATGGCGTCACGGAATTGGGCGATGGTCTTTTCCCCGATGTCCAGGCCCATCCAGCCGTCCGGTATGGCGTCGTTGGAGGCGACTTTTCGGGCGGCGTCGTTGGCAAATCGGTCGGCAATGACGGAGTCTATAGGGAGGAGCAATTCAACGCCTTTGGCCTTGGCCAACTCCACCATCTTTCGGGCAGTGTCCAGGCGATCCTCTTCCACCATAGAATTTCCTACGGAACCACCAGCAGCTTTGGCAAAGGTGTAGCTCATTCCGCCACCGATCAAAATGATGTCCGCTTTGTCCAGCAGGCGCTCAATGATCATGATTTTGCCGCTCACCTTGGCACCGCCGAGAATGGCCACAAAGGGACGCTCGGTATGCTCCAATACGCGGTCGGCATTGGCAATCTCGCTGCCCATAACAAGGCCGAATCCCTTGGCATCATCGGCAAAAAAGCGGGCAATTATGGCCGTGGAGGCATGGGCGCGGTGGGCGGTGCCAAAGGCATCGTTGATGTACACATCGCCGTGGCCGGCCAGTTTCTTCGCGAAGGCTTCGTCGCCCTTCTCTTCCTGCGGGTAAAAACGCAGGTTTTCGAGCAACAGCACCTGCCCCGGCTTTAAAGCTGCGGATTGTGCAAAGGCCTTTTCACTGATGCAATCGTCGGCGAACTGAATCTCTTGCTCACCCCCCATAATCGTGCGAAGCGCTGGAAGGATATGCCGAAGGCTGTATTTATCTTCTGGTCCGCCTTTAGGGCGCCCCAAATGCGACATCAAAACCACCGAACCACCCTGGTGTAAGATGTGGTTAAGCGTGCCCAAGGTTGCCCGGATGCGGGTGTCGTCCGAAACGTGGAGCTGATCGTCTAAGGGAACATTGTAGTCGACGCGGATGAGCACGCGTTTTGCCCCGAACGAAAAATTCTGGAAGTTGATCATGGCAGCGGGTTGAACGCTTACATTTTACTCAGCTTGACCAACAGGTCAGCCATGCGGGCGGAGTAGCCGTACTCGTTGTCGTACCAGCCCACCACTTTAATGGTGCGGCCAATCACCGCCGTCAGCTCCGCATCAAAAATGCAGGAATGCGGATTGGTGATAATGTCGATAGAAACGATCGGGTCTTCGTTGTACTGCAAATAACCTTTCAAAGGTCCGTTCGCTGCTTTGCGGAAGGCGGCATTGATGGTCTCCACGTCGGCATCTTTGCTGAGCACGCAGGTCAGGTCGGTAATGGAGCCATCCGGCACCGGAACGCGAAGGGCGGAACCGCCGATTTTGCCCACCAGATCAGGGAAAATCTTGGTTACGGCGCTGGCCGCTCCGGTGGAAGTGGGCACAATGCTCATGGCAGCGGCACGGGCGCGGCGCAAATCTTTGTGGGGCGCATCGTGCAATTGCTGGTCAGAGGTATAGGCGTGAATAGTGACCAAAAAGGCACTTTCGATGCCGAAGTTTTCCAACAGCACTTTGACCATCGGCGCCACACAGTTGGTGGTGCAGGAAGCGTTGGAAAGAATGTCATCGCTGGCTTCGACCAAATTGTCGTTAACGCCCATGACCACCGAGCGGATGTCGCTTCCTTTGGCGGGTGCGGAAATCACCACCTTTTTGGCTCCTGCCTTTAGGTGCATGCCGGCTTTAGCGCGGTCAAGGAAAAGCCCGGTGCTTTCTACGACTACATCAACCTTCATATCGCCCCACGGCAATGCTTCCGGGTTGCGCTCTGAAAAGGCCTTCATTTTATTACCGTTGATGGTAATGGAGTGCTCATCAGAGCTTACCTCCCCATCAAACACCCCATGAATGGAGTCATACTTAAACAAGTGGGCCAGCGTCTTGTTATCGGTCAGGTCGTTGATAGCGACCACCTCAATTTCCGGGCGACCGATCAGGTTACGCATGGTTATCCTGCCAATACGGCCAAAGCCGTTGATGGCTACGCGCAATTTGCTCATGGTAGACTTGGTTTGTGGCCGCAAAGGTACGGAATGGCAGGCGCTTAAGCAGCATGCAGCCGGGTGTTCTCACCGAGCCAGCACAGGCCTCCCCACCCTTCGCCAGGAAAATCATGGAAACTTGCCCAAAAAGTTTTCCAAATAGGCTACAGTGCTTATTTTTGTCGGCGCTTCGGGAAACCTTGCGCCTTGTTCTTTACAATTGGCCCGTTCGTCTAGGGGTTAGGACGCAGGATTTTCATTCCTGTAACAGGGGTTCGATTCCCCTACGGGCTACTGCAACCCTGGTTATCGCTCTGATGACCAGGGTTTTTTTATGCCCCTTTCTCGCGAGCCGCTGAACACCGCAGCAGAATTTGCGTATGCCCTACCCATTAAAGTACCTTTTTGCAAACAGCCCAACCATGAAATCTGTTGCTCTTGCTCTGATCAGCCTTGTCCTGTTGGTAATCAGCCTGGGACAAAAAACCGTCTCTGCCCAGCATCCCGCCTTGGAAAGTGCCGTATTGTACAACGATTTCATCGTTGACGAGCAGAACAAAATCGGCGTTCTGCTGATCAGCTTCCAAGAGCAATTGAACCAGGAAGTATTTGATGAAGCGGCCCTTTGGGCCATCCACACTTCGCTCCTCAGACAAATTGATGAAAGCACCGCGCTGGTAAATGCCCTTCCCGCTTTTGAAGGAAATGAGGAACTACGCGATGCTGCTGCAGGGTTGCTCGGCTTTTACAAGAATACCGTCGGCGATAATTATAAAATTTTGCTTGAAATATTCATTGAAGGCACCTTCACTGATCCCGAGATGGAAACCTTGAACAAAATCCTGGAAGCCACTACAGCGGAGGAAGCTATCTATGATGGCCGCTACCAGGACGCTCAAGCAGCCTTTGCCACCGCACACGGCATGCAGCTGATGGAGAACGAGTTAAACGAGCATTTTAACGAGTAGGCGCGACGATAATCCCTATCACCCAGCACTTGCAGCAGTGCGAATTGCTCACTCCCAAAGCTGGTCTATCCGCCCCTTATCAATGGCCAATTCAGCAGAAGCGGCGCAGCTCTGCACCACAAAACCAAGCGAAGCAAATCGCTCATCGCTGGTCAGGCCGCGCTGGTAGCGCGCATAAATTTGCTGAACAATAACAGCGATTTTATACAGCCCGTAAACATAATAAAACACACCGTTTCCCGGATGCCGACCGGTGACCTGCGCGTAGCGCTCCACCACTTCGGTGCGGGAGGGATTGCCGGGCAACACTGTCGGGCTTAATGCCATCATCCGCATCGCAGGCGGATCGCCGGGATGCACCCAATAGCCAAGCGCAGTGCCTAAATCCATAAGCGGGTCGCCCAGCGTAGCCATTTCCCAATCAAGCACGGCCAATACTTGCGTCCAGTCTTCGGGGTGCAGAACCAGGTTATCGTACTTGAAATCGTTGTGAATCAGCACCGAGCCCGACGATTCGGGAAGGTGCCCAACCAGCCAACCCGCCGCGCGATCCATGTCGGGGAGTTCTGCGGTCTTAGCCGCCTGGTAGCGCTTAATCCAGCCTTCCACCTGCCGCTGGACATAGCCATCGGGTCGGCCAAACTCAGCCAGGTTTGCCGCTGCGGTGTCCACCGCGTGCAGTTCAGCCAGGCTGTCCACCAAAGCATTGGCAATGTTATGCATCGTTACGGGCGAAGGGTGCATAGCGTCTGGCATGTTTGGTCGCAAAATCACCCCTTCTACTTTCTCCATCACGTAAAACGGTGCGCCCAACACCACAGGATCTTCGCAGTAAGCGAGAACCTTCGGCGCTTTGGGGTAGACGGGGCGCAAGGCGCTCAACACGCGGAATTCCCGGGTCATGTCGTGCGCGGTCTTGACCGATGAGCCAAAGGGGGGCCTGCGCAACACCCATGAACTCGCTCCTGAACGCAGCAGATACGTCAGGTTGGAATACCCTTTCTTGAACTGCTCTACGGTCAGAGGCCCGCTAAGCGAAATGCCAGGTTGCTGCACCAACCACTGTTCCAGCGCGGAGCGGTTTAGTTCTTCGCCCGACCGAACAGCCCCGGCTTTGTCCCGAAAGTCAGCCGCTTCGCGCCCGCCAGGCCCTTCGCCCGGAGCATCAACAGTTCCACTCATGATGCAGCGCCGCTTTGGTACTCCTGCAGAATAGCACGGGCCAAACGGTCTTTGTGCACTTCATCGGGACCGTCGTAGATGCGGGCCGCCCGCTCGTGCCTGTACCACATGGCCAGCGGCGTATCGTCGGTCAACCCGAGCGCGCCGTGTACCTGCACCGCGCGATCCAAAACCTGCTGCAACATTCCAGCCACGTGAAACTTGATGAGCGAAACGCGGTAGCGCGCTGCGTGCTGCCCTTCGCGTTCCATAAGATTTGCTACGTCTAAAACCAACAGACGGCTGGCGTCAATTTCGGCCCGGCTTTCCGCGATCCAGTTCAAAACGGTCTGGCGGGTAGAGAGCGTTTTGCCCGGGGCCAGTTCGCGCGACACCGCGCGCTGGCACATCATGCTGAAAGCGCGCTCAGCAATGCCAATCCAACGCATGCAATGGTGAATGCGACCGGGGCCGAGGCGCTCCTGAGCCATCATGAAACCAGCGCCTGCTCCCCCGAGCAGGTTGCCCACCGGAACCCGACAAGCCGTGAACCTTACTTCTGCATGGCTGAAGTATCCGCTCCCGGCATCGCCCATCACAGAGATGTTGCGCACACGCTCAAAACCCAGGGTGTCCGTGGGCACCAACAGCATGCTCGCGCGGGCATAAGGAGGGGCATTGGGCTCAGTTACGGCCATCACGATAGCGAAGGCTGCCCCGTCTGCCGCTGTGGTAAACCATTTGTGCCCGTTGAGCACGTAATGTTCGCCATCGAGCTGTGCCCTGGTGCTCAACACCAAAGGATTAGACCCGGCATGCTCCGGTTCGGTCATCGCGAAGCAACTGCGTGTGCGCCCCGCCAACAGCGGCGCCAAAAAGTGTTCCCGCTGCTCCGGGTTGGCATGGCTCAGCAACAATTCCATGTTCCCGGCATCCGGCGCCTGGCAATTGAAAACATAATGCCCAAAAGGGCTTTGGCCAAGCACTTCGCTCAAGCGCCCAAAGTCCGGCAGGGACAAACCCAAGCCACCGTGATCACGCGCCACCTGCGGCAGCCACCAGCCCCGGTTGCGGACCTTTTGGCGGAGCACGTCAAGTTCGGGCTCCAGCTCCGCGAAGTCGTGGAGCGAACGCAGTCGCCCTTCGACCGAAAAAAGCTCTTGTTGCACAAAAGCGCGGGCCTCCGACAACAGCGAAGCCAACGCTTCCGTGGACAGACTGCTGCCAGGACCGGGATGCGCGCTCATCAGTAGGTGGCGCTTTCCTCCACGCGCTTGGCCAGCGATGCCGGAGGGTTGAAGCGGTCGCCGTAGTGCTCGGCCAGTTGGCGTGCGCGCTCCAAAAATTCTGCCGGACCGTACTGATTGATAAATTGAAGGGTACCGCCGCTCCAGGGCGCAAATCCCCAGCCAAAGATGGACCCGATGTTGGCATCGGCCGAACTGGTCAACACGCCTTCATCCAGGCAGCGCACAGTCTCCAGCGCCTGGGCAAACAGCATGCGATCCACCATTTCCTGCTGCGAAAGGGTTGCCGCTGGCGGAAAGGCTTGGCGAAGCCCGGTCCATAAGTGTTTTTCTTGTCCTTGCGGATACTCATAAAATCCGCCGCCATATGCGCGGCCCTTGCGGTCGTACTGCTCCACCATAGTGGTTAATACCTTGAACCCGGGGTGATTGCCCACGCGCAGCGCTGCCGTATCGCCATCTGCTATGGTCTGGCGGCTGATGTCGTAGGCGAGTTTGAGGCTCACTTCGTCCATTAAGGCTAGCGGTCCCACCGGCATACCCGCCTGCCGACCGGCCATTTCAATGGCCCGAGGGTGTTGGCCCTCGCCGAGCAGCGCCAGCCCTTCGTTGGTGTAGGTAGAAAACACGCGAGAGGTGTAGAAACCGCGGCTGTCGTTGACCACAATCGGCGTCTTGCCGATAGCCAGCACAAAATCAAACGCTTTTGCCAGGGTCTTGTCATCCGTTTGCTTGCCGCGGATGATTTCCACCAGTTTCATTTTATCCACCGGCGAAAAGAAATGCAGGCCAATGAATTGCGAAGGGCGTTTGGAGCGCTCCGCGAGCCCGGTGATGGGCAGCGTGGAGGTGTTGGAAGCAAAAACGGCGGTCGCGCTGAGTACAGCTTCCGCTTGGCCAGTAACCTTGGCCTTCAATTCGCGGTCCTCAAAAACCGCCTCGATGACCAGATCGCAATCCGCCAAATCTGCGGCGTTGCCGGTGGCCAAAATGCGGTCCAGAATTTCCTGGCGCTTCTCCGGGGTGCTTCGCCCCCGCGAAACCTGCTTGTCCAGGATGGCCTGGATGCGGGCCTTGCCCTTATCCGCTGCGTCCTGGCTGGCGTCTTTCAGTACCACCTGCATGCCCGCCCGGGCACTCTCATAGGCGATGCCATGGCCCATCATGCCTGCACCCAAAACGCCCACTTTGCTGGTGGTCTGGCGCTCAATGCCGACAGGACGGCTTTGCCCCTTGTTGATGTCATTGAGCTGAAACCAAAACGTATGGATCATGTTTTTGGCCACTTTTCCGGTAGCCAAATGGGCGAAATAGCGCGATTCAATGCGCGACGCTGTGTCGAAATCAACCGTTGCGCCTTCAACGGCGACGGCCATGATGGCTTCCGGCGCCGGGTAGTTGTTGTAGGTTTCCTTGGTCAAAAGCGCGGGCATAGCCGGGATGCGCTGCAAAATGGCCGGGCTGCGCGGATCGCCCCCAGGCAAGCGGTAGCCTTTGCGATCCCAAGGCTGGCTGGGCTCGGGCTTGCTCAAAATCCAGGCCTTTGCCTGAGCCATCAGCGCTTTAGGGTCTGGCGCCAGCTCGTCGACAAAGCCCGCTTTGACGGCGGCATCTGCCGGCATTTGTTTGCCTTGCATCAGGTAAGGGGCAGCGGCTTCCAAACCGAGCATGCGCACCGCGCGCGTCACGCCCCCACCCCCCGGCAGCAACCCGAGCGTCACTTCCGGAAAGCCGATCTTGACCGAGCGATCGTTCCACGCAATACGGCGGTGACAAGCCAGCGCCAACTCCAATCCCCCCCCCAGCGCGGCGCCGTTAATGGCGGCCACCACGGGCACACCGCAGGTTTCCAGCAGGCGAAGTCCCTTTTTGAGCTGTTCGCCCATTTGAAAGGCTTCGGCCGGATCGGTCAGGCTGTAGAGGTGCTCCAAATCGCCACCGGCCAAGAACGTCTTTTTGGCGGACGTAAGCACGACACCTTTCAGCCCGTTGGCTTTGGCGGCCTGAATCTGCTCCAGGGTCCAGGCCAAGGCTTCGCCAAACTCGGCGTTGATGACATTGGCGGAGCGGCCCGGCATGTCCATGGTCACCACGGCAATGCCGTCGGAGTCAAGTTCAAAGCGAAAGGCCGTTGCGGCCGTTGCAGAAGCATCCATTTGAGAAAGGAGAAAATGAAAAATAGAAAATGTTATGCTGCCAAAAACCGAATCGGGCATTTATGGCATTGCGCTAAACCCGCTCAACGATGGTAGCAATGCCCATGCCGCCGCCAACACAAAGCGTAATCAAACCTGTTTGGAGGTCGCGGCGCTCTAATTCATCCAGCAGGGTCCCGAGCAAAACAGCGCCAGTGGCACCGAGCGGGTGGCCCATGGCAATCGCGCCACCGTTGACGTTGATTCGGTCCAGATCGGCAATGCCCATCTCCCGCATGAATTTGAGCACAACGGCGGAAAAGGCCTCGTTGACTTCGAACAAATCAATGTCCTTGATCGTCATGCCGGCGAGCTTGAGCGCTTTGCGGGTAGCGGGCGCTGGCCCGGTTAACATGATCGTGGGTTCGGTGCCTACCAGCGCAGCCGCTTTGATGACAGCACGTGGTCGCAGGTTCAACTCCTCTCCTTTTGATTTGGAACCGATCAGCACCAGCGCTGCACCATCTACAATGCCGGAAGAATTTCCCGCCGTGTGAACATGGTCGATTCGCTCCACAGTGGGGTAGCGCTGCATGGCTACTGCGTCAAAGCCGCCCATTTCGCCCATGATGGCGAAGGCCGGATTCAGGGTTCCCAGCGCATCCGCGGTGGTGCCGCCGCGTATAGTTTCGTCGCGGTCCAGTACGGTAATGCCGTTGAGATCGCGCACCGGTTGCAAACTGCGGAAATGCCCGTCGGCGGCAGCAGCGGCGGCCAGGTTTTGAGAGCGCGCTCCAAACTCGTCTACATCGCGTCGGCTGAATCCCTCTATCGTTGCAATCAGGTCGGCTCCAATTCCCTGGGGAACAAACCCCAGTTCGCGGTTCACATTGGGATCTGCGTACATGGCACCACCGTCGGCCCCCATAGGGAGCCGCGACATGGACTCCACCCCGCCGGCCACGACCAAATGCTCCCAGCCGGAGCGCACTTTGGCGGCGGCCAGATTAATGGTTTCCAATCCTGAAGCGCAAAAACGGTTGATCTGCATGCCCGGCACATCCATGTCCCAGCCTGCGTACAGCGCCGCGGTACGCGCGATGTTTCCGCCTTGTTCCATAACCGGGGTAACGCAACCCAGCACCACATCATCCACTTGTGCGGTATCCAGTTGGTTGCGGTCGCGCAAGGCCACAAAAAGGGTCTTTAACAAATCAACGGGCTGCACTTCGTGCAGCGATCCGTCTTTTTTGCCCTTGCCCCGGGGGGTTCGGACGGCATCAAAAACGTAAGCTCGGTTGGGCATAATGAGAGGAAAGTTGGAAGGCCGTAAGTTACGCTGAATATCCTTTTTTGGCGCATCAGCCCAGCAGGTACAATCCAAAGACCACCAGCAGAAAGTAGGGAACAAGCGCAGCCGCCCCAGCGTAATCTTTGGCGATGCGCTGGCCGAAAAACAACATCACCAAAGAAGTCGCTGCCAGGATGAATCCCCACCACATCCAGGTGTAGCCAGCCCCCAAAAGCACCTGCACGACCCCAAAGGCTGAAAAGAGTCCTGCCGCCGTTTCGAACAGGGTCAAAAGCGGAAGCAGCACCGGGACCGTTCCCCCGAGCGGCGACTTCGCAAAATGCTCTTTGAGCCAGGAGAGGTTGCCGGAATAATCCAGCACCTTATCTAAGCCGGATTGCAGGAAAAGGATGGCCAGAAAAACCGCAACAAAGACCAAGGTCAAGCTCCGGGCATCCAAGCCAAGGCCGCTGAATAAGGTGGGTAGCGTTGTATCCATGGCGCTAAACTAAAGGGGAATCCCAGAAACAGCATGGGCTGCCTTTGGTCCCGGCCGTGATTCGCGCCTGCCCACGGCTAATCGGTGTCTTCCTCTGTGTTAGAAAACCTGCTGCGGGGCCGAGCGCTCCTCTTACCCTGATTACTGTTGCCCGGTTTGGGAGGCTTGACAGAGATCTGCTTAGGGAGCGTTGGCCCTTCGCCCTCTTCGCGGAATTGCAAAATCAAATCATGGATTCTCGTATACACATGATTGGAGCCAATGACCATGTCCAGGTTGTTTTTGTACAGTTTATCCCGGACTGGTCCGTTCAACCCAATAAAGCGCAGGCGAATGCCCTGAAGGCTCAATTCGCGCTCCATCACGCGAATCATGGCAACGGCCGTGGAATCGACGTCGCTAATGGCTACCCCATCCAGAATCACCAATTCTGCTTCAGGGCGAAGGGCCACTTCGCGCTCCACAACTTCGCGGATGTAATCCTGGTTGCCGAAAAAAAGCCGGGCATCGGGCCGGATAATCAAGACGCCCTCCTCTTCCTCGGCCTCTGGGAAACGATCGACGTTTTTATAAACCGTCGTGCTCGGCAAACGGCCCAACACGGCGTAATGAGGGCGCGAGCTGGAATACAACACCGCTGACAGCGACAACACCACCCCCACAACGATGCCGTTTTCCATGCCAAGCCACAAGGTGGTAACAAACGTTGCGATAAGCATCAGCAAATCGCGCATATCCGTGCGGTAAAGGTGGCGGGCAATGCGCCATTGAATCAGGTCGCCGACAGCGACCACGATAATGGCACCCAGCACGGCGAGCGGCAAATGATGCAGCCAGGGGGTAAGCAGCAGAACGGTCAGCAATACCATACCCACCGAAACCAGCGCGGAGACGCCCGTATGAGCACCTGCCTGATAATTGACCGCAGTTCTGGCAAAGCTCCCCGCCACCGGAAAACTTTGAAACAACGACCCACCCAGGTTGGCCAGGCCTTGCGCAATGAGTTCCTGGTTAGGTTCCAACCGTTGCGGCCTGCTCTCAATGGGAATAGAACGGGCTACAGCATAAGAAATCACAAAGCCCATCAGGGAAATACTGAGAATGCTGGGCAGCAAAACGAGTAATTCCCCCTCTTCAAAAGGCGGTATGCCGGGAGCCGGAAATCCGCGGGGAATTACCCCAAGTACGGCCACGCCCCGACGCTCCAGATCCATGAGTACAGAACATACCATACCGTATGCTATGGCAAACAGTGCGCCTGGAAACCGGGGGAAGAAATATCGCGCTCCGAGCAACAGCATCAGGGTGCTCACCCCCAATAGCACCGTCAGTCCGTGCATAGCTGGCAGCGAGCTGAACAGGTGAACAAGCCGCGCAGGAAATCCCATGCCATGTTGAGGACCCAAACCAAAGAGCGCACCGGTCTGTGTCAGCATGATGACCAGCGCGGAGGCCGTAGTGAATCCACTGAGAACTGGCGCAGAAAGAAAGTTGACCAAAAATCCCAGCCGAAAAAAACCGAGGGCAAATTGGAGCAGTCCCACCGCCATGGCCAAAATAAATGCCCAATGAATGTACTCCGGGGTTTGGGGCTCGGCCAACGGGCTGATACCGGCCAAAATCAACAGCGACAAAAGCGCGGCAGGTCCCATAGACAATTGGCGGGAGCTGCCCAAAAATGCATAAATCAACAGCGGAAAAACAGCGGTATAAAGGCCGTAAACCGGCGGCAAACCCGCCAGCATAGCATAAGCCATGGCCTGGGGAATAAGCACGACGCCGACCGTGAGGCCTGCCTGCAAATCACCTTTAAAGATCAGGCGATTGTAATGCCGCAGATCCTGAATCAGGGGAGGTGTGGGAATTCGAAACATGCCTGGCCGTTGCCCAAAGGTACAGTCTTCAACAGAGTTGCCGGGGGGGCTTGCGTTCAGAACAAGCCGAGTTGGCGGCCGTGCACCCGCACAAACAGCGAGGTATCCAAAGGCGGGATGTCACCCTGGGGGAAATGGCGTTTCCGGGATTGAGCAAACAATGCGCGGATACTGTCCGCGATGGGCCCTTCGCCCCGCATTCTGACCCCAAACCTCGAGTCTGTTAATTGACCACCGTGCGTCTCGCGAATCAGCGCCAGAATTTTGGCCGCGCGATCCGGGTAATGCTGTTGCAACCAGTTTTGAAAGATTTCCGCTACCTCTCCGTTCAGGCGCACCAATTGCATGCCGGCAGATTGCGCTCCTGCAGCAGCGGCTTTTTCCAGAATGTTGGGAATTTCTTCTGCGTTGAGGCCCGGGATAACCGGCGCGAGCATGAGGCCTGCGGGAACACCCGCCGAAGAGAGTTGCCGGAGTACGTCGAGTCGCTTTGCGGCGGAAGCTGTTCGGGGCTCCATGCGGCGGCGCAGCGATTCCCGGAGTGTGGTGATGGAGATAAAGACCCGCACCAGATTAAGTTGGCTAAGCTCCATTAACAAATCCAGGTCGCGTAGAATCAAGCTGTTTTTGGTGATGATGCCCACCGGGTGCCGGTAGCGAAGAAAGACCTCCAGCATCGCTCGGGTGAGCCGAAATTTTCGCTCTGCAGGTTGATAACAATCCGTATTGCCGGACAGCACAATTGGTTTGGGCTCCCAGCCAGGTTGACGGAGCTGTTGCTCCAACAATACGGCAGCGTCTTCCTTGACTAAAATGGTCCGCTCAAAGTCTAATCCGGGACTGTAACCCCAGTAGGCATGGGTGGGACGCGCATAACAATAGGCACAACCATGCTCGCAGCCTTGGTATGGGTTTGCGGAAAAAGCCATCCCAACATCCGGGCTTTTTACTTCATTAACAATGGTCTTGGCATTCTCCTTCAAAAAAGTGGTCCGGCTCGCTTCTTCCGGTAATTCATCCAGGCCCTCCACTTCCTCCCGTACCAGCTCTTGGGTCAGAAAGCGGTTGCTCGGGTTGTAGGATGCTCCGCGGCCAGGCCAATTGCCCTTGTCTTTTGAACCCCGCTCCTTGGATATGGTTGGGTTTACCGGTTTAGCTTGAGCCCTTGACAGGCTTTCTGTATGACCGTTTGTCTGACCGTTTGTCTTAAGTTCTGTCTGACCGTTTGTCTTAAGTTCTGTCTGACCGTTTGTCTTAAGTTCTGTCTGACCGTTTGTCTGATGGTGTCGCTTACCCTCGTCGCTGGCCGCTGGCTTACCCTGTTTCCCCGTTTTGCCCTTATTT
>Ga0105049_10001275_pt1 | contig 29600 bp, 24 predicted proteins | sample MAT06_FD_78087 | JGI IMG/M metagenome (GOLD analysis project Ga0105049, IMG submission 78087) | Freshwater microbial communities from Lake Fryxell liftoff mats and glacier meltwater in Antarctica - MAT-06 | ecosystem: Environmental > Aquatic > Freshwater > Ice > Liftoff microbial mat | place... | reverse complement strand
TGCATTTACGCTCACCCGTGATAACGAAACTGCTAAAGACTTGATGCAGGAAACCCTCTTCAGAGCGCTCGCCAACAAAGAAAAATACAATGTAGGCACTAACATCAAAGCATGGATGTACACGATCATGCGCAACATTTTTATCAACGATTATCGCAAGAAGTCACGCCAGAACACTATGTTCGATAGCACTCCAAACGACTTTTTGCTGAACCACAATCAAACAGCCGTTGCCAACGCAGCAGAAGTGAGCCTAAAATTAAAAGATATCCAGGCTGCCATTCACGAGCTACCTGAAATTTTTAAACATCCTTTCGTGCTGTATTTCGAAGGCTATAAATACAATGAAATTGCTACTTTGCTCAACGAACCTTTGGGTACTATCAAAAGTCGTATCCACTTTGCCAGAAAATTGCTGAAGGAGCAACTGAGCAGGTACTAAATTTATGCTGGTTTTTATTTCCAATTATCTTACTTTACGCAAGTGAAAAAAGCGGTCATCATCGGTAGCGGCTTCGCAGGAATGTCTGCGGCCAGTTTTATGGCGAAAAACGGTTGGAACGTCACCGTGTTAGAAAAACACGACATGCCAGGCGGCAGAGCCCGCAAATTCTCAGAAGCAGGTTTTACTTTTGATATGGGACCCAGTTGGTATTGGATGCCCGATGTTTTTGAACGCTATTTCAACTGCTTTGGTAAAAAAGTTTCTGACTATTACGAACTAGATCGATTAGATCCCTCTTACAGGGTCTATTGGGACAACGGTCCGATGGACATACCCGCTAATTACGGCGCATTCCGCGATTTATTTGAATCCCTTGAAACAGGCGCAGCAGCCAAATTAGACCAATTTATCGACGAAGCCTCCTTTAAATACCAAGTGGGTATCCACAAACTGGTTCACAAACCAGGAAGGTCATTGATGGAGTTTGCAGATATGGATCTGGTAAAGGGGGTCCTAAAACTCGACGTTTTCACCTCTATGAAAAAACACGTAGGTAGGCTCTTTACCCACCCACAATTGCGCCAACTCATGGAGTTTCCCGTTTTATTTTTAGGCGCACTGGCTGATAATATCCCTGCATTGTATAGTTTGATGAATTACGCCGATATCAAACTGGGAACCTGGTATCCCAAAGGTGGTATGTACAAGATAGTAGATGGAATGCACCAGCTGGCCGAAGAGCTGGGTGTTCAATTTTTATTCAACAAACAAGCAGTCGCCATCCATGTAGAAAACGGAATAGCCAAATCTGTAAGCACCAAACACTTGCTCGAAAATGGGGAGGAATTAATCGAAGTATTTGAAGCGGATGTTATCATCGGAGGGGCTGATTATCACTTTATTGAAACCGCCCTGCTGCCCCCAAAATATAGATCTTATAACGAGGATTATTGGAATAAAAGAGTGATGGCACCCTCCAGTTTGTTATATTACATCGGATTAAACAAGAAATTGGACAACATTTTGCATCATTCTTTGTTTTTTGATGTAGACTTTGGCCTGCACGGAGATGAAATTTATAAAGATCCAAAATGGCCAACGGAACCTTTGTTTTATGTGAGCGCCACTTCCGTTTCTGATACAACGGTGGCTCCGGAGGGCGGAGAAAATCTATTTTTTCTAATACCGGTTGCCGCAGGACTCGAAGGCGATACAGAAGAGCTAAGGCAAAAATATTTTGATAAAATCGTTGCCCGTTTCGAAGCAATAACGGGGCAAACGATCAAAGACTCCATTGTATATCAACGGTCTTATGCAGTAAGTGATTTTGTGAATGATTACAATGCTTTTAAAGGAAACGCCTATGGGCTTGCTAATACATTGATGCAAACTGCCATTTTAAAACCATCCCTTAAAAGTAAAAGAGTTAGTAACTTGTATTATACCGGACAGTTAACCGTTCCGGGTCCAGGAGTACCTCCTTCTTTGATCAGCGGAGAGGTGGTGTGTAAAGAAATTTTAAAAGATTTTAAGAAATAAATTGATCGTTCATGATGCATCTCTTTCACTCTGTTAGTCAGGAGTGCAGCAAACTCACCACAGAAAGATACAGTACATCTTTCAGCAGTGCCATAAAATTATTGCATCATTCTTTGCGCGCACCTATCTATAATATTTATGGATTTGTTCGCTTCGCAGATGAGATCGTTGATACCTTTCACGAGTACGAAAAGGAAAACTTGTTGGCCAGATTCAAAGCTGAAACCTATCTTGCCATCGACGAGAAAATCAGCCTTAATCCGATCTTACAAAGTTTTCAATTAACGGTTAACGAGTTCAACATCGACCATGCTCTAATAGAATCTTTTTTTGTAAGCATGGAAATGGACCTCGATAAAACAAAGTACGATCACGTTGGTTACGAAGAATATATTTATGGAAGCGCTGAAGTGGTAGGCTTGATGTGTTTGTATGTATTTTGCGAAGGAGATCAAAAATCATACGAACAATTAAAACCTTCTGCGCAATCGTTGGGAGCGGCTTTTCAGAAAGTAAATTTCCTGCGAGACCTAAAAGCAGATTACGAGCAACTGAACAGGACTTATTTCCCCGGGGTTGACTTCAGTAATTTTACCTCCTCCATGAAGGAGCAAATAGAACAGGACATCACCGCAGATTTTGCAGCAGCTTACCAAGGTATTTTACAGCTTCCGGTAAAAGCCCGCTTTGGGGTGTATGTGGCATACAAATATTACCTGACCCTGTTCAAAAAAATTAAGAAATCTCAACCATCACTTCTTTTGAATAATAGAATTCGTATACCGAACTATTCAAAAGCATTCATACTGATGAGAGCCGGTGTAAGAAGCCAGTTCAATATTTTATAAACCTCAATTTCATTGGAACAGGTCATACTAGTAAATCCCCAGGATGAACCCATCGGCGTGATGGAAAAAATGGAAGCTCATAAAAAAGGCTTGCTACACCGTGCGTTTAGTATTTTCATTTTTAATAAAAAAGGGGAGATGCTCATACAGCAAAGAGCATTTGAAAAATACCACAGCGGAGGATTGTGGACGAATACCTGTTGCAGTCACCCGCAACCAGGAGAAACTACCGCCGCCGCCGCCGCACGCAGGTTGCAGCAAGAAATGGGTTTTCAAACAGATTTGAAGAAAAGTTTTTCTTTTGTATATAAAACAGATTTTGACAACGGACTTACAGAACATGAGGTAGATCATGTATTTATTGGTGAGTACGAAGGTGCTATTCTACCCAATCCGGAAGAAGTGTGCAACTACGAATACCGTTCCATGAACAGTATTCGCGAAGCCATCCAAAGCACCCCTCAACTATTTACTTCCTGGTTCAAAATTGCATTTCCTGCACTAGAAACTTATCTCACATCTGCATCTTTTAAATGAGTAATATGCAACCAAAAAAAGTCATCGTTATTGGAAGCGGCGTAGCAGGTATGGCTGTGGCCATCAGGCTTGCCGTGAAAGGCTTTGATGTGAAAGTATTTGAAAAAAATGCGTATCCGGGCGGTAAATTATCTATGTTTGAAAAAGATGGATTTCGTTTCGACGCCGGTCCTTCGCTGTTTACACAGCCCCAAAATATAGAAGATTTATTTGAAGAGGCCGGTGAACCCATTGCAGATTATTTTGAATACAAACCCATCGATATCGCTTGTAATTATTTTTTCGAATCAGGGAAAAATATCAAAGGATATACTGACTCAGCGGCTTTTTCGGAAGAACTTACGCAGCAAACAGGGGAGCATACCACGGCTGTGAGCAGCTACCTCAACGAGTCTGAAAAAATATTCGACAATATAGGTTCAGTTTTTTTAAACCACTCTCTGCACAAACGCAGCACCTGGTTGAACAAAAGAATTATTACTGCTTTTAAAACGGTAAAACTTCCTTATCTGTTCAAGAGTTTAAACAAGTACAACGAAAGTCATTTTACTTCGCCGGAAGCCGTACAAATCTTTAATAGATATGCCACCTACAATGGCAGTAATCCTTACAAAGCCCCTTCCATGCTGAGTTTGATTCCGCATTTGGAAATGAACCAAGGCACTTTTTATCCCAAAGGGGGCATGATTAGTATTACCAATGCCTTGTACAAACTGGCCCTTAAAAAAGGGGTGGAGTTCCAGCTCAACACGCCTGTTCAACGCATCATTCACAGCGATCACAAAACACAGGGTGTGGTGATCAATCATACCAATGTGTATGCCGATATGGTGGTGAGCAACGCAGATATTTATTTTACCTATAAAAACCTGCTCAATCATGCGGTAAAAGCACGCAAGGTGTTGAAGCAGGAACGCAGTAGCAGCGCACTTATCTTTTATTGGGGCATTCATAAAACATTCGGTCAATTAGGATTACACAATATCTTTTTCACCAACAATTACAAAGCAGAGTTCGATTGTATATTTAATAAAAAGCAATTGTACAGCGATCCTACTGTGTACATTAATATTACCAGCAAAGAAGAAACCGCACATGCACCGTCCGGAGCCGAAAACTGGTTTGTAATGGTAAATGTGCCTGCCAACAGTGGGCAAGACTGGGATGCTTTGAAACAACAAGCCCGTGCTCAAATAGTACAAAAACTCTCCCGGCGGTTAGGCACTGATATAGAAGCACTGATTACTTCCGAAACGGTACTAGATCCTTTGCTGATCGAAGAAAAAACAGGCAGCTACATGGGTTCGCTGTACGGTACCAGCTCTAACAGTAAGATGGCAGCTTTTTTTAGAGCGCCTAATTTTACGGGTTATATCAAAAACTTATACTGCTGTGGAGGGAGCGTGCATCCCGGCGGCGGTATCCCACTTTGTTTAAAAAGCGCGCAGATAACCGCTGGGATCATTGAAAAAGATTTCGCACAAAAAAAAGAATACGCTCATTGAAAAATTATTCAAAATACCAAATAGCAACGGCCATTGCTATTTTGTTTCATAGCATTGGTTTATTTGGGATGATTTTTTTTAGGACAACCGATTTTGTGCTGACAACGCCACTCAATTTATTGCTGATGGCAGGCTTACTTTTTTTTACACACGAAAACAAAAACACGGCATTCCTTTCTTTTTTTGCGATTTGCGTGGTGGTGGGCATTGGGGTGGAGATCGTTGGAACCTCTACTGGTTTATTGTTTGGCAATTATAGGTACGGTAAAGTACTTGGTCCGGCTATTGCAGATGTGCCGTATATTATTGGCATTAACTGGTTTATTATGATGTATTGCTGCGGCGTAACCGTCAACATGATCCTGACCAAAATTGTGGAAAAAATAACGCCGAATTCTGCTGCTGCAACAAAGGATGTACAAGTGATTGCAGTGGTAGTTGATGGGGCTTTGCTAGCGGTATTATTTGATTGGCTGATGGAACCTGTGGCGGTTAAACTTGGCTATTGGACATGGCTTGGAGATGGTGAAATCCCTCTCTACAACTATGTCTGCTGGTTCGTCATCAGCTCGATATTATTGCTCTTATTCAAAACAATGCCTTTCCGGAAGTCTAACAAATTCGCCGTAAATTTGTTACTCATACAATCAATGTTTTTTTTAATACTCAGAACTTTTTTATGAACTGGCTCCTACTCATCATCGTTACCTTCGTTACTTTTCTTCTGATGGAAGGCATAACCTGGGCTACCCATCGTTTTGTGATGCATGGGTTTTTATGGTACTTACACGAAGATCACCACAAACCTTCCCCAGGTGCTTTTGAAAAAAATGATGCTTTTTTTCTGATTTTTGCGATTCCCAGCTGGCTTTGCATCATGTACGGTTTGCAAGATAAATCGGCTTGGCTCTCAGGAATAGGATTTGGTATCGCTCTGTACGGCTTAGCTTATTTCCTGGTACACGACGTAATCATTCACCAGCGATTTAAGTGGTTTACCAGAAGCAACAATACGTATGTTCGCACTATTAGATGGGCGCATAAAATGCACCACAAACAAATGGAAAAAGAGAAGAGCGAAAGTTTTGGAATGCTGTATGTGGCTAAAAAATATTGGAACAAAGTAAAAGCTGACAAACTAAGAAACGCTCCAAAATTAGCCCAATAATTGTTCACTATTTTTCGCTTTTACCTGATTGAATCTTAGCTACACATATTTTCTGATACTGGCTGTATCCATCGCTGGTCCGCTGGGGCTTAGCTTTGATCAGAAAGTATCATTTTACAAAAAATGGAAATTCTTATTTCCAGCTATGGTGCTGCCAGCCTTATTCTATATCATCTGGGATGCCTGGTTCACGCATTTAGGCGTATGGAGTTTTAATTCGGCATACATCACGGGCATCAAACTAGTGAACTTACCCATTGAAGAAGTACTTTTCTTTTTTGTAGTACCGTACTGCTGTGTATTTATTTACGAATGCATCGTCTGTTATTTCCCAAATATACCCAACGGAAAAACTGCTGATCGCATTTTGATGGGTATGGGTGTGTTGTCTTTTATAGCAGGACTGCTGTTGAACAACAAATATTACAGTGGCTACACCTTTATTCTGTTGGGTTTATTTATAGGGCTCCTTTTTTTATTTCGATCTTACTTCCGTTCATTCAAAACAGGACATTTTCTGGTGGCCTATGCCGTTATCTTGATCCCCTTTTTGGTGGTCAATGGATTTTTAACAGCCATACCGGTAGTGCTGTACAACGATGTGGAAAATCTTGGCTTTCGCATTTATACCATTCCATTTGAAGATACCTTTTATGGGATGTTACTGGTATTGATGAACATAGCGATATATGAGAAATTACGAAACCGCATTTAGCCATTTCCGTTAGCTGCTTCATCCAGCATCCAATACAGATGCCCGTTGTTCTTCACTTTTGCCGCTGGTAAGGAAGCTCCTCTTTTAGAAAACAATAGCTTAACAATCGCTGCTTTTGATGCCCCGCTTACTAAAAAGGCAACGTTGCGGGCGCTATTGATAAAGGGAATGGTGAAACTAATCCGATCCACCTGTTTTTCTTCTACCCAAATATTTTTTACCCAGGCTTTTGGTTCGTCTATCAGCGGACTATTTGGGAAAACAGACGCGGTATGACCCTCTTCTCCAATACCCAACAACACCAAATCGAACGGATGTTTTTTGCCGATGTACGGTTTGAGCATTTGCTCATATTGTTTGGCACTCTCTGCAGTAGTTACTTTTTCGGTGGGCACCCTCAATATATTTTTTTTTGGAATGGGGACAATATTCAACAACGCTTCTTTCGCCATTTTGTAATTGCTGTCGTCACTAGAGGGTGGCACAAAACGTTCGTCACCAAAAGCAATGATGGTTTTTTTCCAGGGAATGTTATGGGAATAGGGGGCTTTTGCCAACAACTCAAACAACAACGCAGGCGTACTTCCGCCCGACAATGCTATGCTGAAATACCCTTTTTCTGCAACGGCTTTGTTGCTTTCGCTCACTATCAAATGCGCAGCTGCATGTGCTAACGACAACGCATCGGGCCAAACTGTTTTAATCAATCGGTTGCTGTAGGTGGGCATATTATATTTTTACTTCGGGTAACAAAATCCAGTCTTGAGCATAAGGGTGTAAAAGGCTGGTAGCGGCCGTTGGACCCCAAGTGCCAGCTTTGTAAAAATGCAATCCTTTTGTAGGATCTTTTTTCCAGGCATGGATGATGGGCATCACCACTTTCCAGGCTTCTTCTACCTGGTCGCTTCTCATAAATAAGGTGGTATCTCCTTCAATAGCATCCATCAGCAATGCTTCGTAGGCTTCCGGAGACGACTCTTCGTGCGAATCTTTATAAGTAAAATCCATCTCAACTGGTTTCAGTTTCATCTGCACACCAGGAACTTTACTTTCAAACAACAAACTGATTTTTTGTTCCGGTTGGATACTGATGATCAATCGGTTTGGAACAATGTCGTTTGCAAAAATTTTATTTTTTGGTTCTTTAAATTGTACTACGATCACAGAACTTTTTCTGGGTAGTGCCTTCCCTGTTCGTAAAAAAAACGGCACTCCTTTCCAGCGTTCATTATCAATCAAAAATTTAGCCGCTACATAAGTTTCCGTATAAGATGCCTTAGGTACTTTTTCTTCCTGGCGATAAGAAATTTGCGTTTCATCATCCAGCCTTCCTTCTTTGTACTGGCCTTTCACAATGTTTTTGGACACCAACATAGGCGTAAAGGGGCGTATTTTTTTCAGCACATCTACTTTGGTATCCCTGATATTTTCCGGCTTATTCTTGCCGGGGCAATCCATGGCCACAATACACAATAATTGTAGTAAATGGTTTTGAATCATATCAATCAATGCACCCGTAGTATCGTAGTAGCCACCTCTCTGCCCTACGCTCACTTGTTCTGCTACAGATATTTGAATATGATCGATGTATTTGTTGTTCCACAACGGTTCAAAAACTGTGTTGGCAAAACGGAATGCCATGATGTTTTGCACGGTTTCCTTCCCAAGATAATGATCAATTCGGTAGATCTGTTGCTCTTTAAATCGGCGTTGTAAAAAATGGTTGAGTTCTACCGCAGTTTCTAAATCGGTGCCAAAAGGTTTTTCTACAATAATTCTGTCGTAGCCAGGCTTGTTACCCAGCTTGTTTTTAAAAATTCCTTCGGCTACGTTTTCAATATATTTTGGTGGAACAGCCATGTAAAAAATGCGCAGGCTTCGGTCTTCATCCGATTTGTCGAAACCTTCGAGCAATGTTTTAAGATCGGTGTACAGTTCGGGTATTACCAGATCACCTTGCAGGTAAAAAAGTCTGGTGGCAAACGACTTCCACTTTTTTGTATCTGCAATTCCTGTTCTCGAAAATTCGTTTACCCCTTCCAGCAATTCTTTTTTGAAAGCGCCTTTTTGATCAGCAGCGCGACCAATTAAAATAATCCTAAAACGATCGGGCATATTGTTGCTGACGTAAAGATTGTACAAAGCAGGAATGAGTTTCCTTTTTGTAAGGTCGCCGGTACCACCAAAAATTACGATGGAAGCGGGATGCAAAATATTCAAAGTCATGAATTTTTTTTTTAGGATTAACTCCAGTTGGTATGAAAACTTCCTTCTTTATCGATGCGTTGATAAGTATGTGCTCCAAAAAAATCTCTTTGGGCTTGAATCATATTTGAAGTCAAACGTCCACTGCTCATCATGTAAAAATATTGTAAACTGCTACTCAGCACCGGTGTTCCCAAGGCATGGTCGATGGCCAATTTTAAAACATTGGCTGTACTATTTTTATGTGAATGTACGCTTTCATAAAAATCCTTATTCAGCAACAAATTTTTGGTAGCCGGGTATTCAGAAAATACTTTTCCAATATCGTTCAGCATCACAGAGCGGATGATGCAGCCACCTTTCCAGATGCGGGCCACTTCTGCCAAATTGATCTCATACTGATAAGTGTCCGATGCAGTTTTAATAAGGTGCATGCCTTGTACGTAGCTGATGGCCATGCCAAAGTACAAGGCATCGTGCAATTGCTGAATCATCTCAGCTTTGTTGACAGGAGCGATGGCAGGCTTTCGTTCTTGCGTAAAACTGTCGATGACTTGTCTGTCTGTTTTAAAAGACGACAATACCCTTGCTGCCACCGCTTCATCAATCACGGTGGTGGGGATGGCTAATTTCATGGCGCTTTCACTCGTCCAAATACCGGTTCCTTTTTGAGCGGCTTTGTCGAGGATCATATCCAACAGGTACTGATCGGTTTGTACATCGTCTTTTTGTAAAAATATTTTTGCTGTAATTTCTACCAGAAATGATTGAAGTTTACCCTTGTTCCAATCGTTGAAAATTGCATGCATTTCATCATTGCTGCAACCAAAGGCGTTTTTGAGTATTGAATATACTTCGCTGATGAGTTGCATGATGGCGTATTCGATGCCGTTGTGTACCATCTTAGTGTAGTGACCAGCAGAGCCGTTGCCTACAAAGGCAACACAGGGGCCGTCGGTAGCGATGGCGGCAATCTTTTCGAAGATGGGCTGTAATTCTGCATAACTGGCTCTGTTGCCACCGGGCATCAAACTAGGGCCCAGTCTGGCGCCATCTTCACCTCCGCTCACGCCCACTCCGGTAAAATGAATGCCGGTGTCTTTTAGTTTTTCAATTCTTCTGTTGGTATCTGCATAATGTGCATTGCCACCATCTATTAAAATATCTCCTGGTTGCAACAGCGCACTCACTTCGTCTATTACAGCGTCGGTTATAGCACCTGCAGGCACCAACATCATCACCCTGCGTGGCTGTTCTAAACTGTTGATAAATTCCGGGAGTGAGGCTGCGGTTTGTACTGGTTTGCCAGCGCCTGCTTCTAATAATCTTTTTTGTTGTTCGGGGTTGCGATCGTAACCGCAGACAGAGATGTTGTGGTCGGCCATGTTTAACACCAGGTTGCGGCCCATGGTGCCCAGTCCTATCATTCCGAATTGTGCCTTTTGCATATGTGTTGTTTACAGATAAAATACTCTGGTGAACTACGGCTCATTTTCGAGGCGCAAGATACAGATTCAATGGCAGACGGAATCGATAAAAAGCAACCAATATACAAATGGCAAACAATCAAATATGTAAATAATTACAAAGGTAGAATATCGGCTTCATCAAGGGGTGCGATCACGTTTTCATCATCTTCTTTTCTTTTCCGGATACTCGCTACAGGCCATGCCTCCATAGCTGCAGCGGGAATATTGTATTCGATGATGGTTCTAAGATCGGTTTCGCTGAGTGCGGGGTTCAGCCATTGCGTGGCCAGTTCTTTGTTCAGGATCAGCGGCATTCTGTTTCCGTTTTCTCCTGAATTGTGAATTTTCTGCATCAGGCTGTTGGCGGGTTGGGTTACAATGGTGAAGGTTCCTTTGAGTTCGCCTGTATCCGCATCGGGTGTGGGTGCATAATTGTACAACCCTGCAAAACAAAAAACAGGTTCATTTTTTAGCTGTATAAAATAAGCCTGCTTTTTTTTACTGCCTACATCGCGGTGCTCAAAAAAGCCGGTGGTAAACACAAGGCAACGTTGTTGTTTGAGGCGGTACCAAACAGAATTTTTATCATCCAGCATTTTTTCGCTTCGGGCATTGGCCATGCTGCTGCGGTATTGTTTTATTTTTTCCGGCGTATTCATGTAAGGTGCAATAAGTCCCCATTCGAACAAATGAATCTGAATACCGTTTTCATTTTGTATGGCTACCGGCCACTCACACCAGCTTTGCGCCACCTGGTGGTAGGTGGGCTCAAAAGGAAGCCAGCCCGCTTCTGGAATGTTCAAAAAAGTGGTGATCAGTTTGATGCCGGAGAAATAACTCATGTCGTAGCACATGGAACAAAATTTTCTATTTCCTCCAAAAGTAGGTCAGCTTTGTGTGCTTTCCAACTCAACTGCAGGTACAGCAGCCCGTACCGATCTTTCAGGTGGATGTGTAGTTGATTGCTTTTGCTGTAATTCCACCAGGGATAATCCTGCAACATATAAGTATGAATTTTTTTGCGCAACCATGGGGGGGCTTTCCATTGCTGGTACAATACATTGGTGTACACAAAATACGGTGCGCCGGCTGCGGCAGCAAGTTGTAGTCTTTCGCGGTGAACAGGATTTTCACTGTCGTACAAAAAACAATAAGGATCTTTTTGAAGTTGCGCGGTGTGTATACCTACCCTATTTTTTTCGATCGGATCGTTTTTTTCATAATAAGTAAACAGCAAATAAATGCTGTTGGGTTCATCCATTACTGAAATACCCCGGGCATAAGTTTGCCTCACAAACAGTTTAGGTGTGGCCAGCATACCCTCCAAAAGTGCAGGCGTTAGTTTTACCAATGGGTTGTACATCGCTGTCTATTTTATCTCATACAATTCATTCCACCTGGTGGTGTATCTTTTACTGCGCAGCTCCTGTCGCATCTTCCAATTTCTTTTGGTGCCACTGGCGGCAAATTTCAAAACATCGTCGCGCTGACTAAAATTTACGTTGTCGATCATTTCCATCAGCTTGCGCTGATTGTTGGTAGCGCCGGTTTCAAACAGGTTTCCCTGAATGGCACTGTCGGCCACAATGCCACTGAGCACAATACCGGCTTTTTTATACGTTCTTCCCGATTGAAATATTTTTTCTGCCAGCTCCAATGCAGGTTTGATGAGTTCATGGGTGTTACTGGTGGCTTTGGGCAACACAACATAACTGCTGAGCGTGGTGCCGCGGTGAAAATTTTGTTGCCGCATTTCTTCTTTGGCCACCACAAACACACTGATCACTGAGGCTGCGCCGTGCTGCCTTCTTAGCTTTTCGGCGGCGCGGGAAGTATACGTAGCCACGGCTTCTTTTATCTCTTTGAGGTCGGTAACGGCTCTGCCAAACATACGGGTGGTAGCAATCATCTTTTTTGTTACCAACTCGTCTTTCATTTCACTCGCCGTTTCGCCTTTCAGTTCTTTGATGAGCCGCGTGCCCACCACACCGCCAAGTTGCGTTTTGCCAAAGGTTTCGCTCATCTGGCTGAGCTGATAGGCATCAAATATTCCCCAGGTATCACGCAGTTTCATCGCATACTGCCGGCCCACACCCCACACATCTTCTACCGCTGTTTTTTGCAACGCCTCCTTCACTTTTTCCCGGGTGTCTAGTATCACGATGCAATTCGTTTTTTCCTTGTTTTTTTTAGCCAGTCTGTTCGCCACTTTGCTCAGTACTTTGGTAGGCGCAATGCCCACCGACACTTTGATGCCCGTCCACAATTCCACTGTGTTTTTAAGTTGTTCGGCCAGCGCTTCAAAATCTTTTGGGTCGAAAATATCCAGATCCAGAAAGGCTTCGTCTACGGAGTACACTTCTACGCGGTCTTTTCCCAAAATGGTCCGCAATGTTTCCATCACCCGCCAGCTAAGATCGCCATAGAGATTGTAGTTGGATGAAAACACCGAGACGTTGTGTTGCAGAATCAATGGCTTTGCTTTAAAATAGGGGCCGGCCATATCTACCCCCAACTTCTTGGCTTCATCACTGCGGGAGATGATGCAGCCGTCGTTGTTGCTCAGCACCACCACCGGCCTGCGCTCCAGTTCGGGTTTAAACAACCGCTCGCAAGAGCAGTAAAAATTATTACAATCAACGATTCCTTTCACGATGCTTTTTTTCTTTGGTTAACGGTAAGCAATGACGCTGAACGTTGCCCTGTTTATCACAGGTGGTGAATGGCATAGGTAACCACGCCCCATACATTGAAGTCGCCAAATTCTGCCAGGTTGATGGTTTTGTAGCGGTCGTTTTCCGGAATTAAAAATGCGGACGTAAAATTTTTATGAAAGCGCCGTACCATCAGCTCTCCGTTTAAAATGGCTACAATGATTTTGCCGTTGGCCAGTTTCACCGATCTATCCACCACCAGGATGTCATTGTCGTAAATGCCGGCGTCTTTCATGGCATCCCCCCGCATCCTAAAAAAATACGTAGCCGGTTTGTTGCTGATCAGTTGTTCGTTGAGGTCGATGCCCCGATCCATGTAATCGTCGGCAGCAGCCCCAAACCCGGTGGCATTGGCCGTTTGCACCTGTTGCTGCGTAAACTCCTTGCTGCCCTTATAGGCAGGTCCGTAAAATTCTTCTCCGCTCATACCGTATTATTTTACGTAAAACTAAATAAATTAGCAATATAAATACTAAAATAATTAGTATTTTTATGGTAAAAATGGGGAGCTGTGGCTGCAACAGTCAACAGCGCCTTGATGCTCAATCTTTTAAATAAAAGACTATGAAATTAAATGAAACAGCAGGCAGCCCGTTGTTTGAAAAAGATGCCAATGGGGAGCCCTTGCATACCATATATGAATACATGTTGGTGCTGCAACCGCATGAGGCCCTGCGGGAAAAAATAATGCAGGTGAAAAAGCAATTCAGCGACGCGTACCAAACCAGGGCATCGATGTATGTGGGCCCGCAGGTGCTGCTGGCCAATTTTATGCAACATCCATTGAAAGAAGATCGTATCCTGCAGCGGTTGCAAACCATTGCCATGGGTTACCAGCCGGTAAAGATCGAGTTAAAAGATTACGGCAGCTTTCCGTCGCATACCATTTTTATACAGGTGGCATCTAAGTTGCCCATACAACAGTTGGTAAAAACGATTAGAACAGAAGCGCAGTTGTTGATGAAACTCGACAAAGAAAACAGGCCTCATTTTATGATGGAGCCGCATATTCCCATTGCCCGAAAACTACAGCCATGGCAGTATGAGAAGGGATGGTTGGAGTACAGTCACCGCCAATTTACCGGCAGGTTTATTGCCGATGCCATGCTGTTGTTGAAGCGAAAACCGGGCGATACGAGGTTTCAGATATTGAGAAGAATGGAATTCCAAAATTTACCGATACATACTACGCAGGGTGCGTTGTTTCAGTAGAGAAGAAGGAAGGGGTGGTACACATTTTTAATTAGGGAAATAATCAGCAATCAACGATGATGGAAGATCCGTTAAAATCGAGGTTTAGGCAAGGAGCGCCATCTCCGCAATACCACACAGGGCGTGGGGCACAAATCAACACACCCAATCGGTTTCTTAAAAACGAAACCACCCGCGAACACGTAGAAGGTATTGATGACTGGGAAGAAAGCAATAGCAAAACGCAATACATAGAGATGGCTTCAAAAACCATTGTAAATAAAGTGGAAAGTAAAGATGTGGGCATGGGGTATAGCATGAATCCTTATGCAGGCTGCGAACACGGTTGTATTTATTGTTATGCCCGAAACGTTCATGAATACTGGGGCTACAGCGCAGGGATCGATTTTGAACAAAAGATTTTGGTGAAGAAAAATGCCGCAATATTGCTACGCAAATTTCTGATGCACCCCACCTGGGATGCAACGCCCATCATGCTCAGTGGCAACACAGATTGTTACCAGCCAGCAGAACAGCAGTACCGGCTCACCCGTGCTTTGTTGGAAGTGTGCAATGAATTTAACCAGCCAGTGGGTATCCTCACTAAAAATTCATGGATATTAAAAGACAAAGACCTGTTGCAAGAAATGGCGAAGAAAAAAATAGTATCGGCGATGGTATCCATTACTTCCTTAGATGAAAACCTGCGTCGCATCATGGAGCCTAGAACCACCACTGCCAAACAAAAATTAAAAGTAATAGAAGAATTGAGCAAGGCGGGTGTGCGCATGGGCATTATGATGGGGCCGATGGTACCCGGGTTAAACGAACACGAAATGCAACGCATCATGAAGGCCGCTGCAGATCACGGGGCTACGTTTACGGCGTACACTTTTATCAGATTAAACGGTGCGATCAAATTGTTGTTTCACGATTGGTTGTATAAAAATTTTCCCAATCATGCCGACAAAGTTTGGCATCTCATAGAGCAGGGCCATGGCGGAAAAGTAAATGATACCCGCTGGGGTGTGCGCATGCGGGGCGAGGGAAACATCGCCCAGATTGTAGCACAGCAATATAAAAAATACGGTAAGCTCTACCACATGAACGAAGAAGAATGGAGTTTAGATAGTAGTTTGTTTAAAAAGCCGGGAGAGCAGGGGAGGTTGTTTTGAGAAAAAGGAACCTCGTGCAAACCTTCATCAATAGATATCGTGGTCATTGATTGACTTTTGTTGTATGGCTGTTAGAATTGTACGACCCTTTCCGGGTCAGGTTCAACTTCATCTTTTTATTCTATAAATATTTGACCCCGATGGGGCCATTGCAATCGTGGATAATTTTACATTCAGGAAAAAAGTAGGGATGCCGATTGTGTGCATGATTTTTCCAATCGCTTTATGGGAAGGCAACATTTTATTTAAATTTTTCTGCCCAACTAATGCTCGCCAATATTTATTAAACCACTTTGAATGTGAGGCATGACCCAATCGGGGTCAAATGTGCATAGCAGATGTAGCAGCTTTGTAGCATCCTGACAGGGGAGGGGCCGCACATTTATCAAAGCTGGAAAGAAAAAAACAAAGCGGATATGTTGGGTGAATAATGAAAGTGTAAATGCCGGTTCTGAGGAGCCGGCATTTTTATTAGTAACTTCTAAATGGATTTTAAATTTGTAATGAACTGTTTTCTATTTCAATTCTCAATTACTTTCACTATTCGTATCAGTTTACCTTCTGCGTTTATCCCTTCAATAGTAAGCAATAGTTTTTTGGAAACATCATTGTTGTAATATTCAATGTTGATTTTATTGGTTGTTTCATCTGCAGTTAAATATGGATTCCAATAAACTGTCGTTCGTTTATCTGCATTCAGTAGTTTAGATGAATCACTATAATCGGGATTTGTAAAAAAATTGGGTAGATGATAACCACTCACAAATAAAGACTTCATTTGTTGGGGTTGGGTAGATATTTCATCTCCTTTCTTTGTATAAATGTACAACGCCCCGTTTGCACTTACGAACGATGATCCAGCAACAATTCCAGGTATAAACTTTACATAGGCTATTTGGCTGATGGGTAAAGAAGCTAATCCTACTTGTTCGGGTAATTCAACTTCATCAACAAATGTGATCAACGCATTTTTTATATCACAACCTCCATTATTTCTGGAGAAAATTAAAAATCGCTCCCCAAACGATCTACAAATTTGTAGTGAAGGCAATCGGTATTGAAGATAATTAAATACATCGCTGTGCGACCATGCTTGTTCATCATCAAGCAAGTTTAATTGGTATCCTCTTGCTGTTCCACTAAACATACCTGTGGTGTATTTTTCATCCAATTCAATTGTACGTTTTACTGCTGGGTTTCTATATTTTGTTTTAACTACTACTTCTTTGATGGTTTGTTCACTGTTGAATGTGTTGTTTTGGTTGATTTTAAAAGTATCAATAAAACTATTTAGTTTATTGTCCTCTATATTTTGATTGAGAAAAATATGTTCTTCTTCTGGCGCAATTGAATCTTTAAAATTTCCCAATCCCTGTACAGATAAATTTAAATACTGAGAATTTTCTTTGCTATATTTCAATCCTATATTTATTTTAGTACTATCATATAGTATAAACCCGCTTTCCCTAAAATGGTTGTTTGAATTTAAAGGTAGATTGTAAAAGTTTCTTCCACTTACTTTATCATTAATTACAAGATTAAGCAGTTCACCATTGGCAATTTTATTCTTCTTATCCTTTGTATCAACAAGGAGCGTTAAATAATTATCTATGGGTTTCATCACTTTTTCTTGATTGTTCATAATATGTTGCCAATTCATTCTATTCCAATCATGAGTCAATGAAATGAGGTTGGTGATTTGTGCATCATTCTGATCAAGTTCGTTTTGTAATATTTTTGAAATATTTTTTATTGATTTTTGTAGCAGGTTTTGATGAATATTATAACGAATAGAGGTGTCGTAAAAACCAATATCAGCAATAGAAGCAGAAAGATTGATAAATTTTGTATTGCCTAAGTCAATTTCTATGCTGTTTTTTGTTTTTGGTTTATTGTTTTTAACCAGTGTTTTAAATTGTAATTCGGAATCATTGTTTGGATTTATGTAAATCATTCGTTGCGATATGGCAACATATCTTTCGTCCATTAAGGTAATTTGTAAAATTCCAGCTGGAAAAGAATCTATAGAAAATCGACTAATGACTTGCAACTCGTCTTTAAAATTTAAATCCGCCTTATACATTTCTTCATTTCCCATTTGAGCTAGTAAGTACATTTTTTTAATGTTGTTAGAGTTTTTATTTTTATTTACAACATAGTGTAGCGTATTACCAACCATTTCTGTATGAAGCACTACACCACTTTTTTCCACCTCCGGTAGTGGGATAGATGAAATACTTTCATCTTTAGTATACCAATTTGCATAGTATCTTTCAGCTTCTTTGGGTGTAATTTGAAATGTACCCAAACCAAGTTCATTGGTATGTAAAGTATCAGTGACTATTTTGCCGTTTTCATCAACGATTACAATATTTGCATTTGCAGGTTTGCCACTTTTATGAAAAGCCTTAAATGAAATATAATTGCTAATGCCAGCTACAAAATTTCCTCCTTCCGCAAAAAAATGAAGCTGAATGGAATCATTCCGGAGGGTTACTCGTTTATCTTTTCGTAAATTTTCGCTGTAAATAATTAGCCGTTTTTCAAAAACGTTATTACTGTCAAAACGCATACTGGCATTAGTATAGGCTCGCACTCTAATGGAGTTCGTTTGTAAAGTGTCTGCTATTTTGAAATCACCAAAGCTACACCCATCAAATATTGGATATTGTTTGTGTTCTATTGCTCTACCATCATTATCATATGTAGAAACAAAAAAATTAGTGCTTAATGTTGATGCTGTATTGTTACTATATAAATATGCTTTAAACCAAATGGTTTCACCTGGTAAATATATATCCTTATCGAAATGTAGATGGATATACTCATTACTTTGAGCACTGGCAAACTTACACAGTAAGAGTATGGATAATAAAAATACTTGTTTCAAAATAAATGGATTCATAAAGTATAAAATTCCCCTAGATAAAGATATCTAGGGGAATAAATGATTATGGACAAGTGTTAGGCAATCCCAAACAACTACAGCTTAATACTCCACCCCCGTAAAACCCGCAAATTTGTTCAGCTGCTGCACATGAACAAACCGAAAAGGTCGCATTTTGATCAACACATTTTGCAACGCAGCCTCCCCATCCAGAAGGAAAGCCACCCATTACGTTTTTAATTTCATCTCTAGATAATTTTTTCATTATTAACATTTTATGTGATTAACAGTTGTTGCTGACTGTATTATGTTGAATATTTACTGGCAACGACTTTAAGCATTGTACACTACTTAAACAGTAAAGTATTTCTATGTAAATCCAATCAGTAGCTAACTTTTTTTCAATAAGTTCGTGCATTAAAAAATTGGGTAATATTATCGCTTTGGGTTTTAAAAGTTGCTTTTGGATTTAATCTTACTACTAAATTGAAGTTAACTTATGTATTTAAATTATTCTATATTAATCAGGTTGTAAAATACAACCTATTTAAAAATTTAACATTTCACAACCTCTTGTATTTTTTTGCCAAACAGTATGCTACATAATTAAATTGACCATTTTTTCTTACAATTACCCCTTCCTAAAAATGTTCTACTTTTACCGCATACACATTTATTATGCAGGCTATTACTGACCAGGTTACCCTTCTTTTTTTGCAATACAATGATGCTCCTATCACAGGCATCGATAAGTTGCCGCAGGCGGGTAGCGATCGACACTATTATAGAATTTACGCAAGCGGTAAAAGCTTTATTGCTACTTACGGCAGTAACATTAAAGAGAATGAAACCTTTATTTATTTTTCTGAACAGTTTCAGCAGCAACAACTGTGCACGCCGCAAATATTTTATGTAAGTGATGACAAATGCTGCTATATACAAGAAGATTTTGGCAGCACTTGTTTGTTAGACAAATTGGAGCAACAGGGCGAAACAATTACAGTATATGATCTGTATAAAAAAAGTTTAATCAACCTCGCTTCTTTGCAAGTGAAGGCAGATGCCGTGATCGACTACAGCCGTTGCCTTACCAATGCCGTGTTTGGCAAACAAGCCATCATGGCGGATTTGCTGTACTTCAAATACTATTTTTTGGATGCGTTGGCAAAACCATACGACAAACAAAAACTCATAGATGATTTTGAAGCCCTGAGTAATTATCTCTCTTACACCGAATACAAATATTTTATGTTCCGCGATTTTCAAAGCCGGAACATCATGGTAACCGAAACAGAATCGGTCCATTTTATAGATTATCAGGGTGGCATGAATGGTGCACCACAATATGATGTGGCTTCGCTGCTGTGGCAGGCGAAAGCTAATTTGTCAGACGAATGGAAACAGCGACTCTTTCTCGATTATGTAGATGCTTTTGAAAAGGAAGTTGGAAAGCCCATTAACAGGGAAGTATTTCAAAGCCAGTACAACGGATATGTACTCATTCGTTTGTTGCAGGTATTGGGTGCGTATGGTTTCCGTGGTTTGTTTGAACGCAAAGCACATTTTCTGACCAGTATTCCTTTGGCATTACAAAACTTACGATCTTTTCTTTCCCAACATAGCCTGGGCATAGCATTACCTGAATTTACCAAGGTGCTGGATATTTGTATCAGTGAAGCTATCATCGAACAGTTTACACCAGTGCAGGCCACTGCAGAAACGCCGCTGTTGGTAACCATCAATAGTTTTTCGTTTATCAAAACTGGTTATCCAAAAGATGAAACTAAGAACGGAGGAGGTTTTGTATTTGACATGCGAGGGATATTAAACCCAGGGCGTTTTGATGATTACAAACATTTGAGTGGACTCGATAAATCTGTGAAAGATTTTTTAGAACAGCAAACGAAGATGCCCGATTTTTTAAATAGTGTGTATAGCATGGTGGATATTTCAGTAGAAGATTACATCAAACGGGGTTTTGAACAGCTCACCATCAACTTTGGTTGCACGGGCGGCCAACACCGAAGTGTGTATGCAGCAGAAGCAACGGCCAGGCACCTTCGTAATAAATTTAAAGTGAATATTCAGTTAGCACATACCAACCAAGAAAATTGGAAAACATGATGAAAGCAATGATTTTTGCGGCGGGGTTAGGCACCCGCTTCAAACCATGGACAGACCATCATCCCAAGGCATTGGCGGTGGTGAATGGTAAGAGTTTGTTGCAACGTAATGTTGAATATTTACAACATTACGGCATCACAAATGTAGTGGTGAACGTACACCATTTTGCTGACCAGATCATCGATGCTGTTGATACCAACAATGGTTGGGGATCTAACATCAGCATCAGTGATGAAAGAAACGAAGTATTGGAAACAGGTGGTGGATTTTTGAAAGCGGAACCATTGCTCATGGGAACAGATACCATCATTACCTTAAACGCCGATTTTTTAACCAATCTTAACATCGATGACTTATTGACTTATCACCAGCAAAAAAAAGCATTGATCTCTTTTGGTGTTACACACCGAAAAAGCAGTCGCAATTTTTTGTTCGATCCGCAACTTCGGCTGTGTGGCTGGGAAAACAACAGTACTGGTGAGCAAAGAATTGCGGTGGCTTCCGCCCATCTTCAAGCCATGGCCTACAGTTGTGTAGCAGTGTTTGAGCCTCCCATCTTTAAATTAATTCCGCAGCGTGGAAAATTTTCAATCGTAGATACGTATCTCAGTCTGGCTGCGGAACATCTTATTTACGGCTACGACCATACCGGTGATGCATTAGTAGATGTGGGCAAACCCGAAAGTGTAGCCATTGCTGAAGCTATGTTTCCATAGTTTAATTGCGTTTTGGCTTTATGATTTGCGCAAGATAGTAAGCAATATTATTTACTGATTGCCAACCTCGGCTGGAGCGTCAAATGTATTGTTGTTGTCTTGTTTTGGTTTGATACCAAAGTTGTATCGAATCGTTAATCCCACTCTTCTGGTATCGTTCAATCGGTTACCATTGGCTACAATGCCCGCCTGCTGCAGGTTAAAACTATACTGGTTGGTCCTAAAAATATCGTTGGCAGATACAATCACATTCATTTTTTTATTCAATACCGCTTTGTTCAAAGAGATATTAAGCTGTCCAAAAGTTTGTAATTCATAAAAATTTTGTAATCCTTTTAATCGCATAAATCCATTGATGGCCACATTAAAACTTGGCGTGGGTTTGTAATTGTGGTACATAAAAAACGTCCATGTGCCTCGTTTGTAATCCAAGGGCTGCCCTTGGTATAAACCTTCGTAGTTGCTAAAATTGTGCTGGGCACCCATGTAAAAAAAGTATTTTCCTACCGGCGGAATACCTCCGACAAAACGTAAGTACAACTCTCTATTTCTTCCCAGGTTATCGAAAGTGCGGTACACTATTTTCGATTGATCATCCTGGTAGGTTACGTTGGTAAAAATATCTTGTATATCATTGAGGCCGATAGAAAAAATAGGGAAATCATCCGCGGTGATATTAAATTCATAGTTGCTGGTAAATTGCGGAGTGAGCCTGGGATTACCGATTTCATACAAATACTGATCAATGTATTTTGGATACGGATTCAGCGCTTCGTAATATGGCCTGCTAATACTTCTCCGGTAAATGACATTTCCAGTAAGTTTAAATCCAAACAGTTTGGCTATTGGATGTCGAAGATATATGTAAGGAAACAGGTCGGTTCTTTTGATACCCAATGAGGTATCAAAAGGAAATAGTTGGGTGCCTTCAATATTGGTGTACTCCATTCTCAAGCCTGGTTTTACGGTTAAGTCGCCAAAGGTTTTAGCCAATTGTACGTAAATGGCTGCAATTTCCTCGCTGTATTTGAAACGGTTGCTCTGAAAACTGTCTAGCCTGGCTCCGCTGCCATTATCTGTGAAATAAATAGAGTTGTTGTTACTACTGCTGTAAGTGAAGCGGGTGCCTGTTTCCAGTGTATATTTTTTTGGTAGTTTAAGCGTAAGGTCTGATTCAAAAGTGAAAATATTTTTTCGGTTGTCAATGTCGCCAACGCCATTTAAAAAAGACCCAACAGGGAGAATATTATTATTTCTATACAACTGGTCGTTGTTATTGCTGAAATAATCGTAGCTGATGTCGGTTTCCCAAACACTGCCAATAGTATCTAATTTTTTATTGGCGTACCAATCATTGCCTGCATAAATCGATTGTCCATTATTATGGATGTTGCTATTGTTGAGGTCTGTCACTAACGACCCATCCGATTTGGAAATCACCACATCATTTTGGGCGTTGCTCTTTGTTTGGTTGGTACTCAGTCGGAGCCCGTATCCAACGGTCCATTTTTTCGGCAATTCAATATCTACACCTGCACTCAGGTAATGATTGATTGCGGGATAGGTGGTGTAGGCCGTTTGTGTCACCAGAGAAGTATCTCTTCCAATAAAACGATTGCTGTTCAGTTCTTCAAAATTGTTTCTATCGGTAAACTGATAAGATACATTTGTGTTGACTTTACCTATGCTTTTATTAACATTAACTCCTGCGGTTTTGGTATTTAATCTGCCCTGAAAATAACCTGCATTCACACTGCCATTCGTGCCTAGTTTTACTCCTTTTTTGAGTACGATATTAATGATTCCTCCACTACTGGAAGCGTCGTATTTTGCAGAGGGATTTCTCAGAATTTCAATTTTACTAACGCTGTTGGCGGGTAAACTTTTGAGTAAAGACGTAAGATCTGCAGCGCTTATTTTCACCTCCCTTCCGTTGATTTGTATCATAGCGGGCGTAGCACTGTTCAGGTACACGTTACCATCGGAGTCTACCACTGCACCGGGCGTTTTTTCCAATACTTCATAGGCATTGGTACTGCTATTACTTAATACTTCTGCATCTATGATGGTTTTATCGTCTTCTTGTTTGATGAGTGGTTTTCTGGCTACCACCACTACATTGTCAAGGTCGTTGGTTTTTACTTTCCATTCTAGTTGTATCAACATTGCACTGTCTTTCACCGAAAACGGATACAAGATCGGATGCATGCCTACGGCAGTGATATTTACAAAATAATCAGTATTGGTTTGAGCTTCAAAAACCTGTTTTTCTTTAATGGTTTTTACCGCTACTTTTATTGAGTCTGGCAATTGATACAGCACCGCAGTTGCTGTGGGTGCATTGTTGCTGTTGGATGATTTGAGTTCAACCTGAATGGTTACAGAAGATTGTGCAAACACTGTTGCTGAAAGTAGCGTCAATATACAAAGAAGTAGGGTATGTTTCATTTTTTCATTCAATATAAAAGACACCTTAAAGGTGCCTTTTATCTATTTTTTTAAATTGTTAGTCTGCTAACAATTAGTCTTTCTTCTCAAACAGTTCTTTTTTATCTACCACTTTTACTTTTGCTCCCTCTTTCAAAGTTTTACTGACTACATCGTAAGGACCGGTGATCACTTCCTGACCAGCTTTTAAACCGCTCGTGATTTCTATGTAATTGATGTCTTGTATACCCGTGCTGACTTTGATTTTTTTTACTTTGTTGGTAGAGTCTTTTACAAATACGAGCACATCTAAATCGTCGATATCAGAAGGTTTGTTGGTGGTGATATTGCTTTCCGTATTTTTTTTGGTGTTGGTTTTAAGCGTATCACTTTTTTCGCGGGTGGTGACTGCATTGATAGGAACACTCAACACATTTACTTGCCGGCGCGTTTGAATGTCTGCATTGGCGCTCATTCCCGGACGAAAAGGGAAAACGCCTTTACCCAACAGGTCGGCATAACTTTCTGGCAGCAAACGAATGTACACTTTGTATTGGGTAACATCGTTGCTGGTGCTTGCCAAACCACTGGCAGCAGCTGCGCCATTGTTGCTGCTGGCAATTTCTCTTACGATGCCTTTGAATTTTCTGCCACTGTAGGCATCAATATCAACAAGTACGCTATCGCCCAATTTTACTTTTGGGATGTCGTTTTCACCTACATCCACTCTGATCTCAATTTTAGCCATATCTGCAATGCGCAACATTTCTGTTCCTGCCATCATATTACTACCCACTACTCTTTCTCCTTTTTTTACACTCAGCAAACTCACCACGCCGTCCATAGGAGCCACTACTGCAGTTCTGCTAAGATCTGTGTTGGCTTTGTTGAGGTTGGCCACTGCACTTTGCACATTGGCTTGTCCGCCGCGAATACCTTGCTGTGCTGCATTGTAATTGGCTTTGGCGGATTTATAATTCGCATCGGCGATGTTGAATTCATTTAAACTGATCACTTTTTCATCGAATAATTTTTTCTGCATATCATAAGCACGTTGTGATTGTTCCATCTGTGCTTTTAAAGCATCTAATGCTGCTCTTGAATTGGCTACCTGCGCTTGGCTCTGTGCCACACCACTGGCAGCCTGATCGCGTTGAATGCTGTACACATCTGCGTATATGCGTGCCAGTAACTGACCTTTTTTAACACTGTCGCCTTCCTGCACGGTGAGTTCAGTTATTTCGCCGCTGATGTCGGGGCTCACTTTCACTTCTATTTCCGGGTATATTTTACCACTGGCATTTACTACTTCAATGATGGTACGTTCCTGTACTTTTTCTGCCGTTACTTTAGTTCCCTCTGCTTTTCCAAAAGCACCTGTTTTAGACAATACCACCAGTGCTACCACCAGTATGCCTGTACCAATTAAAACCCATTTTGTTGTCTTGTTCATATAATTTGATCTTGAATCCTGATTGAATGCATGGCTACTTATAATTTTAATCCTTGTCCTCTGTAAAATTCCAACACTTTCATTTTAAATACATAATCAAACTGGTTGATTGTATATTCTAATTTTGCTCTTAGCAAGTTGTTTTGAGTTGTGATCAGGTCAAAGCTATTGAGCATGCCCACTCCAAATCTTTTATTGGCAAATTCATAAGTTTTTTCGGAAGAAGCTACTGACTTTTTGGAAGCGTTGAATTTTTCCAAAGCTATCGATGCAGCATTGTGTGCCTGATAAATATCTTGTTTCAATTGAAGATCGTCCTGCGTTTTTTGCAACTCCAGCGACTGAATATTTAATTTAGTTCTTTCGTAATTGGTTTTAAGGTTACCGCTGTTGAAGATGGGTACGCTTAGGTTCAGGCCTACGCTTTGCCTGCGGTTATCTGCTAATTGTGTACCCAATGAATTGGGTTTGATGAAACCAAGTAAATTATTCCCTTGAGCAAACACAGGTGTTTCTACATCATACAAAGTTCCATTTACATTGGCCTTTAATCCGTTGTTGGTAGGAACATATCCACTAAAAATTCTATCGTAAAAAGGTCGTTTACCAAATGCTAGAAAATTGCTACTGATATTTCCAAACGCTGAAATAGTGGGATACATCGCCCCTCTGGCGGCAGCCTTGTTTTTTTCGGCGGCTTGTAATCGGTACGCATTTACTTGTTGCAGCGGCTGATTGGTAAGGGCCAGTTGGTACACATCGGCTGGCATTAGATCGGCAATGGGTTCAATCGGAATAGATTCTATCGGGGGTACGTCTACCTCAAAAGGTGCAGCTGCATCTATGTTCATGAAGTTTTTTAAATTCAGGATAGATTGGGTAATATTTCCTTTTGCGTTGATGTAATTTACACTATCCAGTGCCAATTGGGCTTCCAATTGCACCAGGTTGAGTTCTGGAAGTACACCAGCATTTACCTGCCTGCGAACATTATCCAATTGTTCGGTAGTTTGGGCCACCTGTACCAATGTAATTTTTTCTTGCTCGATAGCCAACAATACTTGTAAATACGCATTGGCTGCACTGAGCGCAATATCGTTTTTAATTTTACCAATGTTGGCCACTGCTGCTTTCAGTTCCCATTCATTGGCAGCAATGGTATTGCGTTTGCTGTAAAAATTAAATATGTCTGCACTGGTTTGTAATTGCAAGCCTGCGGTTAGAAACGTTTCGTTAATTCGCTGAAAGGTGATTGGGTCCTGGTTGTTACCATTGTTAACACTCCCATTACCTCCAAAGTTTACGATAGGAAATAAAGACAACCTGCTTTGGTTGTACGTTAAGGTTGAAATTTTTGCTTGAATTTCACTTTGTTTTACACCAATATTATTGACCATGGCATAGTCAACGATGGTTCTCAAATTCCACTTTTCTTGTGCAGAAGTGTTGGTTTGGGAAAAAAGGGCAAAGCCCAATAAAAGCATGTATAAACGCATAATTCAAAAATATGAGATGCAAAGGTATTATTACCCATTAATATTATAAGCGGTGTATATAATGGATGCCCGTTACATGGCTGCGAAACCCCGCTCTAAATCTGCAATAATGTAAGCGGTTTCTTCCTGACCTACATACAACCTCAACATTCGATGATCTTTACTGCTGGCGATAAATGCTTCTTTTTTTATACCACTGCATTTGGGAATGATCAGACTTTCATGGCCTCCCCAGCTCACTGCCATTAAAATATGCTGCAGACTGTTGCAAAACTGTTCGATCTGATCGATGTTATCTGCCTTCACCACAAACGTGAGCAAACCACAAGCCCCAGTCATTTGTCGTTGAGCCAGTTCATATTGCGAAAATGTTTTATCCAGGGGGAAAAGCACTTCCTCTACCTGCGGATGTTGTTGTAAAAAAAGAATGACTTCTCTGGTCGTTTTGCTAATATGCGCCAAACGCATGGGTAAGGTCCGCAAACCCCGAATGAGCAGCCACGCGCTAAAGGGTTGGATACCGCTCCCAATATTCATGTATTCGCTGTTGAAAATACGAGTGATCATTTCGTTGCTGCCGCTCAGCACCCCTGCTACCACATCGCTGTGTCCACCAATGTATTTGGTGGCCGATTGCAATACCAAATCAATGCCCATTAAATAAGGCTGTTGATACAGCGGCGTACAATAACTATTGTCGATCACCGTAACTATGCCTTCTGCTTTGGCCAATTCGGCTACCGCTTTTAAATCTTGTAGGGCATAATCCCAACTGTTCGGACTTTCCAGATAAATCAAGGTGGTATTAGGCAAGATGGCTCTTTCAAAATTTTCAATCGAACGGCCATCAATGTAAGAAGTGGTTACGCCAAATCTTGGTAAAATCTGATTAAACGTTTTTTGCGCCCATGTATATGGTTTTTGTACGCTCACGATATGATCTCCTGCTTTTACATTGGCCAAAACCGCCGCAAATATCGCCGCTGCACCGCTGTTAAAAACTAAACAATCTTCTGCGCCATCCAATGCTGCCAGTTTTTTACGGAGGATATCTACCGTGGGGTTTAATCCCCTGCTATATAAATAAGTGCTGTATTCGTCTTCAAAACCGGCCCTCATTTCTGCTACGGTATTAAATGCGAAATTGCTGCTTTGAATGATGGGAGGTGCTACGGCGTTAAAATAATTCGCTCGTTCTTCGCCCAGTTCGTTGATGATGTAAGAAATGTCCATGATGAATTTATTCAGATGATGAAGTTTTGCTACCTAAAGATTTTACCAAAAAATACAAACCAATAAATGCGCTCAAAATACCGATCCCCAACAATCCTGTGTTGGGTTTGTCTACAAAAATACTAATGGCCACAAAAACATATGCGGTGATAAAAATCAATGGCAATGTCGGAAACCATTTCATTTGATAAATGCCTGTACCATTGAGATGCGCCGTTTTTTTGCGGATGACGAAAATGGTAGCGGCAGATAATGCCATGCCGAAACAATCGAGAAAGATAGTAAAGCTTAAAATTTCATCAAAGGTTTTGGCCCAGAAAACAATTAATGCACCCAGTGCGGCAAAAGCAGTCAACGCGGTAAAGAGCACATTGTTTTGTTGGGTTCGTTTTCCAAATACTTTTGGTAAAACGCCCTCTTCGCTCATGGCTTGCATCACCCTTGGGTTACTCATGAGTACCACATTTACATAAGCCAGTACAGAAAAAAACAAGAGTACACTCATCACCCTGCCGCCTGCATCACCAAACACGTAGGAAGCCATGATGGCAGAAATATTGGTAGATGTTTTTAATTGTTCAAAGCCAATAATTTTAATATAAGCATAGTTGATGCCAAGGTACAACAATACGATGATGGTGATACCAGCGAATACAGCCTTGGGAATATTACGGGAAGGATTTTTTACTTCTTCTCCAAAATTGATCACTTGTTGGTATCCCCCAAATGTGAATGAAACGGCTACTAAGCCTAGTCCGAATGCCTTGATGTATTCCATCATCGTAGGGGAGAGGCTGTTTTGCAAGGCCGCCGGTTGTGTTGCGTAATCAGCAAAGAACAAAGGCGTTACCAACAATAATATCATCGATATTTTGATGATGGTGAGCACGTTTTGTGCCCGTGCACTCATCTTCAAACCCAACAGATTTACGCCATAAAAAATAAGGATTGAACCAATGGCAATGATGATCTGCATGGTTTGAATATCCTCCGTGCCTTTAAACAACACCGGTGAAATATATTCTGCACCCACTAGGGCTACTGCTGCCATAGAGGCGGCATTGCTCACCAGGATGATACAGTTTACGGCAAAGGCAATAGATGGATGGTAAGCGTATGAAAATATTTTGTAATAACCGCCCGTAACAGGATACCTGCTTCCAATTTCGGCATACGTCAAAGCGCCGCAGAGCGCTACCAACCCACCTGCAATCCATATACCAAAAAATATCAATTCAGAGGGACTGTCTTTTGCAACATTTACAGGCGTGCGAAAAATTCCCATTCCAATCACAAAACTTACCATGATCATGGTGAAGTCGAACAGGTTTAATTTTGGTTTTACTTGCATCGTGAAAAGATACCGAATGCCTTCAATAAAAAAAATGTTGGGAAGAAAAAAAATGAGAAGCATCATGTTTTTTCCGAGACTTGATTGGAATACCTTTACCATTTATTGACATCATTTTAAGAGCTCCTATTCCTGATTTGTTTGTTTACTCATCCTGCAAAAACGCTTTTTTCTGGTATTTGTAATCCTTGTGGATTCAGTACCTAAACTTTTGGTTAAGAGAAATAGTTAAAATATAACAGATGATACTCGCTACGATGACTGCTTTGTTTAATGATAATGCTCAACGAAAATAAACGGATTAAAAATTAATTTTATGCTCAACAAAATAAGCACGCTTTTATTAGGCATTTTATTGCTGGTACAAATTGGATGCAATGGCGATAAAAAGGAAGCGACAAG
>Ga0105049_10001274_pt1 | contig 29603 bp, 17 predicted proteins | sample MAT06_FD_78087 | JGI IMG/M metagenome (GOLD analysis project Ga0105049, IMG submission 78087) | Freshwater microbial communities from Lake Fryxell liftoff mats and glacier meltwater in Antarctica - MAT-06 | ecosystem: Environmental > Aquatic > Freshwater > Ice > Liftoff microbial mat | place... | reverse complement strand
TGCTGGCGCCCGATACGTCCCAGCCAGCGATCTACGAGCGCGACCTCAAGCCGCACCTCACGGCCGGCAAGACCCTCATGTTCGCGCACGGGTTCAACATCCGCTACGGCACCATCACCCCGCCGACCGACGTCGACGTGTCGATGATCGCGCCCAAGTCGCCCGGCCATCGCGTGCGCGAGACCTACCAGGAAGGCGGCGGCGTGCCGTCTCTGCTGGCCGTGCACCAGGACGCGAGCGGCAAGGCCGATGCCCAGGCGTTGGCCTACGCGTGTGCCATCGGTTCGGGTCGCGCCGGCATCCTCGACACGACATTTTCGGAGGAGACCGAGACCGACCTCTTCGGGGAGCAGGCCGTGCTCTGCGGCGGCGTGTCGCACCTCGTGAAGGCCGGCTTCGAGACGCTGGTCGAGGCGGGCTACCAGCCCGAGCTCGCGTACTTCGAGGTCCTCCACGAGCTCAAGCTGATAGTCGATCTGATGTATCGGGGCGGTTTGAACTACATGCGCTACTCGATCTCCGACACCGCCGAGTACGGCGACTACGAGAGCGGTCCGCGGGTCGTCGCCGGCGCCAAAGCCGAGATGCAGAAGATCCTGGCCGAGATCAAGGATGGCACCTTCGCGAAGGCGTGGATCGACGAGAACAAGAATGGCCGTCCCACGTTCGAGACGCGCCGCGCCGCAGAGCGCTCGCACCAGAGCGAAGAGGTCGGCAAGGGTCTGCGCCGCATGATGACGTTCGTCGACCCGGTCGAGGTCTGAGCGATGGGCGCCGCTAACGCTTCCGGCGCTTCCGGCGCCGGGTCATCGCTCCTGCCGATGCTGCCTGCGACGGCCGAGCATGTGCGCATCTTCGACACCACGCTGCGCGATGGCGAGCAGTCGCCGGGCGCGACGATGACCTCGGGCGAGAAGCTCGAGGTCGCGCGCGCCATCTCGCGCCTGGGCGTCGACATCATCGAGGCCGGCTTCCCGTGCGCCTCGACCGATGACTGGCGGGCGGTGAAGGCGATCGCTGAGCAGATCGGCAGCAGGCTCTTGCCGGGTCGCCCGCAGGGGCATCCGCCGGTCATCTGCGGTCTCGCGCGCGCGGCCGAGCGCGACATCGAGCTCGCCTGGACGGCGGTCAAGCCGGCGCAGTTCCCGCGCATCCATCTGTTCCTCGCAACGTCGCCGATCCATCGCGAGCACAAGCTGCGCATGTCGCGTGACCAGGTGTTGGAGCGCATCAAGAACATGGTCGGCTACGCGCGCTCGCGCTGTGACGACATCGAGTTCTCGTGCGAGGACGCGGGCCGCACCGAGCTGGACTTCCTCGTGATGGCGGTCTCGGCCGCCATCGAGGCCGGCGCGTCGACCATCAACATCCCCGACACGGTCGGCTTCACGACGCCCGACGAGTTCAGCGCCAAGATCTCGCACCTCATCGCGAGCGTGCGCGACATCGACAAGGTCGTCCTGTCGGTGCACTGCCACAACGACCTTGGCCTCGCGACCGCGAACACGCTGGCCGGGCTGCGCGCTGGTGCTCGCCAGGCGGAGGTCACGATCAACGGCATCGGCGAGCGGGCGGGCAATACCTCGCTCGAAGAGGTCGTGATGTCGCTCGCGGTGCGCGGAGACCTCTACGGGCTCCAAACCGCGATCGACACGACCCAGATCATGCGCGTATCGCGCCTCGTGTCGCAGACGACCGGCATGGTGGTGCAGCCGAACAAGGCGATCGTCGGTAGCAACGCGTTCGCGCACGAGGCCGGCATCCATCAGGACGGCATGCTCAAGCACGCCGCCACCTATGAGATCATGCGGCCGGAATCGGTCGGCATCGGCGAGTCGCGCCTCGTGATGGGCAAGCACTCGGGGCGCCACGCGTTCTCGAAGCACTTGGAAGAAATGGGCCACCCATTGACGCCCGAGGCGCTCGACCGGGCGTTCCATCGCTTCAAGGAGCTGGCCGACCGCAAGAAGGTCGTGACCGACACCGACCTCGAGATGTTGGTCACCTCGGAGGTCGCCGAGGAGACGCCGGTCTACACGCTCGATGGCCTGCAGGTCGCGTGCGGGTCGATGGGCCTGCCGACGGCGACCGTGCGCATCGTCGGTCCCGACAAGTTGATGCATACCGTCGCGTGCGTCGGCACCGGCCCGGTCGATGCGGCCTTCAAGGCGATCGACATGGTCGTCAAGGTCGACAACATGCTGCTCGAGTACGTCGTGCAGGGCGTCACCGAAGGCATCGACGCGGTCGGCAACGTGACCGTGCGCATCGTCGGCACGCACGGGATCCCGACCGTCACGCGCATCAACGCGCAGACCGAGACGCAGGGACGCCTGTTCCATGGGCATGGCGCCGACACCGACATCATCGTCGCGTCGGCCATGGCCTACCTGTCGGCGCTCAACCGGCTCCTGCACAAGACCGGCGCGGCGACCGCGTTGCTCTATCCGCGTGACGGGGCTGCCCGCGAGACTCATGTCTCGCCTACGGCTGCCTTGGGCAAGGCCGCGGCCGGGGTCTGACCTTGAAGCCCGCACGCACCTTGTTCGACAAGATCTGGGACGCCCACGTCGTGGCTGAAGAGCGCGGCTGCCCCGCGATCCTCTACATCGACCTGCACCTCGTGCACGAGGTGACCTCGCCCCAGGCCTTCGAGGGTCTGCGTCGTCGGGGTCTGAAGGTGCGACGACCGGAGCGCACGCTCGCGACGATGGACCACATCACCCCGACACGGGGAGGGCTCGCGGCGCTCGACAGCGAAGGCATGAAGATGGTGACCGCGCTCGAGCGGGGCGCCGCCGAGTTCGGGATCCCGCTCTATCGGCTCGGCGAATCGGGCAACGGCATCGTGCACGTGATCGGCCCCGAGCTCGGGGCCACCCGACCCGGCATGACGATCGTCTGCGGTGACTCGCATACGTCCACGCATGGCGCGTTCGGCGCACTGGCGTTCGGCATCGGCACCTCCGAGGTCGAGCACGTGCTCGCGTCGCAGTGTCTCCTACAGCGCAAGCCCAAGCCCTTCTCGGTGCGCATCGACGGGCGCCTGGCGCTCGGCGTGACCGCCAAGGACCTCGTGCTCGCGGTGATTGCGAAGCTCGGGATCGGCGGCGGCACCGGCTGCGTGTTCGAGTTCCACGGCGAGGCGATCAACGCGTTGTCGATGGAAGGCCGCATGACGGTCTGCAACATGTCGATCGAAGCGGGCGCGCGCGCGGGTCTCATCGCGCCGGACGCGACGACCTGGGAGTTCCTGGCGGGCCGGGCGCTGGCGCCGAAGGGCGCGGCCTTCGACGCGATGGTGGCGGCCGGCGTCGACCTCGTGAGCGACGACGGCGCAGTCTTCTCGGGTGGCAGCCTGGTGCTCGATGGCGCGGCGCTCGAGCCGATGATCACCTGGGGCACGAACCCCGGCATGGGCATGGCGATCGGCGCGGCGGTGCCGGACCCGGCGGACGCGCCCGACGCGAGCACCCGTGCGTCGGCCGAAAAGGCATTGCGTTACATGGGCTTCGAGGCGGGCAAGCCGCTGCTTGGACACAAGATCGATGTGGTGTTCGTCGGCTCGTGCACGAACTCGCGCCTGTCGGATCTCGAGGCGGCCGCCGACGTCCTGAAGGACAAGCAGGTCGCGCCCTGGGTGCGCATGCTGGTCGTGCCGGGCAGCGTCGACATCAAGCGCGAGGCGGAGGCACGTGGGCTCGACCGCATCTTCATGGCGGCCGGCGCCGAGTGGCGCGACGCGGGCTGCTCGATGTGCATCGCGATGAACGGCGACCTGGTAGGCCCCGGTCAGTACGCGGTGTCGACCTCGAACCGCAACTTCGAGGGACGGCAGGGGCCGGGCTCGCGCACGTTGCTCGCGTCGCCCGCGACCGCCGCGGCATGTGCCATCGCGGGCGCGGTGGCCGATCCCCGCACTATTGCCACTTAGGAGCCTCGAAAATGGCAGGCGAGAGTCGCGAGCGATATACCGAGTTCGTGTCACATGCGGTGGCCATTGCAGGCGAGAACATCGACACCGATCAGATCATCCCGGCGCGGTTTCTGCGCGTGACCCACAAGGAAGGGCTGGCCGACGCGGCCTTCGCCGACTGGCGCAACACCCCGGACTTCGTCCTGAATCGGCCGGAGTCGCAGGGCGCAAAGATCCTCATCGCAGGCGACAACTTCGGCTGCGGCAGCTCGCGTGAGCACGCGCCGTGGGCGCTCACCGCGTGGGGATTTCGCGCGGTCGTCTCGTCGCGCTTCGCGGATATCTTCCGGAACAATGCGCTGAAGAACGGGCTCCTGCCGATCCAGGTCGAGCCAGGGTCGCTTGCGAAGATCCTGGCGGTTGTCCAGGCTAATCCCAGGGCGGAGTTCGGGGTCGAGCTCGCGGAACAGGTGCTGGTCATGCCGAACGGCGTGACGGTGCGCTTTCCGATCGATGCGTTCTCGAAGAAGTGTCTGATCGAGGGCAGCGACGAGCTCGGGTACATCCTGAGCCATGAGGCGGCCATTGCCGCGCACGAACAATCCAACGAGGTGCGGGGATGAAAGCTGACATCGTGCTGCTACCGGGTGACGGCATCGGACCCGAGGTCACGTTCGCCGCGCGCGACGTGTTGATCGCGGTCGCCGAGCGCTTCGGACATCGCTTCGAGCTCGTGTCGAAGGACGTGGGAGGCGTGGCGATCGACGCGCACGGCGAGCCATTGCCGGCCGATACGTTCGACGCCTGTCGCGTCTCGGACGCGGTGCTGCTCGGCGCCGTCGGTGGCCCGAAGTGGGACGACCCGCGCCTGAAGCGGCGACCCGAGCAGGGGCTCTTGAACCTGCGTGCGGGCCTTCAGGTGTACGCGAACCTGCGGCCGGTGAAGGTGTTCCCGTGCCTGGCTGACCTGTCGCCGCTCAAGAAGGAGCATGTGGTCGGCGTCGACATGCTGGTCGTGCGCGAGCTGACGGGGGGCATCTATTTCGGTGCGCCGAAGTTCCGCGAGGCCCTGCCCGGCGGGGGCGCACGCGCAGTCGACACGCTCGAGTATACCGATGGCGAGGTGCGGCGGATCGCGAAGATGGCGTTCGAGCTCGCGCGCGGGCGGCGGCAGAAAGTGACGAGCGTCGACAAGGCGAACGTGCTCGAGTCGTCGCGTCTGTGGCGGCAGGTGGTCGACGAGGTCGCCAAGGGCTATCCGGGGATCGTGCTGGAGCATCGTCTCGTCGACTCGGCGGCGATGCGCCTCGTGATGGAGGCGAGCTCGTTCGACGTGATCGTCACCGAGAACATGTTTGGCGACATCCTCACCGACGAGGCCGCCGTGCTCGCGGGGTCGCTCGGTGTATTGCCGTCGGCATCACTTGGCGATTCGGGCCCGGGTCTCTACGAGCCGATCCACGGCTCCGCGCCCGACATCGCGGGCAGGGGCATCGCCAATCCGGTCGGCGCGATCTTGTCGGCGGCGATGTTGTGCCGTCACAGCTTGAAGCTCGACGAGGAGGCGCTGGCGATCGAGCACGCGGTCGAGCGGGCGCTCATCGCAGGTGCACGCACGGCCGACCTCGGTGGCAAGGCGACGACGCGCGACGTGACCCAGGCGGTGATCGGAGCGCTCCCATGAGGGCGCGCGACAACGTGTGGGGTGCGCTCGCGATCGGCATGCTCATGACCGGCACGGCCCCCGGTTGCGAGGCTGTGAAAGAGTCGTTCGACGGCGTGGCCGCGCCGCTGAAAGAGCCCGAGTTGCCGAATTGTTCGAAGGTCCTGACGTGCTGCGCGAATCTGTCCTCCGACAGCATCCTGGGACCCTTCGTCGCGAGCAGCTGCGAGTCGATCATGTCGCCGACGGACCTCGCGATCACGAACTATCAGGCGGCCAAGCTGCGCATCCAGCAGAACACGTCGACGTCGGCACAGACCAAGGCGGAGCTCATTGCCGAGCTGCGCACGACCACCCAGGAGACCCTCGAGCCAGCGTGTCGCTGCCTCGTCGACGAAACCGTGGGCAATGTCTCGCTCGACGGGTTCCTGTCGCCGAAAGACTGCGAAGTGGTCGTCACGAGCGGGGCCCTACCCGCCGGCAAGCAGTGCGACGACGTCACCGATGGGGTGCTGAACCCGTCATCAAACTGAAGGCCCTCTTCACGCAGGAGGTCCCGGCCGGAACTTGTGCCTGGCGCGCCTCAACGGACCCAGATGTAGATGTTGTCGAGGCCCCACGACTCGTCATTGCTGCTCTGATCGACGGTCGACTTGCCCGCGACTGCGACGGTCGAGGTCGAGTGTGTGACGGTCGCCGAGACATGCTCACGCCGCTCCTCGGCGGACGATGACATGCCGCACACGGCCGCACCGCCGCAGAGTCCGCCTGACGAAGCGCAGCTCTGGTTGCACGAGCAAAAGGCCTTCGACCAGACGCTCGAGCCCGCGAAGAGCACGCTGGCGATCTCGCCGTCCCAGCTGTCGATCTTGATGTAGTCGAGCTCGAGGCGCGCCTGCGTGTGCGCAACGGTCGCCCACTGATAGGTCTTGGTCGTGGTCGCGTTGGCGAGCACGCCGAAGCCGCCAAGAATGGCTCCATAGCTACCGCAAGTGGTGAGTGTATTGCCCGCGCTCCAGCCCGTCGTGGCACTATCGAATGTCTCGCTCGCGACGAGACGCCAACCGCCGCCCGCACTGGCCTGGTCGCAGGTGACGAGCATAGGCGCGCCGGCACCAATTCCGTCGGGGTCGATCCACACCTGGCCACGCCCGCGGAAGCCGGCGACGTACCAGGCCTGGCACGAGGTGCGGCTCGGGTCCTTGTCGCCGACGTCGCACATGAAGCGTTTCGCCGTGAAGCCGCTTTCCCCTTTTTCTCGGATCGAGCTCAGGTTGCCGTCGTTGCCGAAGTCGAACTGCAGTGTGCCGGTGAGGCTCGTTGGGCGCGCGTTGCCATGACCATTGTTGCCGTTACCGTTGTCATCCTCGCCGCTGAAGCCGTCGGGCTCGTCGAGGTCGGTGCGACTCGAGACCCAGAACGTGCCGCCATCGCCAGCCTGCCAATCGCAATCGTCGTTGCCGCTCTGGAATGCTGTGCGGTCACATTTGGCCCCGACAAATGCGGGGTAGATCCCCATGAGCGAGAGGTAGTCCTTGTTCTTGTCGCCGTTCAACGACTTGGTATTGGCGAGCCCCCAGGCGGCCGCGAGATGCGCCTGCGAGCGCGGCACGAACAACTGCATGCCGAGCCCTTCGCAGAAGACCTCGGCCTGGGCTGCGGTCTTCTGGCGCGAGACCTTCGCCTTGTAGAACGTGTAGCCGCCACCGTCCGCGGTCATGTCGCACCACACGTCGATAGCCCCGTGAGCGGTGCCCGAGCCATCCGTGTCGATGGTGTAGATGCTAGACGTGGTGCTGCCGGCGGCACGCCACTCGGCACAGCTCCGCTTCACCGAGCCCGAGCAGGTCGGCCCGCTGTTACCGGCCTTGCACGAGCTGCAGGCACTGGCTGCCCCGGTCTGGGCATTGCAGGTGATGCCAGAGGCGCAGGTCGAGAGTGAGCAGCTCTCTTCGCACAGCTCGCCCCACTTGCCACTGGGGCAGGTGGCACATCCGTCGGCCGTGCCCGAGACCTTGTCGCAGGTGGCGACGCTCGCGCACGCGACGCTCGCGCTGCATGTCTTCTCGCACTGAGCACCCCAGCGACCGTCGTCGCAGAGCTCGCACGAGGTGATGGCACCGCTCGCCTGATTGCAGGCGATGTCACCCTGGCAGGTCGGCGCGACGCAGGCCTTGTCGCACGCGGCACCCCAGATCCCGACAGCGCACCCCGCGCATGAGATCGTCGCGCCCGAGCCCTTGTCGCAGGTGGCAGCCCCAAAACAGCTGGCGGTCGGCGTACAGCTCGAACCGCATGCCAAACCCCAACGGCCGCCGACACAGGCGCTGCACGCGCTCGTGACGCCAGTCTTTGGATCGCACGAAACGGCCCCGCTACAGTTGCTGTCACTGCAACTGTTGGCGCAGGTGCTACCCCACTTGCCCGCGACGCAACCGGCGCCGCACGCGAGTAGCGCACCCGTCGCCTTGTCGCAGCTCGCCGTGCCGCCACAACTACCCGCCGCGCAGGTCTTCTCGCAGCTGTCGCCCCAGCGACCGCCGGCGCATGCCGAGCAGCTCGTCGCCTGTCCCGTTGCGCGGTCGCACGTCGCGCTGCCAGTGCAGCCGCTGACGTTGCACGTCTCCTGACAGGTCGGTCCCCAGTAGCCCGCGGCGCAAGCGCTGCACGAGATGCGCGCACCGCTGCTCTGGTCACAACTGACCGCGCCAGAGCACCCCGTCGTCGCGCACGTCTGACCGCAGGTCGCTCCCCAGCGACCACTCGCGCAACTCGTGCACGCCGTGGCGCGACCGGTATCGTCGCAAGTGACGCTGCCGGTGCACTGGGCAATGGTGCAGGTACCCCCGCAGGTCGGACCCCAGCGCCCGGCCGCACAACCCCCGGCACAGGCGCTCGCAGTGCCACTCGCCTGGTCGCAGCTCATGCTGCCGGCACAGCTTCCCGCAGCACAACTCGCCCCACAGGTCGCGCCCCACTTGCCGGGAGCACAAGCGCTACACGTGGTCGCGGCACCCCTCGCTTGATCGCAGCTGACGGTGCCAACGCACGCCCCCTGTTGGCAGCTCGCGGCGCACGTCGGTCCCCAGCGACCCGCGGCACATCCACCGCTACAGGCGACGGCGCTGCCGCTCGCTTGATTGCAGCTCACGGTGCCGAGGCAGTCGCCCTTGGCACAGCTCGCGGCGCAGGTCGGGCCCCACTGTCCAGGCATACAGGCACTACAGGACAAGGCCGCACCAGTCGCCTGGTGACAGATCGCGGTGCCGTTGCAGCCCGCTATCGTACAGGTCTGGTCGCATTGCGCGCCCCAGCGCCCCGCTTGGCAGGTGCTGCAGCTCGTGCGCGCACCGCTCGCCTGATCGCACGAGACCTGACCGCCGCAGCCAGTCGTGGCGCAGGCAGCGGCGCACGTCGGACCCCAGGTGCCGAGGCGGCAGGCCGAGCACGCGACTGCCACGCCGGAGCCACGCTCGCAGCTGACAATGCCCGTGCAGTCGGCGATGTCACAGGTGCCCGCACAGGTCGGCCCCCAGCGGCCGGGCGCGCACGCTTGACACTCGCGCTCAGCGCCGCTGGCCTGGTCGCATTCGATGGCGCCTTCGCAGCCCGGGGCCCTGCACGTCTTGGCACATGTCGGCCCCCAACGATCGCTGACGCAGCCCGCGCCACAGGCCGTCGCCGTGCCGGTGTCCTGGTCGCAGGTGACCGTGCCCTGGCAGCCGGCGGCCACACAGGTGTGCTCGCACGCGGGCCCCCAACGCCCTGACTCACAAGCGCTGCACGCGCGCGCCGCACCGTTGTCGCGCCCGCAACTGGCAGCGCCGACGCAGCCGCTGATGGCACAGGTGCGGTCGCACAGCGCGCCCCAGGTCCCGTCCTGGCACGTGCCGCAGCTCGTGCGGGCACCGGTCGACTGATCGCAGGCGAGTCCACCGGCACATCCATCGGACGCGCAGGTCTTGTCGCAGCGCACGCCCCAGACGCCCGGGAGACACGCATCGAACGCGAGCACCGCGCCCGAGACCCGGTCGCACGTCGCAGGCCCGACGCCACCCACCTGCGTGCAGTTGCTCTCGCACGTCGGTCCCCACGCGCCGGGCTTGCAGGCCTCGCAGGCCGCCCGCTGGCCGGTCGATTGGTCGCAGAGCACACTGCCCGCGCACGACCCGGCAGCACATTCGAGGGCACAGGTCGCGCCGAAGCGTCCGGGCTCGCAGCCATCTTCGCAGCGGGTCGTGGTGCCGGTCGCCTGATCGCATGCGACCCCGCCGACGCAGCTGCCTGGGTCGCAGGCGTCCTCGCAGGTCGCCCCCCAGCGTCCGTCGGCGCATACCGAGCACGCCAGGGCAGCGCCGCGGATCTGGTCGCAGATCGCGTCGCCGGTACACCCCTCGATGGCGCAGACGTCAGCACAGGTCGGGCCCCAGCGACCGCGACCGCAGCCCGCGCAGCCGGTGCGCAACCCGGACGCTTGATCGCACAGCACCGTGCCCGTGCAGTCGGTTGCGTCGCAGGTCGCCTCGCAGGTGGCGCCCCAGGTGCCGGCGCCGCAGCTCGTGCAGGCGACCGCCACGCCCGTGGCGCGGTCACAGGTGACCAATCCGGTGCAGTCGGCGACGGCGCACGTGCCCTCGCAGGTCGGGCCCCAATGGCCAGGCACACAAGCCTCGCACGCCACCTGTGCACCATCACTTTGGCCGCAGCTAACGACGCCAGCGCAGTCCCCCTGCGCACAGGCCTCCCCGCAGGTCGAGCCCCAACGCCCGGCGTCGCAGCCGTCACTACAGCCCAACATGGACCCGCTCGCCTGGTCGCAAGTCACGCCGCCGCTGCAATCGCCGCGGGCACAATCGGTCTGGCAGATTTTTCCCCAACGCCCTGGCTCGCACTCGGCGCAGCGTTCGGGCTCGCCACTCGTGCGATCGCAGCGCGCACCCGCGCCACAACCGTCGATGCGGCAGTCGTTGTCGCAGAGCTCGCCGACCAAGCCATCCTCGCAGGCACCGCAGGCGAGGCGCTGCCCGCTGACCTGATCGCACGCGAGCTCGGCGACACAGCCGGCCGCGTCACAGCCGGCTTCGCAGGTGGGTCCCCAGGTGCCGGCGCGACAAGCGCTGCAGGCGATCGGGGTGCCGTCCGCGCGGTCGCACGTGAGCTCGCCCGCGCATCCTTCGAGCGTACACGTCGCGGCGCAGTCGGCTCCCCAACGGCCCGCGTCGCAAACGCGCAAGCGCTTGTCGACGCGCGCGATCTTGAGACCGCCGCGGCCGCTCGCGACGAACAAGAAGCCGTCTCGATAGGCGATGTGGTTGGTCGACGCGACACCCTCCGCGAAGACGAGGCGCCCGACCGCGACATAGCTCGGTGGCGCGGCGGCATCGAAGGGCTCGGCGACGGGCGCCGAGGCCTGCACCATCGTCACGCCGGCCGAGCCATTCGAGATGAACATGAGCTCGCCGTCGACGCTGACTGCATTCGTGACGACGTCGCTTGGATCGATGTCGGGTCCGCTCGGCAACGGGAGCCTGGCGATCACATGGCCATCGGCCAGGTCGAGGACCAGCGCCCCACCGGGGCCGCCAGCGACGAAGGCCTTGCCGCCCGCGACCTCGACGGTCGACTTTGACTCGGCGATCTGGGCGCCCTCGAAGGGATAGATGGCCCGCACCGCGAGGTCGCTGGCGCCGAGCACCGCGAGCCGACCCGGCGTTCCCTGCACGACGACCACGGTGTCGTCGTCAGCCTTCGCGATCCAACGCGCGTCATCGAGGGCGGTCTCGGCGAGCGTTGTGCCGTTGGCAGGATCGATGAGGAACACGCCGCCGGCATTGCCGGTCGTGACGACCACGTGGCCGCCGACCCCGACGATGCTGGTCGCCGCGAAGCTAGACAGCGCGCGACGCTTGTGGGCGCCCGGCGCGAGCTCGCCAGCGTCGGAGATCGACAGGCTCTCGAGCACGGCCGGCGCTGCGAACGTCTCGTCGCTGGTTGCGGTCGCGAGCCACACGTCGCCCGCCACGATGCCGACGGCGCCGACATCGCTGTCGGCGAAGGTGGCCCGCGAGACGAGCCTTGGGTGGCGCGCTTGGTCGAACACGAAGACATCGACCGCACCCGCCTGGGAGGCGCCCGCGACGTTGTAGGAGACAAGCACGCGCTGGTCCTCGAACGTGACCGACGTCGCCTGGAGTGTGACGCCATCTAGCGTCGGTGGCGCGACCTCGGCGACCAACGTCAGCGTGTAGTCGAGCTCGGGCGTGAAGCTCGCTGCGTTCGGGAGCCCACGACCTGAAGCGCGCACCTCGATCGGCTCGTCCTTGGTGACGACCTGGCCATCGGGATCGGTGTCGATCTCGATTCGACGATCACCTTTGTCCGTAGCGCCCGACGAGCACGCCATGGCACCTGTACAAGCCACGATCCAATACACGCACAACCGCGCCATGACGCACCCCCGCACCAATGATGGAGGCCGGGCGCGCCTCAGGGTGAAGATAGACGCGGGTGCGTTCGAGGCGCGGGACCCAGCCACTGACTTGCTACGGGTGGGATCGCTGGTTCGTTAAATCGCAGCGGTCACCATGAAACGTGCGCCGCGAACAACAGCTCAAGGAGCCGCGAACGTCGCCTTCAAGTGCGCCACGAGGTCGGCCAGCGCCTGGTCGTCCAAGCGCGAGCCCCATGCCGGCATGCGGTTGTTCTTGCCCGTGATCAGCGTGCGCGCGATCTGCGGGTCGCTGAGCGTCGGCACCCGTTCGTGGAGCGACGGCCCATCGATCGTTCCGCGACCCTCGGGGCCATGGCAGCGGGCGCAGCTGCTGGCGAAGATCTCGCCACCGCGGGCGGCGTCGCCAGTGAGCTCGAGCACGCGCAGGGCGCGGATATCCGGGTCGTTCTTGTCGAGCTGATCGAAGGTCGTGACCTCGTGGCTCATCACGTGGGCAAGGTCGTCGACGCGCAACGGCGACCACAGGTAATCGGTCGGGAAGACGCTGCGGATTTGCGTCCGGCCGTTGTTCGGGAACAGGTTCTCGCTGTCGATGACGCGCTCCAGGACGAACGGATCGGGGCGGCCGTCGGCGTCGAGGTCCTGCCCGGCGAGGCTGCCGCCGTGCTGATGGCAGCCGATGCAGTTGGTGCGCGCGTTGCCGCGCCCGTGCTCGATATACGGGTTGCTGCACCAGCTCGGGGCGCCAGCGCCGGCGCTCGGGACGGCGATGGCGGCGGCCAGCGACGGGTGATCCGGGAAGCGTGCGCCGGGGTCGGCGTCGCCTTCGGTGTAGTCGACGACGACGCACATCTTGTAGTTGGACCACACCGGGTCGAGCATGCCGAAGGCCTCGGGGCGGTCCTCGCCGAAGTCGCTGTCGGGCCGATCGCTCCACCAGAGGGTGACCCACGTCCAGTGGCGCAGCTCCTTTGTCATGATGTGCAGCGCCGCGAGCCGGTAGGTGTCCCCGTTCTTCATGCGGGTCGTGTAGATGGCGCTCGACTTCGGGTCCGCGAGGCGATCGCCGACGACCGCGTCGGGGGTCGTAGCGCCCGTGCCCCAGTCGGCACTCTGGGTCGCGGCGATGACCTTCGCGAGCGCGGCGGCGTCGGTGTCGAAGGCCGGCAGCTTGCGCCCGAAGTCGGAGCGCACCCACTGCGCCTTGATCAGCACCGCGTCGACCGGGAACTCGCGCTCGAAGCAGTAGGTGAAGTTGCCTTCGGCGGGCGCCGCGTCGAGCGGCAGGGCGCCGAGCCCTTCGAGACAGTCGACGATGGCGGCGTAGTTCTCGAGCAGGTGGCGCACCGTCGCGGGACTGTAGGTGATGCGCGCATTGCCGGCGGCGCCGCCGCTGAACTGGCTCTGCTGGAGGCGGGCACATTCGTCGGCGGGCGTGCCTTCGGGGCAGACGCCGAGGGCCGCGACGTGCTCGAGATAACGTTCGAGCGGCCAGCGATTCGAGCGGTCGAGCGCCGCCGCATTCCAGGCCTCGACGGCGTCGAGGTCGGCCGCCGAGAACGGCGTACGCTCACTGCGCCCGAGCGGCCCGAGGCGCTTGTAGAGCTCGACGAACATGCGCTTGAAGTCCTCGACGCCATACCAGGTCTGCCAGCGCGGCACGTTCGGGAGGGTCGTCGTCGGCGCGGCGGCACTGCCATCGGCGAGACCGAGCAGCGGCACCGACTCGAGCACGCGTTGTGCAATCGCCCAGCCCGCCTCACGTCGCGCCGCCATGTCAGACTTCAGCACGACCTCGCGCCCAGTCAGGGTCGGGTCGGCCGCGTAGGGCGCCGCAACCCCGAGCAGCTTGCGACCGAACGCGTCATCCTTGCCCGAGGCGCCCTGCGCGGGGAAGTCGAGCGCACTCTCGCGGGTCGCCTTGTCGCCGCAGGACAACACGAGCACCAGGCCCGCGATGAACGGGGCGAGGCGGGTCAGAATCGGCCGCAAGCACGTCACGGCAGCGGCTTTGCGGCAGCCTGGCGCAGCGCCGCGTCACTCGCGATGACCACTTCCTTGTCGCCACCGCGCACGAGGAAATAGAACCAGCCGTCCGAGCGGAAATGCGGGAAGAGTGCCTTCTTGCCGGCTGGCATATTCGTCAATTGATGACGCGAGCCGTCGAGCAGGTCGACCAGGTAGATGTTCGCGACGTCGTTTTCGTAGCGGTGGGTCACGAAGAAGCGCTCGTCGTACGACACGTTCGGCTTCGCGCCCGAAAAGCACGAGCGCGCGACCGTCTGGTCGGTTGTGATCTTGTAGTTCTTGTCGCTCTTGGTCGCCTGCACGAGGCGGATCACATAGCCGAGCGACTTGCCCTCGGGACCCGACTGGCGCGAGAGCACGAGCGTGCCCGACGGCGAGAGCACCGAGTCACCCTCGAACGGGGACTCGACGATGACCGCCGGCAGCTGCTCGTAGAGCGAGCCGTTGAAGATCATCGGCGAGAACTTCATCGTCGAGTCGGCATTGAAGTACGCCGCCGGGTCCGCGTTCGAGCTGCCCGAGTCGCTCGTGAACTGGCTATTGATGATGAAGTAGTCGCCGCCGTTGATGCCGCGCGCGACGTGCTGGTAGAGGTTGATGCCCGAGCCGCGGATGCAGCCCGGCTCGTCGAAGTTGATAGCTGTCGCGGTCGCGAGAATGCTCTGGGTGCAGATGCCGGTGCCGCCGCCCTGGAAGATGAAGCCGCTGTTGTCGGGGAAGAAGCCCGGGTCGTAGCTCGCCTGGATCTTGATGTCGACGTTGCGCACGAGGTCGGTGACCGTGGCGCCGCCGGCGGTGCCGCCGCCGTTGGCGACATAGCGTCCATCGGCTGAGCTGCGCGTCCAGAAGCTCGTGCGGAAGCCGAGCTGGGTCACCTCACGAAAGCTGCCGACGTCGCCCTGGCCCCACTCGCTCGCGTGGTCGACGGCGTTGGCAAAACAGTTGTCCTTGCCATCGTCACAGCCGTACATGCGGATGCCGTTCTCCTCGTTGACGGCCTGCCAGCCGTCGAAGCGCATCTCGCCCAGGTGCTTGGCCATCGCGGCAGTGTCGAGGAAGTCCTCGCAGGTCGCCGGGGGCGGCGGATCCGAGACGACGTCGCCAAGGTTCGGCAGGCCGTCTTCAAACCACTTCTTGAGCGTCGCGAACTCGGCCTGCGACAGCGCCGGGTGGCTGCCCTTGGGCATCGACACGCGCGCCTTGAAGCGCAGGTATTCGGTCAGCCAACCCGCGTCGCCGTAAGCCGCGCGGAAGAGCTTGCGGAAGTAGCCGTACTGGGCACCGGTCGTCAGCACGCCGAGCTTGTCGGCCGCGAACACCGAATTGGGGTCCTCGGGATGGGCGCGCAGGCAGTCGATGGCGGCCTTGGCGAAGGCCGGATCCATCGCCTCCGGATTCTGATTGAGATTGCACGTCTGGTTCGCCTCACGCGTGAGCGACTCCCAGTGCTTCAAGCCATTCTTCGAGACCGAGTGGCACTCGGCGCAACGGCGCGTCGCGCACGAGCCAGCCGGGCCGGCACAACGTGGGTCGGCGGCGTCGGCGGTCTGGCCGCCGATGACCTTGACGGCCTCCCTGGCGAGATCGGCACCGGTCAATGTGATCTCCGGCAGCTCACCGGGCTCCAGCACCTGCTCCGTCGGCAGCGCCTCCCACTTGCACGCTGGGTTGCTGTTGTTGCTCGCGCACATCTGGATGAAGTCGAGCGCCTTGCCGAACTCCGACTCGGCCCAGTTCGCCTCGGTGACACTCTGGAGGTCGGGCGGCATCCAATAGACGTGCTCGAACTTCTTGTGTGACTCCGTCAGGATGCTGGTCCACGAGCCATCGGTGCCCTCGAGCCGCGACATCCACGACTCGGCCCAGCGGCCGTCGCCGATGCGGTGGCACTTCGTGCACGCCGCCGCTTCCTCGGAGACGAGCACTTTCGGCATCGTCCAGCCCTGCGCAGCCGAGTTCAGGATCGTGTACGGCGCCTTGTTGAAGCCCAACTGGAAGTCGTCGTGCAGGCCCATCTTCGGCACGACCGGGTCACCATCCTGGCGGAGCGCGCCATCGATCCACGGGGTGTGGATGAGCGGGTCGGCGTCATGGCAGCTCGCGCACGCGATGCCGCTACCGAGACCGCCGTGGATGCCCTCCCAGAGGCTCGCGGACTGTTGCGGCGAGGTCAGCGTCTCGGTCTTGTCGGCCGGATGCGGCACATGGCTTCCGTCGGTGCGATTGTAGAGCGCGTTCTGGAAGAAGCAGGTCTTCCCCGTGAAGGGGTTCGTCCCGACCATCGCGATGTCGTTGTAGACGCCTTCGGTGCCCTGGGCCTTGCGGCAGAGGAGCGTCCAGTGCGTGCCCTGGTCGTTCGCGGCGCTGGTCACGCGCGGGCCGTTGACGCGGCCGGTGACCGCGTTGGGCTCGCACAGACTGTAGATGAACTGCGGGTTGTCGCAGGCCGGGACCTGGGTCTCGGGATAGGTAACAGTGCCATCGGGCGCCGTGACGGTGGTCGGGATCGGCGTCGAGTCGAGGCAGTCGTAGGTGCCGTAGTCGCCGTCGGCGAGCTTTGGAAAGAACGGGATCTCGCCGAGTTCGGCAACGCAGGCCTCACCGTAGGCGACCGTGCTGGCGATGCGCGAGGTGTCGTCGAACTTGCCATCGGTGCCGGCGCGGTCGAGCGCGCGCCGCACGTCGAGTTCCAGCTCGCGCACGACGGTCGTGCCGCGCATGAGGCAGATGTCGATCGTATGGTGGGAGTTGCGGGCCTCTTCGAGCATCTCGGCCGTGGGCTCGGTCGCGCTGAACCACTGGGTCGTGTAGACCGACCTAAAAGCGTTCGGATCGAACTCGGGCCCCGCGAAGCGATCGCCGACCGGGCTCATCAGCGGGTTGTCATCGATGCGCTCGATCTCGCCGGCCGCGGTCGCGCAGCTCAGCTCGCCGACGTTGCCCTGGCGCACGCGCACGTGCAGCTCTTCGCTGGAGGCGAGCCCGGGATGGAGGGTAATCAGGATGCGACTGGCGGCTTCGTCGTAGCCGACCTCGATCACCGTGTCCTGGGCAGGGTCTTCACCGCAGGCGGAGAGCGTCATGGACGCGACGAGACCGGAAGCGAGAAGGAGGCACTTCATCTGTGATTGCATCGGGCACCTGACGGCTGGCGGACGACGTTGACGGCGCCCTACTATACGAGCACTCCAGAAAACGCACGAACTTAGCAGTTCTCGGCGCTGGGCTGCCACCCGCAAGGGTTCGAGGCCTGCGATAGGCACCCGCTTGTGGACCCGGCTGGCGCGGTCTGTTACAGCGCCCGCGCCATGGTCCAAGCCCCCCCGAACGCCACCGAGAGCACGCCACCAACGCGCGAGCGAACGCCGAAGGCGACGCCCATCGCGGCGCCGATGTTGTTTCGACGCCCCCCCTACCGGCAACTGGCACCCGCCAGGTTCCTGCCGACGACGCGTGACGAGATGGCGGCACTCGGCTGGGATGCCTGCGACGTGGTGCTCGTGACGGGCGACGCCTACATCGATCATCCGAGCTTCGGCATGGCGCTGGTCGGGCGCCTCCTCGAGTCGCAGGGCTTTCGCGTCGGGATCCTGGCCCAGCCCGATTGGAGCTCGGCCGAGCCATTCCGAGCCCTCGGCGCGCCGCGCCTCTATTTCGGGGTGACCGGCGGCAACATGGATTCGATGGTGAATCGCTACACCTCGGATCGACGGCTGCGATCCGACGACGCGTACACCGCCGGCGGCGAAGGCGGCAAACGTCCCGATCGCGCCGTGCTGGTCTATGCGCAGCGCTGTCGCGAGGCGTTTACGGGCGTGCCGGTCGTCATCGGCGGCATCGAGTCGAGCCTGCGGCGGATTGCCCACTACGATTACTGGTCGGAGAAGGTGCGGCGCTCGGTGCTGTTCGATGCGAAGGCGGACGTGCTCTTGTTTGGCAATGCCGAGCGTGCGCTGGTCGAGCTGACCTGGCGTCTCGCCGAAGGCGACGCGATCAGCGCGATTCGCGATATCCGCGGCACCGCGTTTGCTGTGAAAGCTCCGCTCGAGGGGTGGTCGGTCATCGACTCGACGACGGTCGACACGCCGGGGCCAGTCGAGGCGTCGGTCAGCCCCTATCAAGAGGTGACGGCCAACGACAGCTCGTGCGAGAGCGGGAGCGCGGCCGCGCCTGTTGTTGCCGAGCCAGCAGCCCCGCCGGTGCGGGTCCAGGGGATTATGCCGCGGCGCGCGCGAGGCCAGGCGGCGATCCGGCTGCCCGCGTTCGAGGCGGTCGCGGCCGACCCGATCTTGTATGCCCACGCGTCGCGGGTGCTGCACCGCGAGGCGAACCCGCATAACGCGCGCGCGCTCATCCAGAAGCACGGCGATCGCGAGCTGTGGGTCAACCCGCCGCCGATCCCGCTGAGCACGCCGGAGATGGACTTCGTCTACGGGCGCCCGTTCGCGAGAGTGCCACATCCGCGTTATGGCAATGCCAAAATCCCCGCCTACGAGATGATCCGATTCTCGGTGACGATCCAGCGCGGCTGCTTTGGTGGCTGCACGTTCTGCTCGATCACCGAGCACGAGGGCCGCATCATCCAGAACCGCTCGGAGGAGTCGATCCTGACCGAGGTCGCGGCCTTGCGGGATGGCCTGCCGGGCTTCACCGGCGTCGTATCGGACCTCGGCGGGCCGACCGCGAACATGTATCGCATCGCGTGCAAGTCGCGCGAGATCGAAGCCGCGTGTCGCAAGCCGAGCTGCGTCTATCCGTCGGTCTGCGAGAATCTCGCAACCGATCACTCGGCGCTGATTTCGCTCTATCGAAAGGCGCGTGCGATCCCCGGCATCAAGAAGGTATTGATCGCATCCGGCGTGCGCTACGACCTCGCGGTCGAGGACCCGCGCTACGTGAAGGAGCTCGTCACCCATCACGTCGGCGGCTACCTGAAGATCGCACCCGAGCACCTGGCGGAGGGGCCGCTCTCGAAGATGATGAAGCCCGGCATGGGCAAGTACTACGAGTTCAAGCGACTCTTCGAGAAGTACTCGGCCGAGGCCGGCAAGCGCCAATACCTCATCCCGTACTTCATCGCCGCGCACCCGGGCACGACCGACCAGGACATGCTCGAGCTGGCGCTGTGGCTCAAGCAGAACGGCTTCAAGGCCGACCAGGTGCAGACGTTCCTGCCCTCGCCGATGGCGACCGCGACCGCGATGTACCACTCGGGCAAAAATCCCCTCCGGAAAGTGACCCGTGACTCGGAGCCGGTGCATATTCCGCTCGGCCTGAAAGTGCGGCGGCTGCACAAGGCGTTTCTTCGCTACCACGACCCCGAGAACTGGCCGGTCCTGCGCGAGGCGCTGGTCCGCATGGGGCGCGTCGACCTCATCGGCATCGGCCCCGACCAGCTCGTGCCGCGCGAGGGCCAGGTCGTACCCGAGACAGCGACGCGGGGCCCGAGCGAGCGCGGCAAGCGCTTCCAGACCCAGCACACCGGCGTCGAGAACGCGGCGCGCCCGGCAATCGCTGGCGCGCCACGTTCGTCAGCCAGACCGGCCACACCGAGGCCGGCGGGCAAGCGCGCACGCTGACCGCCGCCCGCGGCCCTGCCAGAATTCGCCGTATCGCCTTCGGCTGCCGTTGCCGAATTCGCGGGCTTGCCGTTGACGCACAAACAGGAGCGATGCTCCGATGGCACATGTCCGACGCCGACGTATCGAACGACCCTCGCCAGCACTATCCCGCGACGCACCGCAACCGTGACCCGATCCTGGCCGTGCTCCGCGAGGTCGTACCGAGTTACGCCAAGGTGCTCGAGATAGCCTCCGGCAGCGGTGAGCACGCGCTCTATTTCGCGCGCGCACTGCCCACTGTCCGTTGGCAGCCGAGCGATTCAGACCCCAGCCTGTGCGCGAGTATCGGGGCCTGGCGCGAGCGACCCGACGTGGGGGCGCCGCCGATAAACCTGCTACCGCCGCTGGCACTCGACGTCATGGACGAGGCGTGGCCGGTCGCGCATGCGGACGTGATCTTCTGCGCCAACATGATTCACATCGCGCCGTGGGAGGCGACGCTCGCTTTGTTTGCCGGTGCCGGGCGCGTGCTCGCGCTGGGTGGACGACTCATCCTCTATGGGCCCTTTGCCATCGACGGGACCCCTACCGCGCCGTCGAACGAGGCTTTCGATGCGAGCCTCCGCGCGCGCGACGGACGCTGGGGCGTGCGCGATCTGGGCGAGGTGAGCGCCGTCGCGGCGCGTGCCGGCTTCGCCGAAGCCGCGCGTCACGCGATGCCCGCGAACAATTTGATCGTCATCTTCGCGCGCTGAAAGCCTGCCGGTCAGGGGGCCTTTGGGCGCGCGATGGCGACGGTGGCGATGTACTGCGGGCTCATCTCCTCCCACGACAGCTCGCGGCGGCCGCGCCCCGGCCATGGGTCGCGCACGATCACCGAGGTCACCTCGATGTCTCCCCAAGGCCCCCTTACATAGGTGAGCGCGGTCAGCACCATCGCGTGGCCGACCGTGCCGACGAGCAGCGGGCGCTCGGCGCGGAGCTCATCTATCACCGTTGCTGCATCGACGCCGTACTCGCCCGCGGCGGCGTCGTACACGCGCACCCGGGCCCGGAATGTGCGACCGCGGTCGTCGCGCCAGGTGCGGCCAAGCGACGCGGTCATCATCTCGCCGTTCAGCGCGGGCAGATCGGCGCGGCGCCCCCAGGTGCTCTCGACGATGCGCTCCTGTGCGACCGGATTGCCGTGGTAGTCGAACAACATCGAGATCGCCGCGGCCCAGCACCACTGCGACATCTTCTGTTGCGCCGTGACGAGTTCGAGCCGCTCGCGCGGGATACCGACTTCGCAGAGGACATTGCCGTACGCGTCGGGTGGCTGACAGCGCTCCCCGGCATGCGCCGGCATGACCGTGACGAGACCGAGGAACAGGACGAACGAACGAAACATGCGCGCCTCCAGCAAAGGGTGTCACTCCCATGGAGTGGCCTCTGGCCGGATCTGACAGCCGCTTGCGAGATATCCGGTATGCGCAAGCGTTACGAAACCTGTCAGTCTTTGCGCTGGATGAATGACCGCTGACCGCTTACGCCCACCAGCGGGACAGATCGATCGGCTGGGCGGCGAAGGGCGGCAAAGAAGCCGCCTCGGCGTCGGGGTGCCCCTCGCCCCAGGTGCCCTCGAGGACCCAGTGGCCGTCGGCGAGGCGGTAGACGCCCACGTAGCGGGCGATCGGGTCGACGATCCAGGCCCACCCGACGCCCTCGTGGCCGTAGGCGGGCAGCTTGAGCATCTGGTCCCGACGTGCCGTGCTCGGCGACAGGACCTCGCAGACCCAGTCCGGGGCCAGCGGGAACCAGGCCGTGTCGGGCAGCGTCGGCATCCGCTCACGCCGCCAACCGGCGATGTCGGGCACGTAGGCATCGCCCGAGAGGTGCAGCTCAGGCTCGTGCAGGATCCACCAGCCGCCCGCATCGGGGGGCTTCGGGGGGCCGTGGAAGCGGCCGTTGATGTCGCCGCCCAGGACCGACGCGGTGTTGGCGTGACGTGGAGCGGGGCGCGGGCTCACGTGCAGCTCGCCGTTGATGATCTCACCGACCATGGTGTCGGGCACACTGTCGAGATCGGCGTAGGTCGCGCGTTGCTTTCGGGCTCCAGCAAAGGTCATGGGCGCCTCCGTTCGACAGCGTAGCACGCGCGCCGGCTGCCCATGCGAATTCGCTCGCGAGACACGCGGGGTCTTCGTCGCTCGCTCCTCGGCGGCCTTGAGGCCAGCCTGGTCGCGGCTCCTTGACCGCGCGTGTCTCGCCACTCCGTTCAGAAGCGGCGACGCTGCGCGTGGCTGCGGGTGAAGCGTGCACTGCGGAAGCGGTCACGGGCCGGCCGGGACGAGGCGCCGAACGCGGCTTCGGGTGCAAGCGGGGGGTCGCGCCCCTCGACCAGTGCCGACAGCGCGCTTGGAACAGTCTTGCCGAGGGCCTCGAGCACCTCGATGGCGGCGAACACGCCGCTCTCGGCGGCCCCTTCCATGTAGCCCTGCCAGTTCAAGGACGTGTGCTCGCCCGCGAAGTGTACCGCCCCGACGCGCGTGCCCTCGCTGCCGTACCACGCCCACTGGCCGAGCGTGTAGCAGGCGTAGCTGCCGAGCGCCCACGGGTAGGTCGGCCAGTGCATGCGCACGGCCGAGTCGGCCACGTAGGCGTCGCGCATGCCGGGGAAGACCGCGTCGAAGGCGGGCAGGATCGCCTGCGCGCGCGCTTCGGCGGTGCCCTCGCCAAGAGCTACGCCGATCGCACCACCGACGAAGTTGGTGATGATCCCATGCGCGCCTGTCTGGCCGCGCGAGGTGTCCCACGAGGTCTGGATCCCGTTGTCACTGAAGATGGCGCCGCTCGCGCTGTGCTCGGTCTGCCAGACACGCGTGCGGAACTGCAGCATGAGCTTGGCGTTGGTGCCGTAGCCGAGCTCCGCGATGAGGCTCGCCTTCGCGGCCGGCAACGTGAGGGCCGAGAGGTCGACCTGGCGCAAGAGCGTAAACGGGATCGCAAACACGACGTGGTCCGCCGTGACCTCGAACGTCGTGCCCGCGGCGCCGCCCGTCGCCCCTGCCTGCCGCTCGAAGCGCAGCGTGAAAGCGTCCCCGGCGGGGGCGACCGAGACGAGCTTGCTGTGCGTCTCGATCTGTCCGGCGAGCCCGGCGGCCAGCTTCTCGATGAAGGTCTCGTTGCCGGAGTGGGTATGGTAGCGCTCGTCGGACTCGCCGAAGATGACGAACTCGTCGGTGGTCTCGGCGTCGATGAGATAGAGGAGGTTGAGGATCGGCTGGACGGCGGCCTCGAGCCCGTACTCCTCGGTGAACGCGACCTCGAGGATCTCCTTTATCAAGGGGCTTGCCCCGGCCTCGCTGAGGAAGTCCGGAATCGACAGCTGATCGAGCCGCGCGAACTCTGCGTCATCGGACTCGGCCAGCGCGATCGCAGCCTCGAGCTTCGGCGCGAGCGGCGCCCACTCGGCGAGCAGCTCAGGCTTGGTGATGAGTCGCCCGTTGAAATAGAACGTCTCGCCGACTTCGTTCGCGGGCGTCGACGCCTTCAGGTCGTCGAGCACGATGTCGAGCTCCTCGGCGAGGCGCTGCATGATCGTGTGGGGCGTGTCGATGAGCTCACCCCCGAGCTCGCACAGCTGACCGTCCGCGAAGCCGTCGCGCTTGGACCACATGCGCCCGCCGACCCGTGGCGACCCCTCGAAGACGCGCGCGTCGACCCCTGACTGCTTGAGCCGATAGGCGCAGTGAACCCCCGCCATGCCCGCGCCGACGATGACGACGGACTTCGCGCCGGGCGTCGTGTCCCCGGCACCGTCGCTCTGTGCCAGGTCCGCGTCGCTCACGTCGCCAGCGTCGCCGTCACGGGACGTATCGCGTGCGGCCGTTTCGTCGTCACCGCAGGCGCTGGCGAGACCGGCAACAGCGACCCCGCCGAGGGCTCGCGTCATGAGCTCGCGGCGCGAAAGGCCGGTGCTCGCCTCGCGTGCGGAACCTGGCTGGGAAAGGAAGTGCTGGAGGAGACGAAGCAGGGATGAGCGTGCCATGGCAACTAGATTCCATGGCTGACGCTGTCCTGCAACCCCTCTGGAATGTTGTCGCTCTAGCCTAGGCCTCCTCGGGTGGTGATGCGGGTTGCGGTGATGCGAGGTATATCGGTCGCCGAAGCGTCGCCATGTCATCGCCACGCCGCGTGCCCCGGGGCCGGTCACGGGAGAACCGACAATGCAGGAACCAACCTTTGACGAGGCCGAGTGGGACGCGGCGGTGAGTGCGGTCGACGCGGCGGGCGAACGCATCACGGCGGGCGCGCCAGAAGTTGGGCGGGTGCTGGTGGTGGCGGCGGCAGAGCGCCTGCGGGTGGCCGTGGGGGACGAACATCCGGACTATGCGCAGGCGGTGGCGGTCGAAGGCGATGCGCTCGCGGCGTTGGGGCGCATGGGCGAGGCGGAGGCGCGGTATCGTGCGGCGCTCGCGATCCATGACCTCTATGGTGAGGGGGACGAGGCGGAGATCGTGCGACCGTACCGGGTGTCGGTGCTGGGGCGGCTCGGCTATCTGGAGGCGCTGACCGGACGTTATGCCGACGCCGAGGCGCACCTCTGCGAGGCGCTCACCGAGGCGACGCTGGTGCACGGCGAGGGCGCGGTGGAGCTGGCCGACCAGCACAACTCGCTCGGCGTGTGTTGGCGTTTCGCGGGCCGCTACGACGAGGCGCTGGCAGCCTACGAGCGGGCGGGGGCGCTGCGCACGAAGGCGGGCCTCGAACAACCGCCCGGGCACTTTCACAACCTATCGGGGCTCGCGACCGCGCGTGGCGACTTCATCGCCGCGGAGCGCTGGGCACAGCAGGCGGTCGCGGCGCGGCGGGCAGGTGAAGGCGAGGGCTTTGCGCATGCGACCGACCTCTGTGGGTGGGGCGATGCGCTGGCTGGACAAGAACGCCATGGCGAGGCCGAGGCTGCCTATCGGCAGGCACTCGCGCTGTATGCGGCCTCGGGCAGCGCGGACCACCCGGAGGTCGCGTTCGCGCTGCACAACCTCGCCGACGCGCTCGCCGAGCAGGGCCGGAGCGCCGAGGCCGAGGCCGCGTACCGGGAGGCGATCGCGCGCAAAGAGGCGACGCTCGGGCCCGACAGTCATGAGGTCGCGGCCACGCTCAACAACCTCGCAGCGCTGCTGGGCGACGCAGGGCGGCGCGACGAAGCCAGACAAACCGCGACCCGCGCGGTCACGATCGTGAAGTTGGTGCTGGCTCCAGACCACCCGGTGCGCGTCGCCTGTGAGTCGATGGCACGCACGCTCGGGGCGTCATGAGAAGGCCTGGCGACCTGTCGCGCCTCGCGTCCGCCGCGAAACCAACCAGGAAGGTAGGCGGGTCAGCTCATGCCGACGAGGTGGGCGCTGACCTCCCAGAGGCGGCGTGCGAGATCCATGTCCTTCGAGCGTGGCGATGAGAGCGCGACCTTGCGCTTGAGAAAGTACTCGCCCGAGACGTTGGCGGCCTCGGGTGCCGAGGCGAGCCAGACCATCGTGTCAGCGCCCTGCGGGGCGGAGATCATGAAGGGCCGCGCGAGCGGCATGGCGAGGCGCAGGAAGCCCTTCTGCGGGCCAAAGTTCGTGTGCACGAAGCCTGGATGCATCGCGTTCGACACGACGCCGGTGCCGGTCAGGCGGCGCGCGAGCTCACGGGCGAAGAGCACGTTCATGAGCTTGGTGTTCGAGTAGACGGAGAACTGCGAGTAGCCGCGCTTGCTCTCGAGGTCGTCGAAGTCGATGCGACCGCGCCAGTGCATGCCGGACGAGACCGTGACGACGCGGCTCGGTGAGCTCGTGATGAGGCGGTCCTTCAAGAGGTGCGTGAACAACATCGGGGCAAGGTGGTTCACGGCGAAGGTCGCCTCGTGACCGTCGATCGTCTCGAGTCGCTCGGTATTGACCAGACCGGCGTTGTTCAAGAGCGCGTGAATGCGTGGGAAGCGCTCGAGCAGCTCGACCGCGGCGCGGCGGATGTCGGCCTGTGAGGCGAGGTCGCACAAGACGATGTGGACCTTGTCGCGGCCCGTCGTGCGCATGACGTCGGCCTTCGCGTCTTCGGCCTTGTCGCGATTGCGGCAGACCATCACGACCTCGGCACCGAGTGCCAGCAGCCCGCGTGTGGCCTCTCGCCCTATCCCCGAGTTGGCGCCGGTGATGACGCACGTCTGACCTTGCATACGAGATCCCTCCTGTTGGGGGCCGTGCATACCACCAACTCGCTGGCTTGACAGCGGCACCTCTCGGGGCCAGCCTCCGCGTGGCGCGTGCATGCCGTTGTTGGCGCGCGAAAGTACTAATGGGAGGTCGTTCGTGCGCAAGCTGTCTGGTCTGATCATGTCGCTGGTGGTGATCTCGTCCGCGGCCTGCGGCAAGAAGGCGGCCGAGGTTCCGCCGGGGGCTCCGACGGTCGTCGAGAAGGCGCCTGATCCGGCGACGCCCGCGCCCGCACCCGCACCCGCACCCGCTCCCGCACCCGCACCCGCTCCCACGCCCACGCCGGCTCCCACGCCCACGCCCACGCCGGCTCCCACGCCCACGCCCACGCCCGCTCCCGCCCCGGCGCGCGCCAAAGGCCCCATCAAGCTCAAGAAGGCCGACCAGGCCAAGGCGACCGAAGCGTACAAGGCCTTCCGCGCGCTGCTCGACGAGGGCCGCAAGGCCGTGAAGGCCGACGATCCGATGACCGGCATGAAGAAGCTGAAGGAAGCCCTGACCAAGGTGCCGGGCCACCCGTCAGCGCTGGGTGAGCTGGGCTGGGCCGCCTACCGCGCGGGTGAGGCCTACTACCCGGAGGCCCTCGACGCGACCCGCAAGGCGATCGCCGTCTCGAAGAAGAACAAGCAGAAGGGCGCGCTCTGGTACAACCTCGGGCGCATCGCCGAAGACCAGGGCAACCTCGAGCTGGCGCTCAACGCCTATCGCAGCTCGCTCGGCTTCCGCCCCGGCAACGAGACGGTGCAAAAGCAGCTCGAGGGCGTCGTCGCACGCCTCGGTGGCAAGACCGCGGAGGACGGGCTCGCCAAGCTCGACGACGTGTGCAGCAACCTCATGCACGAGTGGGATTGCGAGACTATCGTCTCGGCGGAAGGGTTCAAGCAGTCCTCGTGCGAGTGCGCGACGGACATCATCGGGCCCGAAGAAGGCTTTGGACGCGCCGCGTTGATGCGCGTCACGGGTCAAGCAGAGCCGGGCGGCTCGGTCGACGCGGTCTACCTGGTCGTGGAAATTGCCGCCAAGTGGCACGTCGTCACGATGGTCGGCAACGGCTGGGTGCCGGGCCTCGACTACATCTCGAACGGGTTCGACCAGAAGCGCTTCCAGTTCCGCGAGATCGCGGGCGCGACCGGACCGAAGAAGGTCCTCTGGGTCGAGTTCGAGAACAGCTCGCGCGACCTCGATCCCGGCGTCTACACCGAGTACTTCGACACGAGCCGGACCCTGACGCTCTGCGACGTGAGCGACGGCAAGCCGAGCTGCTGGAACGTGCCGCTCGGCGCGAGCAACGAGGTCTCGAAGCTCACGTTCGAAGAGGACGATCAGATTCCCGAAGGCGAAGGCCCGGAGAAGGAGACCAAGACGGCGTGGTCCTTCAAGACCGACGTCAACGGCGCGGGCGAGATCGTCATCAGCCTCGACGAAGGCGCGGCCGACCTCGACGGCGACGTCGCGAAGCTGCCTGGCACCTACTCGATCGCCACCCTCGGCAGCGCCCCCGGCGTCGTCAAACTGGAGCTCTGAGATTAGCGACAAGCCACCGGCGGAGCGAAAGCGCCTGGCCGAGGCGGCGACGCTCATCGGCACGCCGGCGGCACGGCCGACGTTCCCGCTGCCCCCGGGTCGTCCCCGTCCCTCCTTGCCCGCCGAGCAACAACAGGACGCCCAGGCCGATCAGGCGACCCTGCATTGGGAGCCGGCGCCGAACCCACAGGCGGAGCCAGCGGCCAGCACCACCGCGGCACTTCGGCGTTACGCCGATGGCATCTTCGTCACGGCCGAAGGCGTCGACGTGCAGGCGGCTGCAAACGCGGTGCCCCTGCCCTATGCGAAGTCCGAGGTGCGCTTCCGCATCGCCAGCTACGACGTCCTGGGCGAGCTCGGGCGCGGCGGCATGGGCGTTGTCTACAAGGCCTACTCGCTCAAGCTGTGCCGCTTCGTCGCGCTCAAGATGATGACGTCTGGGCGCTTCGCCTCGGAGGCCGAGACCATCCGCTTCCAGAACGAGGCGATGCTCGCGGCGCGCCTCGAGCACCCGAACATCGTGCCGGTCTACGACACCGGCGACCACGAAGGTCACCTCTACTTCGTGATGGCGTTCGTGCCCGGTCGCAGCCTCGGCTGCCTCATCAAGGACGAGCTCGAGGCGAAGGACCCGGCCGCCCGCGACGCGATCCTCGCGACCGGTGTGCGTTGCCTCGCGGCCTGCGCCCGCGCGCTGGAATATGCGCATCAACGCGGCATCGTGCATCGCGACATCAAGCCCGACAACATCATCGTCGATGCCCAGGACGAACCACACATCACCGACTTCGGCATCGCCAAGAACGTGCAGCGCGAGGTGTCGCTCACGAAGCCCGGGGCGATCGTCGGAACGCCCCAGTACATGGCCCCCGAACAAGCGAACAGCCTGGCCGAGCGCATCGGTCCGGCCGCCGACATCTATTCGCTCGGCGCGACGCTCTACGATCTCGCGACTGGCTGCCGCCCGTTCGAGCACGACAATCCGATCGCGGTCCTGATCGCCGTCTTGCACAGCCTGCCGGAGCCGGCGCGCCTCAAGGCGAAGAAGGCGCTCGGGCGTACGCTGTCGCCCGACCTCGATGTGATCATCCAGAAGGCGATGGAGAAGCGCGCGGCCGATCGCTATGCCTCGGCGGGGGCGATGGCGGACGACCTCGAGGCGTACCTGGAAGACCGGCCGGTGGCGGCGCGCCCGATCGGTGCCATCGAGCGCACAAAGAAGCTCATCCGCAGGAACCGCGCGGCGTTTGCGATGGTCGTCATCGCCGCCTTGACGCTCGTGACGCTCGCGGTCGGCTTCGGCACCGTGCTCGCGTTCAACCTGTCGGCGACGAGCGAGTCGTTGCGTGAACAGGACACGAACGCAGGGCACGACCAGACCGCCACACTCGAACGGGCGATCAGCGCGAACATGGTCGAGGGCCGCGCCGACGTCGTGCGCAACCTCGTGCACAAGCTGCGCGCGGCGCCCGACGTGTCGATGATGGAGGTCGTCCGGACTGACCGTACGTTGGCCTATGTCGATGGCGGCACCCGCGACGCGGTCGCCAAGCGCATCGCCGACCCGGCCGTGCGCGCCGCGGCCGTCGCGGCGATCCCGGGGTTCGACAAGAACCTCGAGATGGTCGAGGCGATTGCGTTCAAACGCATTGATGCGGCCGTCAGCAAAGAGGCCAACGCCGCATCGGCATCCCGCTTCGCGATCGACGACGCGACCTGGCAGGAGGTGCTCACGACGCATAAGCCCGTCGCGCGCGTCGAGGACATCGATGGCGTGCCGCACCTGACGGTGCTGCGTCCGATCCCGAACGGGCCGACCTGCCAGGTGTGCCACGGGCCGGTTGTCGAAAGCGGCGCAGCAAATCCGTACGCGAACATGTACGGGCCAACGTCGGCCGACCCGGAGAATCGCACCCGCGCGGTGCTCGTCGTGCGCCGCTCGCAGGCCGCGGTCGAGGCGCAAATCGCTGCGAACTCACGCGCGACGTTGCTGGTTGGTAGCGGCACGACGCTCGGGCTGCTGCTGCTGTTGTTCGTCGTGTCGCGCCTGTTCGGGATTCGGTTGCGGCCCGAGCGCTTCGTCTGAAGCTAGTCCTTGATTTAAACGGATGACTCTCGAGCGACGCTCACGGGGAAGCGCCACCGAGCGTCGGGGATGCGACCGACCATCAAAGCGGGCGAAGCCCGCAGGGAGGGAGCGCCCCGACGTCGGTGGTGCAATGGC
>Ga0105049_10001273_pt1 | contig 29606 bp, 22 predicted proteins | sample MAT06_FD_78087 | JGI IMG/M metagenome (GOLD analysis project Ga0105049, IMG submission 78087) | Freshwater microbial communities from Lake Fryxell liftoff mats and glacier meltwater in Antarctica - MAT-06 | ecosystem: Environmental > Aquatic > Freshwater > Ice > Liftoff microbial mat | place... | reverse complement strand
CGCCGCAGCTATCGAACTCGGGGAAATCTCCGCCGGCTTGTCCGTCGGCATGGAAGCCATGAGCCAGGCCCCCTTCTATTCCCCTTCCGTGCGCTGGGGCGCAAAATACGGCGATACCGCCCTGCGCGACGCTGTGGTCTCCGACGGACTCACCGATCCCGCGCTCCAGATTCCCATGGGCGAAACCGCCGAACGCATCGTGGACTCTCTCGCCATCTCCCGCACGGATCAGGATGCCTATGCCGCCGAAAGCCACCGGCGCGCAGCCGCCGCAAAGTTCGGATCGGAAATCATCCCCATCACAACCCGCGAGGGTTTACAGGAGCGCGACGAACAGATCCGCCCCGACACCACTGCCGAAAAGCTGGCCGCACTAAAACCGATTTTCCGCAAAGATGGCACCGTCACAGCCGGTAATTCCTCCGGCCTCAACGACGGAGCCGCCATCGTGTTTCTGGCGTCTGAAGCCACCGTGACCAAACACGGTTGGAAGCCGCTGGCCCGGATCGTTGGCTCCACAATTTGCGGGTGCGATCCGGCCCTGATGGGACTCGGTCCCGTTCACGCGGTGAAGCACTTGCTGCCCGAGATCGGCTGGACCGTCGCGGATCTGGACGCCATCGAATTGAACGAAGCCTTTGCCGCCCAGGCGCTGGCCTGCATCCGGCAACTCGCGCTCGATCCGGAAAATGTGAACCCGCGCGGCGGTGCCATCGCCTTGGGCCACCCGATCGGTTGCAGCGGGGCCAGAATTTTGGTCAGCCTGCTGCACCATCTTCAGGAAAATAATCTCCGCCGTGGTATCGCCACCCTCTGCATTGGCGGCGGCATGGGCATTGCCCTGGCGGTGGAACGGGAAGCAACCTGAGCTTCACCGAAGCCGAACCCGGTCCGGCGCAGCCCATTCATTCCAATCCGCACCGTAGTCATCATAGGAAACGAAATAGGCTCCTCCGTCGTCATCGAGAACTTTTCCGGCATACCAATCGCCCTTCCATTTCACATCAATCGCGGTTCCAAGAGCCAAACGCTTTCCGCTGACCATGGAACGAAGTTCCCCGGCCGGATGCCAATGGTCGTCTTCCGCAAAATAACCCACATAACGAACGAGAAACTCCCCGTCGCGCTCATCAATAATTCTTCCAGGCCAATACTTGTCTTCTGCCAGCGCTTCCACGCGTTCGCCCACCCGCTTTTTTCTCGCGGCGTTGGCGGTGGAAAGAACAGCATCCGCCGGCCAGGCCTCGGGAATCTCGGAGACCGCGCGCTGACCCTCGAAAACCCGCATCTCCTCCACCGCATTGGCCCCGAAATCTCGTAAGGTCACCTCACCATCGGCCGCGCGATCAACCCAACTTTTGCCCTCCAAGGCATCCAGGAAGGATTCGGTGAAGGTCCAATTTCCGGTCGAACTTTCCCGGGCGGAAGAGGAACTCACGGCCGCCACGCGCGGAGAATCGATGTCTTGATTTCGCTTGCGCACGTGCCGGACCAACTCGCCCGACTGGCAGCAATCCGCCAGCAGCAAAGCGCGCTGACCCTTGAACGAACTAAAGACCACATCGGCGACATCCGCCATCCCCCACCCCCCCTTGGCCGAGGCGTCCCATGGGGCAAAGAAATGCCCGCCGGACTTATCGTCCTGATATCCGTGACCGCAGTAATAAAACAAGAGCACGCCATCCTCCGGAATCTTCTCCACAAATTTTTGAAAGTCTGCCTTCAAGCGTTGCAGCGTTGCCTTCTTATCGCGCATGTAAACCAACTGACCGGAGGGAACTCCTTCCTGCCGGAAAAATTCGACCATCCGCGCATCCTGACGATTCTTCTGCGGAAAACTCCCGAAGGTTTCAGCATCCTCCCAGTCCAGCAATCCGGCAACAAAGACCCATGTCTGGGATGGGGGGAAAGCCTCGATTCCGGCCTGAAGATGAAGAAGACCGGCAAGAGAAACCAGTATGGAAACTACTCGAGCCACTTTAGCTTAGAACCAGTATTCCCGTCTCTCCCGAATGGAATCGTCACTCGCGTGCAATCAAGGCTGAACAATAATCCCCGACGAACCGGCAATATTAAGGTTATTGGTTCCTCCAGCCCCGTTGCTTTGAATTGTGTTGCCCTTAAGAAAGGTTCCGGTGCAGTTCCCGATGGCAAAGACGCCCACCTGGCTGTTGTCCTCAATGAGGCTATTAATCACCCGGTTCCTCTGCGAAGAAACAATGGATAGGCCAGCTCCGGTGTTAGACTGCATTCCCACCTGGAAGGCAGCCGGTTTTCCCCCAATCGTGGTGGCGCTGCTTCCCGCACCGAGCAGGATTCCGCCTTGCTCATTCGGAATCGCGCCGGATTGGCTGGCTCCTTCGCCCACCGTCGTATTGAAAATCGTGTTATTGTTGGCCGCTTCCATCACGACGATGCCCTGCTGCTTGTTTCCGGCAACAAAGACCCGGGGTTCCACCGATGGCTGAAATCCACCGATGGCATTTTTGGATGCCCTGCCCCGGATCACGATGCCGTTTTTTTGATTTGGGATCGCGGCGCTGATGGTCGTATTGGTGCCTACGGCGGTATCGGTAATCTCCACTCCGGTGGCTCTTCCACCAATCTCGATGCCATTGCCGGTGTTGCCCGAAACAATACAGGTCCGGATCACATTGTTGCCGCCCGTGGAGGTAATAAGAATTCCGTTGCGCCCATTGGGAGAGGCAAATTGCTGGAACGCGGCAATACCGGCAAAGGTATTAAAAGATATGAAGTTTTTGGCCGTGTCGCGGACCTCGATCCCGTTCTGCGAGTTACCCGCTATCACGTTGCCCAAAGGAATCACTCCGCCCACCTGAACCTGCCGCGAACTGCCCGCCACAAGAAGACCATTGCCGCCGTTCGGCACCGACGTCGCATTATCCGCTCCTATACCCAGAAAATTGGCTTGAATCGTAGTAAGAAGGGAATTTTTCAGACTGACACCATGGCCGACATTGCCCGCGATGACATTGTAAAAGACAAATGGGTTCTGATATAATGTACAGCCTGACAGTGAGGTGTAAATTACGCTATCAAGGGCAACGCCGTCCAACTGGTTACCGAGGGCGCTTGTGCCGGTGAAGTCCGTGCCGATATAATTGCCACTGAGCGTATTGTAAGACGAATTTCCATTAATCAAAACACCGTGGCCGAGGTTGCCGGAAATAAGATTTCCCTGGGCGGGACGCTGGAACACCGCATGGGCGGGATTTTTGCTGCCGGTTGGATTGTTGATCCCGGCCATAGTACCACCAATGAGGTTTCCCGCCGATTCCACGGCCACCAGAATACCATTGGCTCCATTGCCATAGGCCGGATTGGTGCTGCCGGCCGGGTCGGTGCCAATGTAGTTCATCGCGATCACATTGCGGCGGGAACCGGCAATGCTGATTCCGTTCCCCTTGTTTCCGCTGATCACATTGGATAATTGAAAAGCGATATTCAGTGTCGCTTGATAGGAAAAACTAGAGGGCCCGATGACCAGGCCGACGACTTGATTCCCATAGACGGAATTGGCGCTGGTGATGCTGTCGGGCGTGGCGGGATAATTCAAATCCACCCATGTCCCCTTATCGAAGGTGCCGTTTGAATTGCGGGTGACCGAGACCCAGGATCCCTGGGCCGCGTTGTCCGATCCGGCTTGAACGGAATCGGCAACCAGGGTGTAAACCCCGGGTTCCGTGCTGCTGATTCCCTCAAAATGCGTCACAAAATCAACCCCGGCGGGTCCATTCGGATAGTCGAAGGATTTCCAGTTGGAGAAGGTGTCGGTGGCTGAATTGTAGTCCACGAGGTAGGCTTTACCCATCAGCAGGGGCCGGCTTTGGTTTTGCAAGTTATCGGTGGTCGCAAGGCTGTATCCCCCGCAAATCGTGTAATTATTGTGTCCGTTGTACCAAATGCCATAAGCCGTGTTACTGCGGGAATTCGGGAAAATGACATTCGCAACGAAAGTGTTCGTTGCCAGATTGTAGATGTAGGCTTTTATCGCGCGGGCAGGCAGCGGAATATTACCAATCTTGATGGGGCCATCGGCATTGCCAACGGCCAATTCGCCCATGGCACTGTGAGTGAATTGGTAACTGGCACCGGGGTAATCAATCGTGCGGAAAGTTCCACCAGACGGAAGTTGGCCCACCGTGCCCTCCCAGACAAATCCGTAGTTGTAGGCCATTGATCCGCTTTTACGGTAACTCCCGACCAGACGCACATTGCCGCCTGGCAAACTATCCGGACCATAAACACTGGTGGCGATGGTGGTGGCACCCGGATATTGAACAAGATAGCTGTCGCCACCGCCCTCGATCGGGCCGACATAAAGCAATCCGGCGGTGCCGGACGTTCCGCAAATCAGATAGTCTCCGGCCGTCGTGCCAGAGTTTCGAATTCCCTGCCAGGCGCTGACCGGTTGAATCGTGAAATCCGCAGGGTTAGAGGTGTCGAAATAGTCGGTGTTTGCCACCGGATTGGTGTTGCCAATGATGTTCTCGTTGGAGCGGGTGCGGATGCTAATACCGTCGTTGCGATTGCCCTTGACCGTGCCGTCGGGTTGGACCCCGATGTAGTTTCCCGCGACCGTGACCTTGGAAGCAATAAGCGTGATTCCCGAGTTACCCGCATCGACCAGGGAAAGCGACTTGATCACCGAACCCGTCGCAAATTGGTCCACAATGAAACCGGTATTGCCGTTAAAGTTCACCAAAACGGTGGGCGTTCCCGAAAAACCGGGAGCGGTGGTTCCATCAATGGTCATTGTGCGCGCGATGGCCGGCAGCGGAGTGGAAAGGGCGATTGTTCCACTGGTGGAAAAAGCGACTGTGCTCCCCTTATTTGTGTTTGCGGACAAAATCGCGGCCCGAAGGGATCCGGTGCCCGAATTGTTGGTATTTGTCACTGTGTACGTGGCAGCAAGCGCTCCCGTAGCCCAGAATGTGAACGGCAGGGCAAATCCGAGAAGATACTTTTTCATATGGGGGGAGTCGAAATGTGAAAGCCGACTATCAGGGCGTAAGGCAGGAAGTCAACACGAACGCTGATTTTGGCTGGCTCACGTCAAATCCCATTTAGGGCACTCAAGAATACGGACCTGCACGGTGCGAACTCGGCTTTGCTGCCACAAACTCGGATCCAGTGTCCTGTCCGATTCAGGTCGCAAATCGTAGCATTAAGAAATACCAAAGATAAATGATCGACCTTTTGCCCCGCACCCGGCGTATTGCGTTCGTTGTGGAGGAATTCGCCAAACCTCCCCGCCCATGTGGGCCGGGAACGGGGCGGATAGCGGTTTTGCGACGGAAAGATCGGGGGCCGTGGGCTTTGTGGGCTGTGGGGCTCCACTTTTGCTCTTGACGGGACAGGCGATTTTGGGTTGATAGCGCCTCATTTTGAGAAGGAAAGGAATTATTTTGTGATAAGCGATTCGCTCGCAGCGGTTTTCCAGCATGTCATCTGGAGTTTTTGCTATTTGAGTGTCTTGCTCGGACTCTCAGCCTATGGCATTCACCGGTATTGCATTCTCTATTTGTTTCTTAAAAACAGAGGGAGGACGATGGAGCCTGCCCGGAATTTCGACCAGTTGCCGATGGTGACGGTGCAGTTGCCGGTCTACAACGAATACTACGTGATCCGGCGGCTGATCGAGGCCGTGAGCAAACTCGATTACCCGAAGGAACTCCTTCAGATCCAGATTCTCGACGATTCGTCAGACGAAACCCGCCAGATTGCGGCGGACGAAACAAAACGTCTCCGCGCGAAGGGCTTCGACATCGAACACATCCACCGCTCGAACCGTGAAGGCTTCAAGGCCGGCGCGTTGGCCGGCGGACTGGACGTCGCCAAGGGAGAATACATCTTCATTCTGGATGCTGATTTTGTTCCGCAGCCGGACGTGCTGAAACGCTCGATCAACCATTTTACCGATCCAAAGGTCGGCATGGTGCAGATGCGTTGGGGGCACCTGAACCGCAACTACTCACTGCTGACCAAGGTGCAGGCGGTGTTTCTCGATGCCCACCTTCTACTCGAGCAAACCGCGCGCAGCCGCAGCGGACGTTTCTTCAACTTCAACGGCACGGCCGGTATCTGGCGCAAGTCCTGCATCATTGACGCGGACGGCTGGCATAACGACACGCTGACCGAAGATCTCGACCTCAGCTATCGCGCCCAGTTGAAGGGCTGGCAGTTTGTTTTTCTCCCCGATGTCGTCGTGCCGGCGGAACTGCCTGCGGATATGAATGGTTTTAAATCCCAACAGCACCGCTGGACCAAGGGCTCGATCCAGACTTGCAAAAAACTCCTGCCCGCTGTCTGGCGAGCCCCGCTTCCGCTGCTGATCAAACTCGAGGCCACGGCGCACCTCACCTCCAATTTCGGCTACCTTCTTCTCGTGCTGCTGTGCGTGCTCATCCTGCCTCAGTCCTTTGCAACCTCCCACAGCACCCTCTATTCCTGGCTGGTGGACTTGCCGATCTTTTTTGCCACTTCGGTGTCCATCGCACTGTTCTATCTCGTCGCGCAGATGCATCTCAATCCGCGGGGCTGGCTCAAGGAAATCTGGCTATTCCCCCTCACCCTCGCCCTGGCAACCGGCATGTCCATCAACAACGCCCGCGGAGTCATCGAGGCCATCATCAACCGCCATTCGGAATTCACCCGCACTCCGAAATATGGCATTGAAACCGAACGCAATCGCCCGCGCCGCGTGCGCTACCTTCCGCTGAAATCCTTCCTGCCCGTGGTGGAGATTCTTTTTGCTCTCTATTTTGCCTACTGCATTTGGAATGCCATTCTTCTCGAGCGCTGGATCTCCGTCCCCTTCCTGATGATTTTCTTTGGCGGTTTTTCCTATGTGGCCTCGAAATCTGTCGGGTTCTGGATTCAGCAAATCGGCACCCTGCTCCCCTCGCCTCAACGGAGTGAAGCGGCCTGACCTACTGGCCACCGCAGTGGCCGTCCTGTTGCTGGCAGGTTGTGCAGGCGATACGCATCACCGCATTCTCATCAGCACTGCGGACCAGCGCATGACCGTGCTGCGCGACAATGTCGAGATTGCCGAATATCCCGTTTCCACGTCGAAATTCGGTTTGGGAGACACTCCCGGCAGTAATGCCACGCCGCTTGGGGAATTTAAAATCCAGAAAAAAATCGGCGGCGGCGCGCCGGCCGGGGCGGTTTTCAAATCACGCCGTCCCACCGGCGAGGTCCTGGCCGTAAACGCTTCGGGCCGCGATCCCATCGTCACCCGCATTCTCTGGCTGCATGGAGTCGAGGCGCGAAACCAGAACGCGTTTGGCCGCTTCATCTACATTCACGGAACCCCGGAGGAGCGCAACCTCGGCCTGCCCGTCAGCTACGGCTGTATCCGCATGCGCTCGCGCGATGTCATCGAACTCTACGACATTGTCGGCACCGGGGCGCGCGTTTTCATCACCACCCGATCCTTCGCCCAGCCCCCGCCTGCCATGCCGGTCGCACAGGTCATCCCGTAGGCCATTGGAAACTTCACGCCTCATTTCCTGGCCCGGGGATTGGACGCGAAGACAGCACCTGTTTTTCGCCATCGCGTTCGCCGCGGGCCTCGGATGGAATCTTACCGTCCTGCTCGCATCCAGCGGCTGGAGCCTCGACGATGAACTCAGCCACTATCTGCGTTCCCGAAGCGTGTGGGAAAATCCGCTCCTGATCTTCGACTCATGGACCCGCATTGGACGGAATATTTTTCACCTTCTCCCCGCCCCTTTCGGCCTCACCGTCACCCGCATCTGGACTCTGGTCTTCGCCGCCCTGACCGTCCTCATCACCACCTCACTCGCGATCAAGCTCGGAGTCCGCCGCGCTTGGCTGGTGCCCCTGACGCTGTGGTTTCAGCCGTGGTTCGTGGAGCTTTCCTGGGGCGTGCTCACGCAAACGCCGTTCATGCTTTGTCTTGTGGCCGGGATCTGGCTGCTGGTCAGTCAGCGTTGGGTGCTCTCCGGCCTGTGCTTCGGCGCATTGCCCTTGATCCGGCACGAGGGACTGGCCCTGCTTGCTCTCTGGGCCCTTCTTCTCGCCACCAGTACCATTTTTTTCCAGCGCCCGAGAATTCCGGCTCTGGCCCTCGCCGCATTGACCGGAGCCCTGCCGCTGATCGCCAGCAACACCGCCGCGTGGATTTGTCTCGGGGAATTGCCCGCCAGGATTTTTCTGAACTCCAAACCGACCGACATCTATGGCCAGGGAGCCCTCTGGCACTTCATCCCCATTGCCTTTTTTCCCGCCGGACCCTTCACCGCCATTCTGGCCGCGATTGCCCTGCCCTGGCTGCTCCGGAATTGGCGCATCACCTGGCCATTGGTTTTTTACCTCGCCTATTTCGCCCTCCACAGCGTCATCTACTGGCTCGGACTTTTTGCCTCCGGCGGTTACTATCACTTCCTCATGCCCATGGCCCCCGGCCTCGCCGTGGCAGCCGTCCTAGGCGCCGATGCCTGTCTGGATGCCCGCAACCGCTGGTTTCCCCGCGCCGGCCGCATTCTTCTCCTCGGTGCCGTCGCGCAGGGAATCATTCTGCTTCATGTCCGTGCGATGCAATATTGGAGCCGCAGTCCCCAAGGCCTCGGCCTGACCCGCGAGCCCATCCACCGCGCCTTGCAGGATGCGCTCGATTGGCAGGCCAGCCAACGCCCTGGCGCACCCACCGTGATCTGCCGCCATATTTACGCCGCCTACGCGCGAGACTGGATCGAAACGCCGGCTAGGTGGCACACAAGCTCCCTCGCACTCCGCGAACTGCCCGAGGGCAGCATCATCATCTGGGAAAACAAATATTCCGAACTCAACGGCATTCACGTGAACCAATTAACCGCCGATTCCGCATGGCGCGAACAGGCCATCTTCAACGATGGAGCCGTCCGCCTTTTCGAAAAAAGCAATCAGCCGTAAAAATCTCTTGCCATATGTTCCGCACTAGCTAATCTGTAAATCCTAATCGCGGGGTGGAGCAGCCTGGTAGCTCGTCAGGCTCATAACCTGAAGGTCGTAGGTTCAAATCCTACCCCCGCAACCACTCAAACTAGAAATAGTTAAGCGGACTCTGCGAGGTCCCTTCGGACTCGTAAAAAGCTGCTCCGTAAATAAAATTCACAGCCGTCCCAAAGGAACGGCTAAAAAAGTGGAGGGAATGGCGGACGGGGACATTTAAACCTGCCACTTGGCAGGGGATGAAAAAACGGCCCCGCCCATAGGCATTCATGTTCAGCGTTCTGCGCCAAGTCTGCAACCTCATTCCTTCCCATCTCGTGCCGAAGTTGGCGGGAGAAACGGGGGTGGACAAAACGTGCCGGACGTTTTCCGCGTGGAGCCATGTTGTCGCGATGCTCTACGCGCAGTTGATTCATTCTATCGGACTTAATGACGTGTGTGATGCGTTGCGCCTTCACAGTGGCCCGCTCTCGGCAGTTCGCGGCGCGACCCCGCCGAGTCGCAACGAACTCTCCCATGCGGGCAAGGAGCGCAAGGCTGTTCTGGCTGAGAAGCTTTTCTGGGCTGTGCTTGGGCACCTTCAGGCATTGTCCCCGGGCTTTGCCCATAGGCGTAGAGGGCGGGGCGTAGTTATCGCAGATGACATGGGCCTGCCGATTCGCAGGAACCGACTTTTTCACCAGATTTAGAAAAGGAATCCACTCCTGATGTCGATGCTTCTTCATGCACCTGCCGATGACCTCTCCCGTGGCGACGTTCAATGCGGCAAACAACGAGGTGGTTCCATTGCGCTTGTACTCGTGGGTCATCGTGGCGGCGCGACCTTTCTTAAGGGGCAGCCCCGGCTGGGTGCGATCCAATGCTTCAATCTGGCTCCCTTCATCGCAGGAAAATACCAGAGCATGTTCCGGTGGGTTGAGGTAGAGCCCCGCGATCCCATCAAGTTTTTCGGCGAAATGCTTGTCACTGGAGAGTTTGAAAGTGCGGCTTAAATGAGGTTTTAAACCGTGGGCCTTCCAGATCCTGCCTACGGTCGAATCACTGAGCCCGCTGGCCAACGCCATGCTGCGGCGACTCCAGTGCGTGGCCGCCGCAGGCTTTTCTTGGAGCGTTTTTGCAACCACTTGGGCCAGTCTCACCGAAACTTTCTCGCCGCGACTAATTGCCACCAATATCGCTCGTTCTTTTTCGGTGAGTTCAATAACAGGGGCGGTCTGTGACCGTCGGATTTTGGCTTCTTTTTTAGTCATCCGGCGGTCGCAGGCTGCCGCGGCAAAATTTGGGCTGTCCGTTTCCCCCATTTCCCCATTGCGTCCCCAACCGGAATCTGAAATTTTCCGCCGGAGCCGATGATCTGCCTCACTCCATCCACCACGCTTCCAAGCCCTCTCGCCAAAGTCCACTCCGGCCCTACCGCTCCACGCGAATTTTCGCGTCTCACGTACACGGAACGGATGAAGGGCTTTGGGGAAGCGATCGATGCGATCCGCGTCCGGGCGGAGGCGGATGTGGGGGTGCGGGATGTGACTCGTCTTCGCCGGTTGAATCGCTTTTCACGAGGGATGGAAGTGGTCGGCCGGACGTTGCTCCATTTCAGCCTTGAGCCCGTAAGCTTTCTGGCCGGTGTCGGCGCGTTGTGGATTCACAAGCAACTGCAAACGACCGAGATCGGCCACACCGTGTTGCACGGGGTATACGACCATCTCGAAGGGGCCGGGCGTTTCCATTCCAAGAAATTTTCCTGGGATGCGCCGATCCATGAGGACTCATGGCGGCACGGGCACAATGTCGAGCACCACCATTTCACCAATGTGGCGGGCAAGGATCCTGATATGAACTTTGGTCCGGCCCGCCTCACGGAGCAAACGCCTCACAAGTGGTTTCACCATTTGCAGTTCCCGTTTCTGATCGCGATTCTGGCACCGAATTTCACGTTCTTCGTCAACCTCCACTTCACCGGACTCAACGATCTCTATTTCGGAAACGGGCGGGCCGATGAGCATTATGGAAAAACGGATCGCTCCTGGAAAGCGATCAAGGCGGCGCATCTCACCGCGCTCCGGAAATTTGCGCCTTACTATCTCAAGAACTATCTCTTCTTTCCGCTGCTGGCCGGATTGATGTTCTGGAACATGACCATGTTTTGGAAGGTTCTGCTCGGAAACTGGATGGCAGAAACCCTGCGCGACATTTACAGTGCGGCGACAATTTACTGCGGCCACACCGGCGAGGAAGTCGCGGATTTTCCTGAAGGCACCCAGGCTAAAGGAAAGGGAGAGTGGTATGCGATGCAAGTGGCGGCCACCAACAATTTTGAAGTGTGCCTGCCCCTCTCGATCCTTTGTGGCGGGCTCGACCTCCAGATCGAGCATCACCTTTTTCCCAAACTCCCACCGGATCGCCTGCGGAAAATCGCGCCCGAAGTCCGGGCCGTGTGCGCTGCCTACGGCGTGACCTACCGCACGGATACCTGGTGGCGGACTCTGAAAAAAGCGCTCGGCCACATGCGCAATCTCAGCGTGTGCGAACTGGGTCGGGCGGCAGTCTAACGGAAAAGAGCAAAGGGTCCTGAATCCCATCCTGTGCCTCATCGGCGACTGCAATGGCGCAGGCAACACGACACTGGCGCGGGAGCTTTTTCCACTGGTGGACATTCGACGTTTCTTGAATGCGGACGAGATTGCGCGCGGGCTGTCGCCGCTGGAACAGTACCGGCGCCTGGGCATCAAGGTGACGCCGCAGATGACCCTGGCGAAGCCCTCTCCGAAAGCCTGACAGCTCGGAATCGGGTCCAAACAGTCTTTACCAGATTAGAATTCTCGCAAAGCGGCGATGCGATTCCGGCAGATTAGCCTGCCTCTCCATTGATTACGACAAGGCGCTCACCGCTTCAATCTCAGCAACCTTTTCCAATCGCCGCAAATGCCGCGGCTCGAAGCTATACGCCGCCTCGACATAAGTCCGCACCAGATCCCACGCCACTTCGGGTCCGACCGTGCGGCCACCCATGCAGAGGATGTTCATGTGATCGTCTTCGACGCCTTGTTTGGCGGAGAAATGGTCGTGGATGAGGGCCGCTCGTATGCCCTGGACTTTATTGGCGCAAACGGAGGCCCCCACCCCGCTGCCGCAGATGGCGATGCCGCGTTCGACTTCGCCCGCGCTCACGGCCTTGGCCAGGGGCAGAACATAGTCGGGGTAGTCGTCGGCGGGAGCGAGGCTGTGGGCTCCGAAGTCCACGACGTCATGTCCGGCGGATTTCAGGCGGCCAAGGAGTTCTTCCTTAAGTCCGAATCCGCCGTGGTCGGTGGCAATGCCGATTTTCATTTCAAGAAAGAACTGACCTCACGCAAAGGGTGGGAGGGATGGGAAAGCCGGAAGGGAAATGGAAACCATCGGATAGAAAAAATATTTTTCTTTGTTTGCACCTTTTCATCCTTTCCAACCATTGCGTGAGGCAGTTCTTATCCCTTCATCTTCCGGTAGCGCTTGATGAGGGCGTTAGTGGAGCTGTCGTGTTTGAGCTTGGGCAGGGTTTTGCTTTCGAGTTCAGGGATGATGGCCTGGGCGAGGGCTTTGCCGAGTTCGACGCCCCATTGATCGAAGGAATCAATGTGCCAGATCGCGCCTTGGGTGAAGACGTTGTGTTCGTAGAGGGCGACGAGTTTGCCGAGCATTCCGGGAGTGAGTTTGTCGGCGAGGAGGGTGTTGGTCGGACGGTTGCCCTCGAAGACGCGGTGCGGGACGAGCCAGGCGGGTGTGCCCTCGGCCTTGACCTGCGCGGAGGTTTTGCCGAAGGCCAGGGCCTCGGTTTGGGCCAGGATGTTGGCGATGAGGATGTCGTGGTGACGGCCCAGCGGAGTGAGCGTATTTGCAAAGGCGATGAAATCGCAGGGGATCAGGCGCGTGCCCTGATGGATCAATTGATAGAAGGAATGCTGGCCGTTGGTGCCGGGTTCGCCCCAGTAGATCGGGCCGGTGTCGTAATCCACCTTGGTGCCGTCGAGGGTGACGTGTTTGCCGTTGCTCTCCATCGTGAGTTGCTGAAGGTAGGCCGGAAAGCGCTTGAGATATTGCTCGTAGGGCAGCACGGCCACAGTTTGCGCATCGAAGAAATCGTTGTACCAGACGGAGAGCAGTCCCATCAGCACGGGCAGGTTTTTCTCAAACGGCGCGGTGCGGAAATGCTTGTCCATCTGATGAAAACCATCGAGCAGCTTGCGGAAGTTTTCGGGGCCGACGGCCAGCATGGTGGAAAGGCCGATGGCGGAATCCATCGAGTAGCGTCCGCCCACCCAATCCCAAAACCCGAACATGTTGGCCGTATCTATGCCGAAGGCGGAGACTTTCTCGGCGTTGGTGGAAACGGCGACGAAATGCCTGGCCACGGCTTTTTTGTTGCCGCCGAGACCTTGCAAGAGCCAGTCGCGTGCGCTGCCGGCGTTGGTCATGGTCTCGAGGGTGGTGAAAGTCTTGGAAGAGACAATGAAAAGCGTTTCGGCCGGATTGAGATCCTGGGTGGCCTCGACGAAATCAATGCCGTCCACGTTGGACACGAACCGGAAAGTCATGTCGCGCTTGCTGTAATGTTTGAGCGCCTCGTAGGCCATGACGGGGCCGAGGTCCGAGCCGCCGATGCCGATGTTGATGACGTTGCGAATGCGTTTGCCGGTGTGGCCCTTCCACTCTCCACTGCGCACGCGGTCGGAAAATTCCGCCATCCGGTCGAGCACGGCATGGACTTCGGGCACGACATTCTTGCCGTCCACGAAAATCTTCGCGCCCTTGGGGGCACGGAGGGCGACGTGGAGGACGGCGCGGTTTTCCGTGATATTGATTTTCTCGCCGGTGAACATCGCTTCGATGCGGGCCTTGAGGCCGGATTCTTCGGCAAGTTTGATGAGAAGCTTGAGCGTCTCGTCGGTCACGCGATTTTTGGAATAGTCGAGGAAGAGACCGGCCGCGCTGGCGGTGAAGCGTTCGCCGCGCTTGGGGTCCTTGGCGAAAAGTTCGCGGAGATGCTTGCCTGCGATTTTTTTGTGGTGGGCGGCGAGGGCTTTCCAGGCGGGACGTTGAGTGAGCGGGAGTGTTTTCATGATAGGCGGTGGCGGCAGGTGAGAGTGCCTTGCGCAAATGGGGCGGGCAAGTGCGGATGCGGTTCAGCGCACCCGGACGAGTTCCTCCTCGTTTTCAGCATATTCGGTGTTTTCAATTTCCTCGAGCGGGGCAAAGCGGTCGCTGCGGAATCCCATTTCCTGGCCCGCGCCGTCGGGCATGTAGGGGTCGTCGGGATTGTGCAGTTCTTCCAGGAGCACGAGATAGGAAACGGCGTTGGCGCCGCCGGCGGCGCTGGTCACCTGGGAGCGGCCGATGGACACCTCGCGCACGGTGTAGATTTCATCTTTGCGCGGCAGTTGCCGGTAAAGATGGCGGATGGTGGGAGTGAAGTCGTCATTGATGCAGGCGACTTTCTGACCTTTGTCGAACATGCCGACACCATAAAATCGAATTGGCCCGCGATGCCAGAATTATAGAGCGCCCGGGGGGTCTTAATCTCTCAATTTCCGCGCGCATTCGCGCATTTACGAAGCCGGAAAAAACTGGTAGGTACCATGCAGGCCATGAGATTCCCAATCCTGCTCACCGCATTTCTATTCCCCTTCGTTCTGCTCGCCGAACTCGCGCCCTCCGCCTACGAGGCCATGCAAGCGAAAGCTCCGGAGCATTTGCGGATCGAAGTGTTGCGCGTGGATGTCGAGCCGGGAGAGGACTCTTCACAGCAGAAGGTTCATGTCGTGGCCATGGCTACAGCAGTCCTGCGGACGGCCACCAGTTTGAAGCCCGACGAGATCATCAATATTCTCTACACTATGAACAACCGCCCTGCCGGCTGGGCCGGGCCGGGGGAGATCCCGCTTCTGGGTGAAAAAGACCAGACCGTGGCCTACCTGACCAAGACGGAGGCGGGAGATTTTGTGCCGGCGGCAGGCCGGATGAGTTTCAGCAACTTTTAGCGCCGTCACTTCCCGTGGACTCGCCAGACAGCCGGGCAAAGGATGGCCGCAGGCTGATGCTGGCCGGCATCTTGGCCAACGTCGTTCTGGCGCTGGCAAAAATTCTTGGCGGTGTGTTTGGACGTTCCCATGCCCTGATTGCGGACGGCATTGAGTCAACGCTGGATATTCTGAATTCGGCCATGATATGGGCGGCGATCAAATACGCCGAGCGTCCTGCGGACAGCGACCATCCCTACGGCCATGGCAAAATGGAATCCCTCGCCGCCGTGGCGGGGTCACTGATTCTCATTTTGGCGGGGGTGGGCCTGGGTTGGCACAGTGTCAGGGAAATCATTCATCTCTTCGTCTCGCCCGCTCCGGGCGATATTCCCGCTTCATTTACCTTGGTCATTCTGGCGGTGACCATCATCACCAAGGAACTGCTTTTTCGCTGGCTCGATCATCATGGCCAAAGGATCGGCAGTAAAGCCGTTCAAGTGGATGCGCTGCACCACCGCTCCGATGCCCTCACCTCCCTGGCGGCGGGAATTGGCATTACGCTGGCTCTGTTGGGCGGACCGGCTTGGGCGGCGGCCGATGACTGGGCCGCGTTGTTTTCCTGTGGGCTGATCATCTTTAATGGCCTGCAAATGCTCCGTGGTTCCATGGGAGACATTCTTGATGAACAGATTTCCCCCGAAAAAATGGAAAAAATTCTGGCGGCGGCCCGTGCCGTTCCGGGCGTAAGCAGCATCGAAAAATGCCGGGTGCGCAAGAGCGGATTCGTTTTCCTCGCAGATCTGCACGTGCGCGTGCCCGGCGGCAACACAGTGAACGAGGGCCATCGTATCGCCCATCAGGTCAAGGACCGGCTGCGCCAATCCGAATTTCAACTGTCGGATGTGACGGTTCACATCGAGCCGGAGTGAGCGCGATCAGACCTGCTTTTTAACAACGACGCGTCCGGCTGCGACCAGAAGGTTGCAGGCTTCGGCACACCAAAGCGGGATCGCATGTTTCGTTTCGGATAATGGGCCGCAATTCCCCTCAGCGAGTTCAAGGGAAAGTTTCTGCTCCCGGCTGATGTCCCAGGAAATGCGCCGCATACACCCCGGATTGCCGCGGCAGATTTCGGAGATCACCTGGCCGGCCTGAACGTCGGTGATTTTTTTGACCACGGCATACATTCCGGTCTGCCGCTCCAAGGTTTCGCGCAGCGCGACGGGATCAAGTTTGCCGTCTTCCTGCGCCGCCGCAGTGCCGATGGCCGCTGGATAGAGAAAATCCAAGGCCAGGAGAGTCTGGCTGAGATCGCTTAATTCGAGACGCCAGCCGTGCCGGAGATTAGGAGCGGTTTTAAGGGGGCGGTATTTTCCAGCGTCATCATATCGTGCGATGGCAATGGCATCATGGGGATCCGAGTGGCGGATGAGATCGGTCCGCCCGAAATCGTCGAGATGACTGAGGCTCAGATTCTTTGCAATGAGAATTTGGCCCAGACGACAGGCGCCCTGCTCCAGCTTGCGGGAAAGATATTCGGCCGGATGGTTCGACATCATGGAAGTTCCGGGCGTCGGGTTATCTGGCCCCCGCCCTCTCCTGCACGAGGACGGGAACGTGCTTGGTCTTGTCCAGAGTGTAGGCGTAGGGAGGGCTGAAGACATCATCGTTCTTGTTTTCGGCTTTGCCCGAGCACTTCTCGTAAATGTTTCCCTCCGTCTTCATTTTTCCGTCCTCTTCCGCGTAGGAGGGATTGTTAACCCCCTCATAAAAATTATTCTGACTGAGCAATTCGGCGCCCGCCCGGACATTCGTGCAATAGGAATTTCCGGCACACCGGAAATAGTTGTTGTAAAGATGAACCTCAGCCCTCGTGACCGAAGGCATCCGGGAGTCACACTTTTCCGCCCACCAATTGTGATGTAGGGTAATGCGGAGCCTGCTTTTCACCTTTTGTTTCTTGCGGTTTTTATCGCGTCCGACCGCGAGCATAGTGAAGCGATGTTTCGGCTGATTCGTGAAATAAAATTTTGACCAGGAGACAGTCACCCAATCGGCCCCCTCGGTCACATCAATGCAGCCATCCCCGCAATCAAAAAACGTGCAATGCGTGATCCAGACCAGCTTGCCTCCCCGGATGGTGATGCCATCGCCGCCGCCCTTGCCTTTTTTGCTCATGGGATTTGTCACATTGAGGTTTTTTATAATGATGTTTTGGGCTGCGCTGCCGATGAAAAGATTCCCAATCAGGGTGGAGGTCTTGTCCACTCCGGCAATGGTTTTGTGGGAAGTGACATTGGCAATTCCGATGCGAAGGGTTCCTTCCACCAGGACGATGAGGTTCTCCGGCGAATTCACATAAGCTTGAAACTCCTCCGCGCTTTTTGCCGTGACCGTCGCGCCGCCGCTGCCCCCGGTGGCATTCCCGCCGAAACCATCCTGGGCCGGGGATGGCAGCGCGGAGGCAAGACAGAGAAGGATTATGGTTGCGATCCTTTGAACCGCAGGAGAAAAAAAGTTCATGAATGAAGCCGGAGCCCATAATTCTCGCAGACTTTGTGCTTTTGTCGAACGTGAGGTCCTTGCCCCACAACCTTCAATCTTATGAAGGCCCGTGTTCTGATCGTGGATGGACACAGCATCATCTTTCAATGGCCCGAGCTGGCGATTCTGCATGCGCGGAAGGGAATGGTGGCGCGGGAAACATTGACTAAAGTACTCCGCGATTTTCAAGATAACACCGACTGGCACATCGTGGTGGTGTTTGACGGAAAAGGAACGACGGCCAACGAAGCTAGTGAGAAAAACGGGATCCAGGTTTTTTATTCAAAATCCGGCCAGACAGCCGACAGCGTGATCGAACGCCTGGTCGCAAAATATGCGGAGACGTATGATGTCACGGTGGCCACGGACGATGGACTTGAACGCACCACGGTCGAAAGCTTCGGGGCCAGCGCGATGTCCTCCCGTCTGTTGCGTGAGGCCATGCAAGCGGCTGGCCGCGGACTGGAAGAACGCCTCCGGCAGTTGCGGAGGCACTGAGCCTGACTATTCGCCGAGATCCTCGCCAATCATGTAGCGAGTGAAGCGGCGGATGACGATATTCTCTCCCAATTCCGAGATCTTTGAGTGAACCAGATCCTTGATGGTCAAATCAGGGTTTTTAATGAACGCCTGCTCAAGGAGACAGACCGTGCTGAAAAATTTATCAATTTTTCCGTCCACGATCTTATCCACGATGTTGGCCGGCTTTCCCACAACCTGCGCGGCAAAGATCTCCCGTTCCGCCAGAATCAACTTGTCCTGCACCTGTTCCCGCGAAACATAGAGCGGATGGGCCGCAGCGATGTGCAGGGTAATGTCCTTGACGAACTCACGGAAGATTTCGTTCTTGGCCACGAAGTCCGTTTCGCAATTGATTTCCACCAACACGCCAACTTTGCCCTGAAGGTGAATGTAAGAGGCCACAATCCCCTCTTTGGCCACGCGGGACGATTTTTTCCCGGCGCTGGCGATGCCTTTTTTCCGAAGGATTTCCTCGGCCTTGACCAGGTCGCCGGCGGCCTCGTCGAGAGCCCGCTTGCAATCCATCATTCCGGCGTTGGTTTTTTCGCGGAGTTCTTTGACGAGAGAAGGTGAGATATCGGACATATTTATGAAAAAAGTTAGTGGTTGGTGTTTTGACTGATGGGTGGAACCAAGAGAGTCAATCAACTCTCAGCAACCAGCCATCACAGACGGCGAAAACGAGGCTATTCTGCAACGGCTTCGAGTTCGCTGGGAGCCGCGACCTTGGTGCGAACCCCTTGAGCCTGGACGATGGCATTGACGATTTTCTGCAAGATCACGCGGATCGAACGGATGGCATCATCATTACCGGCGATCGGGTAACTAATCCTCTCCGGATCGCAGTTGGTGTCCACGATGGCGACGACCGGAATCTTCAAGCGGGTGGCTTCCGCCACGGCAATTTCCTCGCGGTTGGTGTCAATGAGAACAATGGCATCCGGCAGACGATCCATGTTGAGAACACCTTCCAGATTGTGATGGAGCTTTACCGCTTCCCGGCGCAGGGCCGAGGCTTCCGCCTTGTTCAGGCGGGCAAAAGCGGGGGTTTTTTCCATGGCCTGAAACTCGCGCAGACGGGCAACGCTGCGGCGAATGGTCTGGAGATTGGTGAGGGTTCCGCCCAGCCAGCGCTGGTTGACGAAAAACTGCCCCGTGGCTTCGGCGGCTTCCTTGACGGCCTCCTGAGCTTGTTTCTTGGTGCCAACAAAGAGGATTTTCCCCCCACCCTTCACGACTTCGCCAAGATAAGCCGCCGCGTGGGCGAGCTGATCAACGGTGAGGGCAAGGTTGATGATGTAGATGGAGTTTTTTTCCTCGAGAATGTAATCCTTCATTTTGGGATTCCATCGCTTGGTTTGGTGACCGTAATGAACACCTGCTTCCAGGAGTTCGGTCATGATTGCTACGTTTGGAGATGATTCGGACATGGAGAGTTATTAGCTGGCGGCTTTGTGCGGTTCTTCGTCTGCTGGCAGAGAATCGCCGATGTGGACAATTTCGATATCGCGGTTGGTCGGGAAACCCGTTCCGGCAGGAATGAGGTGACCCATGATGACGTTTTCCTTGAAACCCCGCAGGCGATCCACCTTGCCGAGCGTGGCGGCTTCGGTCAGAACGCGGGTGGTATCCTGGAACGATGCAGCGGAAATGAAGCTCTCGGTCTCGAGCGAGGCCTTGGTGATGCCGAGCAACACCGGACTGGCTTCGGCGGGTTTTCCGCCTTTCTCAACCACGGCTTCGTTTTCCGCCTCAAAGGCGAAACGGTCAACCTGATCGCCCCAGAGCATGGTCGTGTCGCCCGGATCGCTGATTTTCACTTTCCTCAGCATCTGGCGCACAATGATCTCGATATGCTTGTCGTTGATTTCAACGCCCTGCAAACGATAGACCTCCTGAACTTCGTTGAGCAAATGTTCCTGCAATTCCTGAGGTCCGCAGATCTCCAGAATCTCATGAGGAACAACCGGGCCTTCGGTCAGTTGCTGGCCTTTTTTCACGAGGTCGCCCTTGAAGACGATAATGTGCTTGGAGAGAGGAATAAGGTGTTCTTCCTCGGCGGTGGAATCCGCATCCTTGACGATGAGGCGGCGTTTGCCGCGAACGGTGCCACCGATGTCAACGACGCCATCAATCTTGGCGATCTCGGAAGCGTCCTTCGGACGACGCGCCTCGAAAAGCTCGGCCACGCGGGGCAGACCACCGGTGATATCCTTGGTCTTGGCAATTTTGCGCGGGGTTCGGGCCAGGCGGGTGCCGGCCGGAACTTTTTGCGATTCCTTGACTTCGACGTGAGCACCGGCCGGGATGGAATAGCTGGCCAGAATTTCTTTGCCTTCACCCGCAATGACGATCTGCGGATGCAAATCCTCCTTGTGCTCGATCACCACGGTGCCCATGACTCCGGTGGCTTCATCCACTTCCTTACGGATGGTGACGCCAGGAATCATGTCGCGGAATTCGATGCGACCAGCCTTCTCGGTGATGATCGGAACGTTGTAAGGATCCCATTGGATAAAGGTCTCGCCTTTTTTCACCGTGCCGCCATCGGCAATGGCAATGATGGAACCGATGACAATGTTATAGCTCTCCAGCTCGCGGCCGTCCTTGGCGTGGAGACTGACCGTACCATTTTTGTTGAGAACAACGAAGTTCTTGTCCGTGCTTTCCACAACCTTGAGGTCATTGAAACGAACGGTCGCGTCGTTCTTCGCCTTGATGATGGGCTGCTTGAACGTCTGACTGGCTGTGCCGCCGACGTGGAAGGTTCGCATGGTGAGCTGGGTGCCGGGCTCGCCGATGGATTGGGCGGCAATGATGCCGACCGCTTCGCCGTGCTTGACGGGAAGTCCGGTGGAAAGGCTGAGGCCGTAGCACTTGACGCAGATGCCGCGCTTGGATTCGCACGTGAGGGCGGAGCGGATTTTCAACTGCTCCAGGCCAATTTTCTCCAGAGCGGCGGCGGTTTCCTCATTGATGATCTGGCCGGCCTTGACCAGCGCCTTGCCAGTGACAGGATCCTTGACCGTTTCGCAAGTGGTGCGTCCCACGATGCGGGTGGAGAGGCTGACAACCTCTTCGTCACCTTCGTAGATGGGACGAACCAGAATGCCGTTGACCGTGCCGCAATCATCCTTGGTGATGATGACGTCCTGGGCGGCGTCCACGAGCTTGCGGGTGAGGTAGCCCGAATCCGCCGTCTTGAGCGCGGTATCGGCCAGACCCTTGCGGGCACCGTGGGTCGAGATGAAGTATTCCAACACAGAGAGGCCTTCACGGAAGTTCGAAATAATGGGGCGCTCGATGATTTCTCCCGAGGGCTTGGCCATAAGTCCGCGCATACCGGCAAGCTGTTTGACTTGGGTGCGGTTACCACGGGCACCGGAGTCCACCATCATGAACACAGGGTTCATTTCGCGCTTGCCGTCATTGTATTCCAACGTGCGGAAAAGGGCATTGGCAAGTTCCTCACCGGTGTGGGTCCAGATATCCTGCACCTTGTTCTTGCGCTCGCCATCGGTAATGATACCGCGGCGGTATTGTTTCTCGACCTCGGCAATTTCCTTGTAGGCTTTTTCAAGCTGCCCGGCCTTCTCCTTGGGAATCATCATATCGGTGATTCCGATGGAAATACCGGCCTTGGTGGCGGCGCTGAAGCCCATTTCCTTAAGACGATCCAAGGTTTCGACGGTCTTTTGCTGACCGACCGCCTTGTAGCAACGCCAGATGACGTCGGACAATTGCTTCTTGCCGCAGACCTTGTTGTAAAAGCCCAGTTCGTCAGGCCAGATCTGATTGAAAATCACACGACCGGCGGTGGTCTCAAGGATTTTGAGTTCCTTGTTGCCGTAAACCGTATCCTTGCCGAAATCCGGATTTTTGAAACGGATGCGGGTGTGGGTGCGAACGGCGCGTTCCTCAATGGCCAGTTCGACCTCGGAGGGCTCGGCGAAGAGCGGGAGGCGGATATCCTTGCGCGCATCCTCACCCCGGGGAGTCTGGGTCAGATAGTAGCAACCGAGCGGAATATCCTGGGACGGCGTGGTGACCGGCTTGCCGCTGGATGGTGAGAAGATGTTATTCGGTGCCAGCATGAGCATGCGGGCTTCCATTTGCGCTTCAACCGAGAGCGGCACGTGCACGGCCATTTGGTCACCGTCGAAGTCGGCGTTGTAGGCGGTACAAACCAGAGGGTGAATGCGGATGGCCTCGCCTTCGATCAGGAGCGGCTCGAAAGCCTGGATGGAAAGGCGGTGCAAAGTCGGAGCACGATTCAGAAGAACCGGGTGACCCTTGGTGACTTCATCCAGAATGTCCCAAACTTCGGGCGTCTGGCGCTCAATCAGCTTTTTGGCGCTGCGCACGGTGTGCACATGGCCTTGTTCCTTGAGGCGGCGGATGATGAATGGCTCGAAAAGAACCAAGGCCATCTTTTTGGGCAAACCGCATTGATTGAGTTTGAGTTCCGGTCCGATGACAATGACCGAGCGGCCGGAGTAATCCACGCGCTTACCCAGAAGGTTCTGGCGAAAACGTCCGCCTTTGCCCTTGAGCATGTCGCTGAGAGATTTGAGCGGACGATTGGCGGCCCCTGTAACGGCACGTCCATGACGTCCGTTGTCGAAAAGAGCGTCCACCGCTTCCTGCAGCATGCGCTTTTCGTTGCGGATGATGACTTCGGGCGTCTTGAGCTGCAGCAAGGTCTTGAGACGGTTGTTGCGGTTGATGACGCGGCGGTAGAGATCATTAAGATCGGAGGTGGCGAAACGACCGCCTTCCAAAGGAACGAGCGGGCGGAGATCCGGCGGGATGACCGGCAGGACGTTGAGGATCATCCATTCGGGACGGGTCTTCGAATGCATGAAGCCCTGAACGAGTTTGAGCCGCTTGGCCAGCTTCTTGCGAAGCTGCTTGCTGCGGGTGGATTCCATTTGCTGCTCGATCTCATCGTTGAGATTTTGCAGATCGGTTTTTTCCAGAAGTTTCTGGATGGCTTCGGCACCCATGCCGGCGGTGAAAGCGTCGTTGTATTGGTCTTCGGCTTCGCGGAATTCGCCCTCGTTCAACAACTGGCATTTCTGCAGCGGCGTGTTGCCCGGATCAATCACGATGTAATCCTCGTAGTAAATCACGCGCTCGAGCTGGCGGCTGGTCATGTCGAGCATGAGGCCGATGCGCGAAGGCATGCATTTATAGAACCAGATGTGGGAAACCGGCACGGCCAGGTCAATGTGGCCCATGCGCTCACGGCGCACGCGGCTCAAGGTCACTTCGACGCCGCAACGGTCGCAAACCACGCCCTTGTGTTTGATGCGCTTGTATTTTCCACACGAACATTCCCAATCGCGGGTCGGTCCGAAAATACGCTCGCAGAACAGACCGCCTTTTTCCGGCTTGAACGTGCGGTAGTTGATCGTCTCAGGATTTTTGACTTCGCCCTTGCTCCAGCTCCGGACGGAATCAGGGGCGGCCACCGTGATAGCCACTTCATCAAATCCGGGCTGTTTTTGGTCGCTGAAGACTTCTGCGATATTAACTTCTTTCATGATCTTGGGATGGTATTTTCGTTACTGTCTTCGTGTTTCAGGCAGCGGATTCTGTGAGCGAAGGCTCCTTGCCGCCGACGCGCACGTCGAGGCAGAGACCCTTCATTTCCTTGATGAGAACGTTGAACGATTCCGGGGTTCCCGCTTCAAGCGAGTTGTCGCCCTTGACGATGGATTCGTAAATGCGGGTGCGGCCCTGAACGTCATCGGATTTGACCGTAAGAAGTTCCTGCAGGGTGTAGGCTGCGCCATACGCTTCGAGAGCCCAGACTTCCATTTCGCCGAAGCGCTGTCCGCCGTATTGGGCTTTGCCGCCCAGAGGTTGCTGGGTGACGAGGCTGTAAGGCCCAACCGCACGAGCATGGATTTTGTCCGCGACCAAGTGGCCGAGCTTGAGCATGTAGATATAACCCACGACGACCTGCTGATCGAAGGTATCACCGGTGCGGCCGTCATAGACCGTGGATTTGCCGGTCTCATTGACCCAGGTGAAGTTTTCCTTCGTGCCGGCTTCGCGCAGATATTCCCGGATTTTTTCCTCGGAGATACCGTCGAAAACAGGCGTGGCAACTTTGAAACCAAGCGCTTTGGCGGCGACGCCAAGGTGGGTTTCCAGCACCTGCCCGACGTTCATACGGCTCGGCACGCCGAGCGGGTTGAGCACAATGTCCACGGGAGTGCCGTCCGCGAGGTAAGGCATGTCTTCCTCGGGGACGATCTTGGCCACAACACCTTTGTTACCATGGCGTCCGGCCATTTTGTCACCGACAGAGAGCTTGCGCTTGCTGGCGATGTACACCTTGACCTGCTTGATGATGCCGGGATCCACGTCGTCTCCGCTTTCCACGCGGCCGAGGTTTTCCTCTTTCTCACGCTCGAGGTCTTCGAAGCGATGTTCGTATTGACCGATGATCTCGCGGATTTTGTTGCGGATCGGGCTGGGGTCAATTTCCACGTGGTCGTAAACGGCCGCAAGCTTGCGGAGAAGCTGTTTGGTGATCTTACGATTGGCCGGAATGATGATCTCTCCGGTTTGGGCGTTGACCACGTCGAGCGGGATTTTTTCGTTGAGCAGGATGTTGGAAAGCGCGGCGGTGAGTTGCTCGTGCAGGTCGTCTTTCTTTTTCTTGTGCTCGTCGAGAATCATCTTTTGCTGACGCTTCGACTCGGCCGGCGTCATCTTGCTGCGGGCCACTTCTTTTTTGGAAGAGACCTTGACGTCCATGACGATGCCGTAGGTTCCGGATGGAACGGTCAACGAAGTGTCCTTCACATCGGCGGCCTTTTCGCCGAAGATGGCGCGCAGGAGGCGTTCTTCAGGAGCGAGTTCGGTTTCGCTCTTCGGGGTGATTTTCCCGACCAGAATGTCGCCGGGCTTCACTTCAGCACCGATGCGGATTACGCCGTCCGGGCCGAGATCTTGCAGGGCTTCCTCACTGACATTCGGAATATCGCGGGTGATTTCCTCCGGCCCGAGCTTGGTATCGCGGGCGCCGATTTCGAATTCGTCAATATGGATGGACGTGTAGATGTCCTCCTTAACGACGCGTTCGGAGATCATGATGGCATCTTCGAAGTTGTAGCCATTCCACGGCATGAAGGCGACGAGTACATTGCGACCCAGGGCGAGTTCGCCCTTTTCGGTGTTCGGACCGTCGGCAATGACTTCACCTTTTTTGACATGCTGGCCCTTGTGAACAATGGGTTTTTGATTGATGCACGTGCTGGCATTTGAGCGCATGAATTTGCGCAGTTCGTAAACCCAGACGCCATTGGCGGGATCCGTCTTGACTTTTTTCTTCCCTTCGGGGAGTTCGCCATCCTTGGTGATAATGATATGGCTGCCCATTACGGAAGCCACCTTACCGGCGGCCTCGGCCAGAATGACGGCCTTGGAATCCCGCGCCACCCGGCCTTCAAGTCCTGTGCCTACGAGAGGCGAGTCGGAAATGAGCAAAGGAACACCCTGGCGCTGCATATTCGAACCCATGAGCGCGCGGTTCGCATCATCATGTTCGAGGAAAGGAATCAACCCTGCCGCAACCGAAACGAGCTGCTTCGGCGAGACATCCATGTATTGCACTTTATCGGGTTCGATTTCAAGGAAGTCGCCCCGGTAGCGGGAAGAAACGGTCTCTTGCAAAAATTTACCATGAGAATCCAGCGTCGCATTGGCCTGGGCAATATAGAAGGTCTCGTCGCGATCTCCGCTCAGGTATTCCACCTGAGAGGTGACCTTGCCGTCCACCACTTTGCGATACGGTGTCTCAATGAAGCCAAAGGAGTTCACCCGCGCAAAAGTGCTGAGTGAACTGATGAGCCCGATGTTCGGGCCTTCCGGTGTTTCAATCGGACAAATGCGTCCGTAGTGGGAAGGATGAACGTCGCGCACTTCAAAGCCCGCCCGATCGCGGCTCAGGCCTCCTGGCCCAAGGGCGGAGAGGCGGCGTTTGTGCGTAAGCTCGGACAAGGGATTCGTCTGATCCATGAACTGGCTCAGTTGCGAACGACCAAAGAAATCACGCACCACGGCGCTGAGTGATTTCGGATTGATAAGCTTCTGCGGCGTGATCTGGTCCACCCCGGCATCGAACAGCGTCATGCGTTCGCGGACGAGGCGCTCCGTGCGGGCCAGTCCGACGCGGCACTGGTTGGCCAGGAGTTCCCCGACAGTGCGGACACGACGGCTGCCAAGGTGATCAATATCGTCGGTCATCCCCTCGCCCTTGCGAAGTTCGACCAGATACTTCATGGCCGCAACAAAGTCGTCCTTGGTGAGGATGCGCTCCTCCTCGCTGACTTTCAGCCCGAGTTTTTGGTTGATCTTGTGGCGTCCGACGCGACCAAGGTCATAGCGCTTGGCGTCAAAAAACAGCCGCTTGAGCATGCTACGGGCATTCTGAACGGTTGGCGGGTCGCCAGGGCGCAGCTTGCGGTAAATATCTTTGAGGGCCTCTTCCTCGTCGTGGGCCGGATCCTTTTTCAGGGACTTGATGATGGTGTCATCCTCCTTGGTATCCACGACTTTGACTTCCTTGTGGCCAAGCGAAATGAGCTGGCGGACGGTGGCGGCATTGAGTGGCTCGAACGCGCGGGCCACGGTGATTTCTCCATCACGGATGTCCTCGATCAGAACCTTGGTGCTGATTTCCTCTTCGTCCAGAGTCTCGCTGAGTTTGAGAGTCGTAATCTGGTAGAACAGCTTGATGATGTCCTCATCCGAAGGGTGCCCGAGCGCGCGCAGAAAAGTCGTGGCCAGGAATTTGCGGCGGCGTTTGCGGCGATCCAGATAAACATAGAGCAGATCACTGGTGTCGAACTGGACTTCAATCCAGGAACCTCGGTCCGGAATGATGCGAAAACCGTGCAGCAGCTTGCCATTCAGGTGAACGCTGCTCTCAAAACAAATGCCCGGAGAACGATGCAGCTGGCTGACCACCACGCGCTCCGCCCCGTTGACGACAAAAGTGCCCTGTGGGGTCATGAGCGGAATTTCGCCCATGTAAACTTTTTCCTCTTTCGTGGCGCGCTCGTCCTTGTAGCGGAACGTCACATAGAGAGGCGCGCTGTAGGTCTGACCTTCGCGCTGGCATTCGATGGAGGACATCTTCGGCTCCCCCAAATCGTAACTGACAAAATCAAGGCTGGATTTTTCCTCGAAGCCAAAGATCGGAAAAAACTCCCGGAACACCGCCTGCAAGCCGACACTTTTGCGTTTGGAAGGATCAACGTCCTTTTGAAAAAATTCATCGTAGGAATTGACCTGGAGCTCGATGAGGTTCGGAGGCTCGATCGCTTCCAGGAGTTTGCCGAAATAAATGCGTTCAGACATGGCGGTATTGGTGGTCGGGATGTGGGCCGTTTAACGTGCGGGCTGGCTGTTGCGGTTAATATGGAAAAACGCAAAACGCCCGCGAACGAACCGAAAAGGATTTTTCAGCTCGTGCGGGGACGCGATTAATAACTTTTTTCCAGACAGAACAGATAGCAGGATGTAAAACAGCAGAATTTTTAATAGTGAATCCTTGCGCCGGGAACGCAAGCCAAAAATTATTATTTATTTTTGGCCGCGTTCCCGAGATTGCGCAGGGAAGGGAATTATTTGATTTCGACCTTGGCTCCGGCCGCTTCGATCTTTTTCTTGATCTCTTCGGCTTCTTCCTTGGTGACACCCTCTTTGATCGCCTTGGGAGCGCTTTCGACGAGGGTTTTCGCTTCGGCCAGACCCAGGCCGGAGACGGAGGCGCGGACCTCTTTAATAACCGCGATTTTGTTCCCGCCGACTTCGGTGAGAATGACGTCGAAGGAGGTCTTCTCCTCCGCGGCAGGAGCGGCCCCGGCGGCAGCTCCACCAGCGGCGGCGGCGGCAACTGGTGCCGCGGCACTGACGCCCCATTTTTCTTCGAGTTGTTTCACCAGATCAGCGATTTCCAGGACGGTAAGGCCGCTGAGTTGGTCAACGATGTTTTGTGTTTCTGCCATTTTAGTATTTTTTGTGGTATCGTCGCGCCCCGAAGCCTCCGGGCATTTGAGGCCGGCAGCCGCCGACCCGACGAGGAACCTGGGTTGTTTTTTTGGTTTCTCCCGGAACGTGGCTTCTTACGTCCGGAAAATCTTTTAAGAAATGTTCTCAGCCTGCGCTTCAGCTTTGGCCTTGAGGACGCGGGCAAGGCTGCTGCCTGGTTCATTGAGCACCCGGACAAGCCTGGTCGCAGGGGCGAGCAGGAGGCCGAGAAGAGTGGCTTGCAGGACGTCCTTGGGCGGCAGATCAGCCAAGGCCTTGACCTGATCGGCCGTGAGAAGGACGTTGTCAAGAATACCGGCCCGGACCGGAGGCTTCTCGAATTCCGCGACAAAAGTCTTAAGGACCTTGGCGGCCGCGCAGATGTCGCTTTCCCCGGTGATCATCGCGGTCTGGCCGCTGAGAGCGCCGTTCAACTCGGGCAGACCGAGATCCTTGATGGCGCGCTTGGCGAAGGTGTTCTTTACGACGTGGCACTCGGCACCGACGGCGGCCAGGCGGGTGCGCAGTTCCTCGAAATGCTTGACCTTCATACCAGAGTAATCGGCAATGAGAAGGAAGGGCGATTTTTTCAGCATCGCCTGAACGTCGGCAACAATAGTGGCTTTTTCGGGTCTCATGGTGCGTGGATTAGTTTTTCAGGAAAGGGGCGGGATCCACGCTCAAGCCGGGGCTCATGGAGGCGCTGATGGTGATCGTCTCAACGAAGGCACCCTTGGCCGTGGCCGGGCGGGCCTTGACGATGGCATCAATGACGGCGTGGCCATTTTCAACCAGCGAGATCTCGTCGAATGAAAACTTGCCGACCGGCACGGCGACATTGGCGTTCTTATCGAGCTTGAACTCGATGCGGCCGGCCTTGACTTCCTTGATCGCCTTGGCGGTGTCATCGGTGACGGTTCCGGTCTTGGGATTTGGCATCAAACCACGGGGTCCGAGAACCTTGCCGAGCTTTTTGACTTCGGCCATCGCGGCGGGTGTGGCGACGGCGACATCGAAGTCGGAAAAACCACCGGTCACCTTTTTGATCAAATCTTCATAGCCAACAAATTCCGCACCGGCTTCGCGGGCGGCATCAGCGGCCGGTCCGGTGGCAAAAACCAACACCCGGACATTTTTTCCGCTGCCGTGAGGAAGCGGGCAGGTGCCGCGAACCATCTGATCGCTTTGCTTGGGATCCACCCCGAGCTTGAAGGAAAGCGTGACAGTCTGATCGAACTTTGTCGGCGGCAGAGTCTTGAGGGTTTTCACCGCCTCGGAGAGCGGATACTTGCGTTTCCCGTCCACGATTTCGAGGGCGGCGCGATAACGTTTGCTGCGTTTTTTTTGCATGGTAGTTTGCAGTGCGAGCGATTTGTTTTAGGAACAAATCTCCTGCGTCGGTTGGGTTGCCCCTTGCGGGGTGCCTTGCGGCGAACTGGTGACAATACGAAAACCGGCAGTCTTGTCAAAATTTATTTACAAATATTATTGCAGCCCTGGCAAAACGGGCAT
>Ga0105049_10001269_pt1 | contig 29660 bp, 32 predicted proteins | sample MAT06_FD_78087 | JGI IMG/M metagenome (GOLD analysis project Ga0105049, IMG submission 78087) | Freshwater microbial communities from Lake Fryxell liftoff mats and glacier meltwater in Antarctica - MAT-06 | ecosystem: Environmental > Aquatic > Freshwater > Ice > Liftoff microbial mat | place... | reverse complement strand
TCCAATTGCAGAGGTTTACGATGCCCAGGGTGTAAAAATCAAGTATCCACAACTTAAATCGGGAAAACCATCAAAAGGTTTTTTTGAACCTGACAAATCGGTAATTGCAATCAGTGCCTCAAAAGAATCAGAAGGATCATCCATGCTCATACGCATGGCAAATGCGACAATGATTGATGGAACTCCATTGGACATGGCAATATTAAGTGATGTTGAAAAATATTTTATTATTGTTTACTGGAAGAAGTCAACGGGCAAAAACGGTATTGCTGTAATGAAGGAGTGGCAATCTTTGGCAGCTGATCACCCAGAATACAGACTACTTTGGTATAAACTAGACTAATAACTATTATCGGACAATTGACATTCCTCCATCAATATGGATTATTTGTCCTGTCATCCAGTCAAAATTAGGTCCTATTATGTTTAGGGCTGCTGCAGCTATTTTTTGGGCCTCCCCTACTCTTTTTAAAGCATGCCTCCCAGCTGCTGATTCACGTTTTTCAGGTGTGTCTAACAGCTTAGAAGCTAATGTAGTATCAGTTAACGATGGGGCAATAGCATTGACGCGGATGTTGGGAGCAAATTCTGCTGCTAAGGATCTTGTAAGTCCTTCTATAGCGCCTTTTGCGGCTGATATACTTGAGTGAAATGCCATTCCTTGAGAAACCGCTACAGTAGAAAATAATAATATTGTTGCATTCCCTGAAGCTTTTAAAGGTGTTAACGCTTGCTGAATAATTTTAACTGCTGACAGCACATTTATCTGAAAATCAGAAAGAAAATCTGCTTCTTTTAAAGATTTAAATGGTTTTAAGTTTATACTGCCAGGGCAATAAATCAAAGCATCGAGTTTTTCTGGCAAAAATTCTGTTGGTATTGATTCGCGCAATATGTCTAAGCACAAATGATTCTTTGTGGAGGTATCAGTTCTAGAAATTGAATAAACATTATAACCTTGATCAATTGCTTGGTTGTGTATTTCATAACCAATTCCCTTGCTTGAGCCAATTAAGAGCATGTTTTTCATTACATCCAAACCATCAAACTATTCGTTTTGTTCAATCAAGCCAAATTGTTGTAAATGATGACGAGCATGCTTGTAGAGCAAATTGATATTATCTTCATAGCTCATTTCACCAAAAAATGGGTTCGTAATCTTTAAATCTGCTTTGTTTTCATAAATTTCAAAAAAATCAGTAAAATCTTTTTCAAGTTCGTTTATGGATTCTGCTGTGGTTGAATGTCTTAACGGCAAAGGCTCCTCTCCCATTAATTTATTGGGCGTATTTTCTTTAAATGGACGATCACTGACTGCAAAGGCTTTAAAACTATCAACTTTGTCCAAAGGCGAAAGTAATCCGTAAGAAAGTGTTCCATTAGCAATTTTCACTGAATCTGAAAAATGTTCAATCATTTCATGAAAACTTAATTTCCCCCATTTTCCAATAGGAACAGTTTGAATATTCCTCACAATAGGTAAAAATTCAAGTTTTAACCACCCAAGTTTGTCCATTATTTTTAATTTTAATTATTTTGTTTTGAACTATTTGTCACAAATCTAGTTTAGAAATCTAAATATATGCGACCCTTTATGCACAAAAAAACTAATTTGAAAATCTTAATGATAAATGGTATCTACGGAGAAACGATTGATGGATTCGATCTTTTATTAGAGGCACAGCATTTCAATTTCAAAGTGTCTGAATCAAAGCCATTATCGGAATTGAGTACTTTCAATCCAAATGTGGTGATAGTTCATGAATCAGGCAACATAGAGTTGTTCCAAAAGATCTTATCTTTACTCAAAACTAAAAAATACAAGGATCTTTTCATAATTAAAGTTCGGGACACACATGATTTGGCTAGACCTAAAGTCAAACACAAACAACTCCAGTACTTTATGCAACCTCTTGAACCAAATGAAATTCTTAAGTTTATCAACAAGAAATTCGGATTCAGTTAGTATAAAATTGAACTCAAATCGAAAGCTAATCAGCAGTTTTATTTTCTGCTTGTGCGTTTCAAGCTGCTTTGGGCAATTCACAACTAACTCCGATAAAGTTCAAGCTACCAAAGGTGACAATCCCGTTGCATTGAGTAACTTGCAGGCTCAATCAGTGGCCCAAACAATGATATCTAATATATTTCAGGTCAATGATTTGTCTTCTTTTTCATACAGCACTTCAATAGAAAACTTCAAACAGGTCGATCAATACCACATTGTAAATATTCAGAAACAAGGGAATGCTTTTTATTTTGCTCATGTTTATCAAGACGGCAGGCTTAAATATGCTTTAAAAGTATTTGCTGACCACAAAGCCAATATTGATCTGGCAAATATTAATGAATGTCAAACATTAGCTGAAAAAGAGTTGATAAGATTAATAGGTTCACTCTCAAAGCAATACTCAACTACTTCGGTAGTAAGTGAAAAAACAACAGGAAATATTATTCCTTATATTATCGTCAGTTTCGATAGGAATACAGAGTTGAATACTGCTTCAAAAGTGCCAAAGACAATAGTTATGAAAATAAATCCCAAGACAAACGAGCTGATGTCTTTGGAATATCTTTATTAGTTTCATTAGATTTGCCTAGAAATAAAAAAGGAGAATCCAACGGATTCTCCTTTTTTATTAATCTATTTGCGAACTAAAATGGTATCAAACAAATACCAAAGTTGAATGGATAAAGTTCTGGAAAGGCGGTATTCTCAGTTTTGAAGAGTGGAACCAAACTATAGTTTGCAAAGACTGATATCGGACCATAGCCTATAACTGAAGTCAAACCATATCTAAAGTTATTCTGATTGAAATCATCTCTCAATTTTCGGTCTTTGATATCCGGACCTTCCTGACGGATATTGGTACCTAATCTGGCTGCCGCATATCCTCCTACACTAAAATGGAACGAACGGTTAGTTTTATTAGGGTTTGTTTCAAAATTAACCATAAGCGGTACTGTAACCCAACTGCTGTGCATTCTGTTTTTGTCATAATCGGTCCCTGATTTTACTGGAACCAAATTGGCTTGTCCTTCAGGTAGATCATAATTGTTAGTCCAATTGTATCTGTAGAATTCAAATCCAAGACCAGTTTGAAGATTTACAACATGTTTGTATATGTTTATGCGCATACGCATCAAATGTAAGTTCCAATTGGTCGATTTCCATAAATTTTGTTCGAATGGTTCGTATTCGGCAGTTTGTGGCAAGTTGAATCCATCTTTTGATAAGTAAGTACTTAAACCCAAATCAACCAGCAACCATCTGATTTTTACGTTTTTGGTGTTTGGTTTTTTATTAATCGAGAAATAGTTGTCTGAAAAAGAACCTCCGTCAGCTTCCATATCGGCATCTGGTGGCGAAGCAGGGTCTGAAAGTTCATCCATACTTGCGGCTATTGAATCGGCAATCATTGCGATTGAATCTGCTTTCAAGGCAAGTACATCAGCTTGTTGAGCAAGTCTATCAGCCTCCCTAATTTGCATTTCGACTTCCTGTTCTCTTTTTTCGTTAAGAATTCTTAGTGAATCGCTCGTTTGAGCGTTTAGATTTACTACCATCATCATTAAAATGATGAGGTTTAACATTAAATTTTTCATGACATTTGTAATAGTTGGTTCAAAAAATGATTTCACTTACTTGTTCATCGCTAGTGTCTCTTCCAAGGATGTGGGCACCAGTGCATCCCTAAATTCGCTGAAGAATGATGAATTTCTAAGACTGTTTTTTATCTGTGAAGGCTGTAGTTCCTTCAGTTTATCTTTAACTTCTTCTCTGAGGCCTGTATAGGCATCAGTAAACAAGCTGTTTTCTATTGTGGCTAGGGCTTTACTTCTATTTTTTACCTGTGGCTGATTCATGGTAAAATTCAATTGTTCAGATGTTGGTTGATAATCTACCTTTGCTTGAATTGTTGATAATTTTGACATAGGGCTTTCTGACTGAACAACTGATTTCACTTTGTTTTCATTAAGTGAAATTGATTCTGAACTATTGGTATCAATAGGCTTCCATTGTTTTGTTTGAACAATTGAGGCTTGTTGAGTTGCAATATCTCTGCTTTCTTGCTTAATTATCGATTTATTGGAACCCAACAATTGATTCAACATGGATGACGAAGAAGTTGGAGGAGTATTCTTTATATTTTGATGTTCAATTGATTCACTAGTTTCCGTCTTATCCAACTTTTGTACTGAAGCCAGATCGTTTTCTTGATTTTGAATTCCATTGCTATTCCAAACCCAGAGTGCACAACTTAAAGCCAATGCCACAGTGGCGGCAACAGCCCATTTACTCCAAATTGGCATCACAATAACATTCTGTCGTTTCAATGCATCCTTGTGCTTGTACATCACTGAATAATCTGGCTCAACTTTTATTTGAGACCAAGCTCCAATCATATTAGCATATTCCTTGTTACCAGCTAATATTGATTCGGCTTCTTTCATTTGCTCAGGATTTAATTTTCCTTCCAAATAATCAATCAATAGGGCTTCGATATTATTATGTTTCATACACCAGTTACATTAAATTTTTCAGTTAAAATCTGTTTCATTTTCACTCTTGCTCTAAAAATATACACTTTCACTTGTGCTTCATTCAGTTCAAGAATTTCTCCTATTTCATCATAACTATACCCTTCATAATCTCTTAACAAAATGCAGCTTTTTTGAATGGCGGGTATCATTTCTAGCGCTTTATTCAAAACTTCCTTCAAGTCAAAATTATCTTCATTACCTATTTGAGGGGTATCTTGAAGCGAGTCAGTGTAGTCTGTTCTTGACTTCCGCTTGCCATCTATAAATAGCCGATAAGAAGTTGTAAATAACCAAGATTTCACTTTTTCAAAATCAACATTAGAATAATTGCGCCACAACTTTTCGTAGGCAGTTTGTAGAAGGTCATCAGAATCTGAGTCCTGTTTGGTTAGTTTCATCATAAAACGAAAAACCCCATCTGCATATAATTCTACACTTAGATTATATTCTTGTACTGTCATTTCGATTGTTTGACGTTTGGATTTTTCTTAAAGTTACAATGAGATCAAAAACTTTTAATATTTTTATGTCAACACTTAATGATATGAATGATAAAACTGCTTCTGTTGATACTTTTGAGGAACTAAGAATTGCTGTAGGAACTATTATTTCAGCTGATAGCTTGGTCAAGACGAAAATCCCGTCCATTCAACTGAGTATAGATTTTGGTGTTTTTGGCATGCTCAATTCTTCTGCCCAATTGACTGAATTGTACCAAAAAGAAGATTTGCTAGGAAAACAAATTATTGCTGTCATTAACTTTCCTGTTAAAATGATAGCGGGATTTAAGAGTGAATGTCTGGTATTAGGAGCGGTTCCCCAAGCTGGTATAGTCAGTCTGTTAAGTTTGGATTACGAAGTGCCTAACGGAACATTAATTTCATGAAATCTATCACAGTCTTCGATAGAAGTTTGTAGATTGCATTCTATTTCAAAAAAACAAAGCAAATGGAAATCTTTACAGGATTTAACTTAATCATTTTAATGGTTGTGATTCTATTCACGGGAATCGTGATTGTTCAACAAGGAACTGTTGCAGTTATAACCCTATTTGGCAAGTACACTAGAATTATGAAACCAGGTCTTAATTTTAGAATTCCTATTGTAGAGTCCATTTTTAGAAAAATCTCAATTCAAAATAGGTCTGTGGAATTGGAATTTCAAGCTATTACTTCCGATCAAGCAAATGTAAATTTTAAAGCAATGCTTGTCTATTCTGTTATCAATCATGAGGAAGAAACTATAAAGAACGTGGCCTTTAAGTTTATGGATGAGCGCAGTTTTATGCAAGCGTTGATAAGAACAATTGAAGGCTCAATCAGAGCTTTCGTTGCTACCAAGAGACAAGCTGAAATTTTGGCTCTCAGAAATGAAATTGTATTGCATGTAAAAGATCAAATTGATGAAACACTTGAAACATGGGGTTATCACCTTATTGACTTGCAATTGAATGATATATCATTTGATGAAGTAATTATGCGCTCAATGGCACAAGTGGTTGCAACCAATAATTTGAAAGCTGCAGCTGAAAATGAAGGTCAAGCATTATTGATTACCAAAACCAAAGCTGCGGAAGCTGACGGAAATGCAATAAGAATATCGGCAGAGGCAGAACGAACTGCTGCCCAATTGAGAGGTCAGGGTATTGCGCTATTTAGGGAGGAAGTTACAAAAGGTATGGCCAAGGCGGTACAAGACCTTCGAGATTTGGAAGTTGATGATTATCTGGTTGCTTTCTCAATGTGGACAGAAACAATCAAGCATATGTCTGAGCATGGCAAAGGAAACGTAATGTTTATGGATGGTTCCGCTGAAGGTTTGCAACGCTCTGTTAATCAGATGATGGGCATGAGTATTTTGAAAGATAAAAATGCAGGCAAGGAATAATTCCTTATTTAAATATGCCTCGCTGGCACTTGGGCCTCTACTTTGTCTAACGATAATATTCGTTTTGGGCCCAAGTGTTAAATCCTGGACTTTGGGAATAGCTTTTTGGATGATCATTTGGTGGGTGACCGAAGCAACCTCCTTATTTGTTACTGCTTTTTTGCCTATTATTCTGTTCCCGATATTGAATTTGCATACCATTGAGGCAACTGCAGAATATTATGCTGACCCTATTATCTTCTTATTTTTAGGAGGTTTTATATTTGCAATTGGTCTTGAAAGGTCGGGGTTACATCAACGCTTTGCATACGGTATTTTAAAATTGACTGGTCAGTCTTTGAACGGTATAGTCCTCGGGTTTCTATTGAGCACTTCATTATTGAGTATGTGGATAAGCAATACCGCCACAACGATGTTGATGTTGCCAATAGCGGTTAGTGTTATTAATGTTGTAAAAGAGCAGGCAATATTATCCAAAATTGCGGCACGTAATTTTTCTATTTCATTGATGTTATGCATTGCTTATGCCGCAAGTATAGGTGGGATGGCTACTTTGATAGGAACTCCGCCTAATACCGTTTTTGCCGGGTTCATGCGTAAGTCTTATGGTATTGAAATTGATTTCATCGAATGGATGAAAATTGGCGTTCCTATTATGTTGGTGTTACTGGCAGTCCTTTATTATCTCTTAACACGAACATTCTATCCTTCTCAAGCTTTAAAAGAAGAGAAGATTGTGATTCAAGCACCTGTGTCAGTAACTAAGCTCACCAATAAGGAAAAAATTACTTTGATCGTGTTTGTAATTTTAGCATGTGGTTGGATTTTTAAGTCATTATTGAACAATTTTTTAGGTATTAATTTGACAGATGCCGGAATAGCTATGGGGGGAAGTCTTCTGCTGTTCCTTATACCAAGTTCTGTTGAAAAAAATGATCCTGTATTAATTTGGCGGGACATGAAGGAATTGCCATTTGGAATACTATTTCTATTTGGCGGTGGAATTGCGCTCGCCAACGCCTTGTCTGAAGCAGGTATTCTTCAAGTAATTGCCACAAGAATTGAAACTTTTTCTATGGCAACTTGGGAGATAGTATTGTTACTGACTTTTATTACTGTTATTCTGACAGAAGTCATGAGCAATGTCGCATTGGTTCTTGTATTCTTGCCCATTGTTGGTGCCATGGCAAAAGGACTTGGAATTCCAGTTGAGTATCTTGCTATTCCAGTTACTTTGGCAGCAAGCAGTGGATTTATGCTTCCCATGAGCACGCCCCCAAACGTAATTGCATTCTCGTCAGGTCATCTTAAGATGAAAGATATGTTGTTGATAGGACTTGTACTTGATGCCGTATCAATTATCGTCATTTTTATATTCAGCTGGATAGGACATCTGGGTTGAGATAAAAACTTTTAATCTTCATCACTTTCCTTTAGCCCAATTATCACGCAAAGTCACAATTCTATTGAATACCCTAAGTTCTAAAGTTGAATCTGGATCACAACAGAAGTACCCGGTTCGCATAAATTGAAATCTGTCTCCAGGATTTGCTTGTGCAAGCATTGGCTCTATGTAAACATTCTTCAAAACTTTGAGAGAATCAGGATTGACAGTTGATAAAAAATTATCAGCTGCTGCGGGGTTTTCTACTTGAAACAATCGATCATAAAGTCTTACTTCAGATTTTATGCAATTGACAGCAGATAACCAATGAATTACTGTTCCAGGTTTTATGCCTGAAGTATCGTTTCCTGACCAAGAATCTGCGACAATGGAACATTGGACTTCTGCGATATTGCCATGCTCATCTTTCTGAAAACCCTCACATTTAATGATGCAGCAACTTTTAAGTCTAACGTATGATCCTAGAGTTAGTCTTAAAAATTTTGGTGGTGGCACTTCAGCAAAATCATCATGCTCTACAAAGATTTCTTTGTTGAAAGCGACTTTGCGAGATCCAGCTTCAATATCTTCTTGATTGTTTTCTGTTTCAAGCCATATGGTATCTTCTCCTTCTGGAAAATTAGTAATTACAACTTTAAGTGGATGCAATACAGCAAATGCTCTCAATGCTGATTTGTTCAAATCCTCGCGAACACACGATTCTAGTAAGGAGTATTCAGAGATAGTTTCTCGCTTTGAAACCCCCTGCTTATCGGCGAATTCGCGCAAACTTTTGGGTGTAAATCCTCTTCTCCGAAGACCTGCAATGGTAGGCATTCGAGGATCGTCCCAGCCATTGGTAACTCCTTCTTCAATCAATTGACGAAGTTTTCTCTTGGAAGTTATGGAGTAATTGAGGTTCCTACGGCCAAATTCATATTGTTTTGAAGGGAAAATTCCCAGTTGTTCAATACACCAATCATATAAAGCACGGTGTGGAATGAATTCCATGGTACAAATGGAATGGGTAATCTCTTCAATTGAATCAGATTGTCCATGCGCCCAATCGTACATTGGGTATATACACCATTTATCGCCAGTACGGTGATGATGAGCATGCTTGATACGGTATAACAAAGGATCGCGCAAGATCATATTGGATGATGCCATATCTATCTTAGCTCTTAAGGTGCAATGTCCATCAGGGAATTCACCAGCTTTCATTTTACGAAAAAGAAGTAAATTTTCTTGTGGATCAACATTTCGATATTGACTATTTTGTCCTGATTCAGTTGGTGTACCTTTGAGTAGTGCAATCTCTTCTGCACTGGAGAAATCCACATAGGCAAGGCCTTTTAGGATCAATTGTTCTGCCCATTCATAGAGCTGATCAAAATAATTGCTTGCAAAAAATATGTTAGACGGTTCAAATCCCAACCAACGCACATCTTCAATAATTCCTTCAACATATTCAGTCTCCTCAGTAGCAGGGTTGGTATCATCAAACCTTAAATTGGTTTGACCTCCATATTTAAGTGCTAAACCAAAATTCAAACAAATGGAAGACGCATGTCCAATATGCAAATATCCGTTTGGTTCAGGCGGGAATCTTGTTAGGACTCTTCCATCGTGTTTACCTGAAGCAATATCAGATTCTATGATTTCTTCTAAAAAATTAAGTGATTCTGTTGTCATGAACCTGTTTGTTTTGATTGATTCAACGGTTTTGTAGGTTTGAGGTTATGATTTTTGCGATTTACTTACATTTTCTCAGGCATTTCAATGCCAAGTAGGAGCATTGATTCTGCAAGAGTTTCAGCTACTCGGTTGCTTAAATGAATTCTGAATGCTTTTGCAACTTCACTTTCAGCTCTAAGTATCGAAATGTCATGATAAAACCTATGATAGGATTTAGCCAGTTCGTAGGCATAGTTGGCAATGACTGAAGGGTCATATTTTTCGGCAGCTTCCTCCAATCGATCCTTGTATGCCAATAACAACACCAGCAGATCTTTTTCCTGATCCACAGCTTCATAGGACTTAAAATCAGCCGTTTTGACATCTTCTATTTTACGAATAATAGAACGAATCCTAACATAGGCATTTTGAATGTAGGGCCCTGTATGTCCTTGCAAATCGACAGATTCTTTTGGGTCGAAGATCATTTTCTTTTTAGGCTGCACCTTAATCAGGTGATACTTCAAAGCGGCCATTCCTATCTTGCGAATAATTTCGTATTGATCTTCGTGTTTCATTTCACCTAGTTCACCGCGCTCTTGACTATTGTTATTGGCCTCAGCTATCACTTCATCAATCAAATCATCAGCATCTACAACAGTTCCTTCTCTTGATTTCATCCTCCCTGAAGGCAATTCAACCATGCCATAATTAAGATGGTAAAGGCCTTTGGTATATGGCTCCCCAATTTTGGCTAGGGTTTCAAATAGTGCTTTAAAGTGATAATCTTGTTCATCAGCAACTACATAGATGGTTTTATCAAAATGGTATTTGTTGTAACGCATCCTAGCCATCCCGATATCTTGAGTCATGTACACGGAGGTCCCATCCGAGCGAAGCAATAATTTCTCGTCCATTCCTTGTTCGGTCAAGTCAACCCAAACGGATTGATCTTCACGCTGTGTAAACCATCCTTTTTTGACACCCTCTAGAATGATATCACGACCGAGTTCATAGGTGTCAGATTCGAAGTAATTTTCATGAAATGAAATGTTGAGAGATTGAAAAGTCTTTTCAAATCCTGATAATACCCAATCATTCATTTTACGCCATAGTGCTCGAACTTCATTGTCGTTTTGCTCCCATAATTGGAGTACTTCTTTTGCTTTCTTCCCTAATTTGCTGTACCTATTGAAATATTCATTTTTGTAGGCCTTGAAAAAATCAGGGATGCTTTGTTCCGCCTTTTTATGTGCTACATAGACCGAAATTCCCATGTCAGTAAATTGGAAATCTTCATATTCTTCCTTAAACTTCGTTTCAAAGAGAACATAGTATTTTCCAACAAAATGATCACCTTTCATTCCTGAAGTTTCTGGTGTTGCACCTTCTCCATACTGTTCCCATGCCACCATGCTCTTACAAATGGCTATCCCACGATCATTAACCACTTGAGTACGAATCACATCATATCCAGTTTTGTTCAGAATCTGACTTACTGACCATCCCAATAATATATTTCGGATATGGCCCAAATGCAAGGGTTTGTTGGTATTTGGCGAACAGAACTCTACCAAAACCTTTCCTTTGGATAATGGATTGAAATTAACAATTTCATCGTTCAGGATTTCATGCCAGAACAAATTGCTCATTCTAAAATTCAGAAAGCCATTGACGGCGATCATATCTTGCACATAGTCACTTTTGACAGCCTTGACGAGTTCCTCAGCCAATACATTTGGAGCTAAGTTGCATTGCTTAGCTATACCAAATATTGGCAAGCCATACTCCCCGTGTTCTGTTTTTGCGTTAGATCGAATGATTAGCTGGTCTTCTTGAAGTTGAATCCCCTTCTCACTTTGTAAATATTGAATAATGGAATTTTTGATTCCTTCGAACTTATCTTTCATAAAATATGTTATTCAAGATGGATTGCAAGCATTATTTAAGCTCTAGTTTTTTGGCGCTTAACAGTCAATTTTCCAGGTATGCAACTATCACCATTGATGGTTCCGCTCCAAGTACCAATGAGTGTACTGGTATCGCCCAATTTGGCCCATTGCAATTTGTAAATCTTGGTGCACCACTCTACGCCTTTGGGTTCTTTATGATGAATGACTTTACCATCTTGTAACTGAAGGTGCTTTTTATTGATCCAACTGCCGTTGATTTCAATTTTTGCTGAAAGCTCATTTGTTACTGTGGAAAAGGTCCCTTTGATTTCTTTACCATCATCATTCAAGGAGATTGTAATAGGATAACTGGATTTATAGCCTCCTTTTTCTTGAGTGAGTGTACCTTCCCACACGCCTGTAAGGTTGTTGTTTTGGCAGTGAACCAACCCAACGTGCGTTACATAAAAGAAAACCAATATTAAACTAATCTTCATCCTCATTGCTTTCATTTACAAAGAAACTAAAATAAGTTGTTCCATATTTTCTGAGTTCCAAAAAATGTGGATTTTTATCAAATTTATGATCCGGGTTGTGTTCCAAAACAAACAAGCCGTTGAGTGTCAAAAGTTGATTATCAAATATCAGATCGGGTATTTCATCCAGCCAAGGAAGCGGATATGGTGGACCTGCAAAAATATAATCCCACTGACCGGACTGTGAAGTTACAAATTTTTTGACATCATTACAAACAATAGTAGCCATTTGATCCAACTGCAATTCTTTCATCAGTTGAGTAATGAAGGCAACAGCTGGTCTAAATTTGTCCACATAAGTTACGTCAACACAACCACGTGATAACATTTCAAGGTCATGTGAACCTGTTCCACCAAATAAGTCCAAAAATCTTACCGATTCAAAGTCTATCCTATTGTTCAAAATATTGAACAATCCTTCTTTTGCGACATCGGTAGTAGGTCGTGTAGGCCAGTTGTCGGCCTTGGGTTGAAATTTTCTCCCCTTGAATTTTCCCGAAATTATGCGCACGCAGCAATCAATTGTTGCAGGCTATGAATCTGAGCAGGAATAGCTGAATCAGACTTTAATTGAGGTAATTGAAGTGCGAATACATTTGCAAAGAACTTACGCAAATGATCAACAATATCAGATTGCTCAGTGATCATTCCACCAAAACCAATATTACAAGCTTGTTGATGAAAATTGAATTTATTTGCTAAGGCAAGTGTAAAATAAGATACATCAGCCCCTGACTGAAATTGATATCTGTTTAAAGCAAGTAGCTGTCCTTGATCCCGAATGACAATATCAAATTCACGAGCACCAAACCATAAGGTTATAGAATGTCCAGATTGCTTCTTGCTTAACTCTAGCAAATACTCTGTAACATGCACAATATCAATAGGTTCACTGGATTTTTTAATATTGGAGGAAAAGATCAGTACACATTCATCTGACGGCATGGGCCCTGCAAATACTTGATCATTTTGATCAATATTGGTTAATTGATTCAAATATGCACTGGTATGAAGAGGCTCGTAGAGTCCTTGTGGCACAAGACAATAAGGAAATGTATTGGCCACAATGCGGCATTGTCCCAATGATTCCATTTCATTTAAACCTTTGCTCATTGGACGAATTCCACCAATATTACCATCTAATTCAGATAGCCACCATGCATCATCAGATTGCAAAAGGTACTTTCCAAAGGGTAATTTATTCTGATTATTTAATGCGAGTCCTGACACCTAATATCATGTTGTAAAGCACAAAGTTAGCCATTGAATCAAAACCAAAGACATTTTTCGTGAAAATATAAGGATATGAGCATTTTATGAGTAAATCATGCTGGATTGAAACACCGCGCAGAACTATTCGTTAATAGCTGTCATTAGAATAAATTTTATGAGATATTCCTTATTGTTGTTGACAATTCTTCTTTTTCAAGCATGTAAGAATGACAAAGTGGCACAAGCCAACAAAAAAAATCCTGTTGATACTACCAAGATTGACACCCTAAAAGAATTATCATTCAGTAAACCAACGAGTGACTTAATACCTGTAAAATTACCGGCCTTTATGCCTAAGACGGCTATCGGCTTAACGGCCATTCCCGATAATACTGGCAAACATTACAACGGAATATTTAGATTACCTAGTTTGATTGAGTGGCAAGCATTCATGGCGACCATGTCCTACGCCCCCGATAAAGAACTTTTTAATAGCTTGGTTTATGATTGCAACGAACCATGGTGGAACAAAAGAGAAGTCATGAAGAATGTCAAGAGTCGCAATCTGTTGGCTTACAAACGCAGCTGGAAAGATGGCAACTGGTACTTCGCCTTTAACCCAAGAAATTACGAGGTTTATTTTTGGAAGTAGGGATTTGTAAAATTAATTCAGCTTTTATCGAAAGCAAATTTATAATAGTTTGATGATTTATTATTTTTTAGAGAGTTTGCTTGATAACTAAATGGCTAAGTTCTAGATTTCCTTCATATTTTTTTATAAAGTTCTTTTTTGGTACTTTGGTAAAAATTCCTGTGTTTTCTCCCATATTTTTCAATATCCGAATTAAAGTATCGCCTCCGAAATCAATAAAAATAGGCCTTTTTGCCTTTTGCCATGATTTCTTAGGATTTTGCCATTCAAATTGATACCATTGACTAGATGGCAATGGTTGGGGCAATTTGGAAAATATCTCAAAGAGGACTCCATCTATTAATTCATACTGTGGTGTGTAAACGTGTTTACCGATAAGAATTTCGGCACCACGAGCCACTTTTTGTTTTTCTTTAAATGAATTTACAAATTTAGCACCATTTATTATCCACAACATTCTTTCCCCGTAGAATTCCTCACGTTTGGAAATGATATTTGCAGGTATAGGTGAATTTTGTAATTCGATAATTACTTCTTTTTTTGTTCTTATATCAGCAATATGTTTTTTGTTATCCTTTATTAAAATTATTTCAGAGTATTCTTTTCCAAAGACTAGTTTCCAATTTTTATGCCACTCAGTTTCAGGTTCATAATTGGGATCGCCATCATCACCTAAAGCGCAAGAGTCGCCTCTTAGATGAGCCCAATGCCAAATATTTATCTCCCCACACTTAGCAAAAACCTCTTTATTGCAAAGCGGACATAAAGCTTTTCTGTTTGGTGCTGCTTCAATTTTTTCTTGGTTTAAATATGCATACAGCATAGTATTCAAAGGATTAAATTAATTATATTTTGAAAACTGAATTCGATAAAGCAAAAACCTTAAAAATCTCTGCCTAAATATGAGAATTAATAGGAAGAGCCTTTTTCATGATTCTTGTTTTTTGATGTGGATTGCCATGGTAATGTATAATGGTGTATTTTATTGAGAAAGATCGAGTAATTGCACATAGAACCAATTTATGCCTTATTCTATTAATACATTGAATCAAACCCCTGGACATTAGCTTTAGCATCTGCTGGAATCATTTAATCCATATTTAACATCCAGAATTCCTGAATACTCCGCCTTATTTCTAACTTTGTGGCATGAAATATTTCCAACTCTTAATTGCGCTAATCTTATTCAATTGCAACACCGTTTATGCTCAATCTGCTAAGGCATCGCTGATCGGTTTTTATAACCTTGAAAACCTCTTCGATACCATAGATGCTCCTGAAGTTTTGGATGAAGAATTCTTGCCTGGTGGTAAGAACGCATGGACAGGTGCAAAATACAAAGACAAATTGCACAATATGGCGCGCGTCATATCCGAATTGGGTGCCGAAATATCTCCAGATGGAGTTGGTATTTTAGGTGTTTCAGAGATTGAGAATAGAAGTGTGCTTGAGGATTTGGTCAAAGAACCTGCCCTTATTTCACGCCAATACAAAATTGTACATTTTGACTCTCCTGATAAAAGAGGAGTCGATGTTGGACTACTGTACCAAGCAAAATATTTTACAGTTACTGGCGCTGAATCTGTTCCACTAATTATCTATGGAGCTACTGGCAACAGAATATATACTCGCGATATTTTGCATGTTACAGGACAAATGGACGGAAATGAAGTTCATGTTTTAGTCAATCACTGGCCTTCTCGTCGTGGTGGTGAAGCTGGTTCTGCTCCCCTGCGCAATGCAGCTGCCACTAAATGCAGAATGATTTTCGATTCATTGGCTCAAGCCAATCCTGATATTAATTTTATTGTAATGGGTGACTTCAATGACGACCCAACTGATCCAAGTCTTAAGCATTACCTAAAAGCAAAAGGCAGTGTCGAAAAGGTTAGGCCTGGTGAGCTTTACAACCCAATGCTTCCTGAATTCAAAGCTGGTCGAGGTACACTTGCACACAATGATGCTTGGAGTTTGTTTGATCAAATAGTCATCAGCTATGGTCTCCTTAAAGGAACTGGCGGTGGTTATAAACTCTATAAAACGGAAATATTTAATAAGAAATTCTTAATTCAAAAATCCGGCAATTTTGTGGGATATCCATTCCGTACCTTTGACAACAATACCTACATAAATGGATACAGTGACCACTTCCCCGTTTATCTCGTATTTACCAAGCCTCTATAATAGCTTCATTGAATACATTTGAACCATTAGTTTTAGATCCCGAATACAATGAAAACTTGTCTTGGCTTGAAAATTCGGACAAATCGATTTTTATAACAGGCAAGGCAGGTACAGGAAAATCTACATTTTTACAGCTTTTCAGACAAACGAGCAAGAAAAACATTGCAGTACTTGCACCAACAGGGATTGCTGCACTGAATGTGCAAGGACAAACCATTCACAGCTTTTTTGGATTTCCTGGACGTCTTATAACCCCAGCGGAAATTAGGAAATCAAATAGATCAGCCTTATTCAAGAAGTTGGATACTTTAATCATTGATGAGATATCAATGGTGAGGGCTGACATGCTGGATGGTATTGATAAAAGCCTCAGAATTCACCGTGGCAATGATTTGGCATTTGGTGGGGTTCAAGTGTTATTTTTTGGGGATCTTTTTCAGTTACCACCAGTTGTTGCAACAGAAGAAGAACGTTGGTATTTCAAGAATCACTACCCCAGTCCATTCTTTTTTGATTCGAATGTTATGAAATATCACCCTGGGTTTGAATACAAGGAGTTGACCAAGGTTTACCGACAGGAAGAACGTAATTTTATTTCAATATTGGACAATATTCGCACCAACTCGTATGATTGGGATGATTTGGAACAACTCAACGAAAGGGTTAAGATGCCCGAAGACAAGTCTCAAATTATAGTGTTGGCAGGAAGAAATCAAGCTGTTGAGAAAATCAATAATATTGAAATGGAGCGGTTGGTTGGTGAAGAGCGATCTTACACTGGTACTATTTCAGGCAATTTTGATGAGAAACGACTACCAACTGATTTTCAGCTTAAATTAAAGATTGGTGCAAAAGTTATGTTCGTCAAAAACGATCCCAATAAATTTTATGTCAATGGAACCTTAGGGATCATAACCGCCTTAAACAAAGACAACATCAAAGTAAAAATTCTTGACAACCAATCCAATGAAGCTGAGGTCGAAGTAACTCCTATCACATGGGAAATGTATAAATATAAAATCAATACCGATGACAGTAATAAGGTTGGTCATGAAATAACTGGAAGCTTTACACAATACCCATTGCGATTAGCCTGGGCCTTAACCATTCACAAAAGCCAGGGAAAGACCTTTGATATGGTCGGGATTGACAACAGACAAAATATGTTTGAACATGGCCAGCTTTATGTTGCACTTTCAAGGTGCAGAACACTCGGAGGAATTTACCTGAAAGCCCCCATCCAACCAAGGGATATTATTGTAAATCCATCGGTGATTGAATTCCACAACACTCATTTTTAGTTTTCGACGATTACAATAATCATTTCATCGATTTATAAGTATGGATAGGAACAATCTGATTTGTACATTTGTCCATTAGAACAAAAAGTATATGACCTTCTTTAAAAATTTGAAATCAATTTTCGTGCACCAAGACCCTAACGCGGACTCTGCCACAACTATTGAACCCTCAGTAAAAACAGGTCCTTCGTTATCCGCTCCATCTCCGATACCTACCACCAATACGTTTGTAACACCTACTTACAGTTCTGGTAACCCAGACGAAAAATATACAAATATTCTATTGGAAGCTTTGGGGGCACAAAACATTGATGGCTTCGATTATATGGAATTTAGGCAATCGGTCAAATCATTGGTTAAAATGACTATGGATGAGGCTACTCGCTATCAGTCGGCTTTTGCAGTTGCTCAAACTATGGGTGCAACCACGAACAAAATTTTAGAATCAGCCAAACATTATCTAGATGTACTCAATGCTGAAAATGCCAAATTCAACGAATCTTTAGCCATTCAGAAAAAGAAACAAATAGCTGATAGAGCAAATGAAAAGCTCAACATAGAAGGTTCAGTTAAACAAATGGAATCCCAGATAGCAGAACTGGCAAAAAGAATTGCTGAAGAAAAAACAAAATTACAAAGTATTCAGGAAGCCGTAGGTAAAGCTGAAACCAAAATCTCAGAAACTTCTGGAGCCTTCAAAGCAAGCTATGAGTTAATTCAGACAGAAATTCAGGGTGATATTAATAAAATCAAACAATACTTAAAATAGTAAGAAAACATGGCGAATTTTGAACCTAAGAGTTATTGGCAGAAACCGGAAGGAGTAACAGGCTTGTTATTCATGGCTGGATTGGCATTGGGTGGCGGTTACTTGTTGTACAAAACACTACCTATACTAATTAGCTTAGCTTCCAATTTGTTGTACTTGAGCGCAATGGCTATTGCTTTAGCGGCTCTAATTTATATGGTTTTGGATCCAAGAATGCGGAATCTGTTTTTTTACTCCTATAAGAACATCATGCGCTGGATTACGGGCATATTTGTTCAAATTGACCCCATTGGTATTCTGAAAAGTTATATTGATAGCTTGGAGGACAACTTATCCAAAATGTCGAAGCAGATTGGTAAGTTGAGGGGACAGATGCATAAATTGCGTGAAATTATTTTCAATAACAAGCGTGAAATTGAAAGCAATTTAAACATGGCTTCTCAGGCAAAAGATACCAATAAGCAATCCATCATGATTTTGAAATCAAGGAAAGCTGGTAGATTGCAAGATTCAAACATGAAATTGGAGGATCTCTACAAAAAAATGGAAATCCTATATCGGGTTTTAGCTAAAATGTATGAGAATTCTGAAATTCTTAAGGAAGACATCAAAGATCAAGTAGAAGTAAAAACACAGGAGCGTGAAGCGCTTATGGGTGGACATTCAGCAATGAAATCTGCCATGAGTGTTATATCTGGTGATCCTGACAAGAAGCAAATGTTTGACATGGCTTTGGAAGCAATAGCGGACGATGTCAGCAAAAAAGTTGGCGAAATGGAACGATTTATGGAGGTTTCAAGTGGATTTATGGATAGTGTTGACCTTCAAAATGGCATATTTGAAGAGGAGGGTTTGAAGATGCTTGAAAAGTGGGAAAAGGAAGGTACTTCTCTGCTTTTGGGTGATGCAAAAGAGTTGATTTTAAAAGATTCTAAGGATGATTCCCAACAACTAGATCTCAATGCGCCGATGAAACATGCTGAACTCCAAGGCCGAACCAATCAATACGATTCATTATTCGATTAATAATAAAACAAACTAAAAACTATGGCAAGGTTAACTACTTTTTCTAAAATAATCATCACTGCCCTTATTTTGGGTGTGGTGTTTTTTGCGGCCAGGTATTTCATCAACAATACGGAATATGGTAAGGAATTAAAAACGCAAGGAGATCAGCAACTTAAGGAAAATGGCAATGGCGTTTTCTCAGGTAGTTCGTCTAAATCGGATGATGTAATCACTGTTCAAATGTTTACATGGGGAGGTTATGCTCCCGGGGTTTATTTCAATGAAGGAGTTGAAGCTTCAGAAAATAGTCGTTTCTTCAAAGAATATGGCATTAAAGTAGAATTCAAATTGATAGACGATTTCGATGCAAGTCGTAATGCATGGAAAGCAGATCAAGTGGATTTGCTGGGCAATGAAGTCAGTGCAATGGCAACAGAAATGGAAGGTTTAGGTTCTTATAATCCTCAAGTGGTATTGCAATGTGATTGGTCTCGTGGAGGAGATGCAATCGTTGCTAAAAGAGGAATCAACACATTCAATGATTTGAAAGGAAAATCAGTGGCCGTTACGCCAAGTACACCCTCAATGACCTTCCTATTATGGATGCTCGAAGCAGCTAATTTGAAATTATCAGATGTGAAGGTGAAGGAAGTTCCAAGTGCAATTGATGCCGCCACTGCATTCAAAAGCGGCCAGGTAGATGCTGCGGTAGTTTGGAGCCCAGATGATGATATTTGTGTGCGTGAAGTAGCAGGCTCCAAAGTGCTTCAAAGCACCCGTCAAGCTTCTAATATCATTGCCGATGTTTACATGGCAAAGAAATCATACGTCGATAAGAATTCAGCCAAACTAGCTAAGTTTTATGAAGGTTGGATGAAAGCCGCCGCAGAAATCAATACCTCTTCTACTGCAAGAGCAAAGGCAGCAAGGTTGATGGCAAAAGCGACAACACTTTCTGAAGCTGATATGGCAGCCAGTATCAATAATGTTCGTTTGACCACACATGGTGACAATATGAATTTCTTTGGCAAAAATCCCGATTTCAAAGGAATAACAGGCGAGTTTCTTTACACCAAAATGGGAAATATTTATCAAAACCTAAACATGGCTCCAGCCAATCGCCCCAATTGGCGCGTTATGGCGTATGGTGCTGCAATGAGTGCTGCTAATTTACCTACAGGACCAGGGTTTGATCCAGAAGGGCAAAAAGCTTTTGCTGCCCCTACTCAGGCTGATAAAATGAGTCAAGAACTTTCTGCCAAGCCAGTTTCAATTTCATTTGCATCCGGTCAGTTCAAGTTGGATGAAAATTCTAAAACTTTGATCGACCTTCAATTTACAGATATTGCCAAGGCTTTTAGTAATACAAGAATTAGAGTCGAAGGCAATACTGACAACGTAGGAAGTGCCAGTTTGAATCAAAAACTGAGTACACAGCGTGCCCAGTCTGTTGCAGATTATTTGGTATCACAATATGGTATGAGTCGCAATAGAATTGTGGTTGTTGGCAATGGTCCTAAAAATCCAATTTCTGGTTGTGAATCAAATGCTACCACTGAATGTAAAGCGAAAAACCGAAGAACTGAGTTCCAATTGATCAATTAATTAGATTATGGCTGATGTTTTGAGTTTAAGAGGGCATCTTTCAAACAGAAAAGAGTGGATACTCACGTTTGTTGGGATATTTGCTTTGATTCTCTTTTGGTACCTACTTACCGCTGGTTCAGATCCATTGGTGAACACCAATATTTTACCAAAGCCCTTGGATGTATTTAAGTCTTTTGGGCAGTTGATCAATGAGAATTCGTTGTTCAAAAATATTTGCTTTTCTCTTGGACTCAATATACTTGGTTATACCGAAGCAATTTTCATAGCAGTTCCACTTGGTTTTCTGATTGGTTTGTTTCCAACTATCCGTGGCTTATTTCAACACCATATTGATGCCATTCGATATTTGCCATTGACCGCACTTACCGGCATATTTATACTTTGGTTTGGTCTGGGCATTGAAATGAAAGTCCATTTTCTTGCTTTCGGTATTTTGATCTATTTGTTGCCTGTTGTTGTTCAAAGAATTGATGAAGTAAAAGAAGTTTACCTATTGACAGTCTATACTTTAGGAGCTAATACTTGGCAAACTATCCGAACAGTTTTCTTTCCTTCAGTTATTTCTCGACTTTCTGATGATATTCGGGTTTTGACTGCAATCAGTTGGACCTATATCATCATAGCGGAGGCACAAGGTAATGAAGGAGGAATTGGTGGACTTATATGGCGTGTGGGGCAAAGACAAGGACGCTATGATAAAGTGTTTGCTCTGCTTGTAGTGATTATGATTATTGGTTTTCTACAGGATAAAATGTTCTCCTCGCTTGATAAGAAATTCTTTCCTTTTAAATATGATGGACTTTTGGACAAAAAGCAGAATTCTAGTAAGAGTCAACTGTCGAACTTTTTCATATTGGCCCTAAATGCTTTTTATTGGCTGTTTTTAGCAATTTATACGGTATTATTCATCAACGAATTTATACCAATTTTATCAGAAATTCCCATACTAACTGATTTGTTTGGTGGTACAGTTTGGATCATTCATTTCTACTTCTTACTTCTACTCGGTTATGAAATCTATCAATTGATCTACACCAAGAAGCAAAAATGAAGTTCTTCAAAGATTTAGAAAAGCAATTAGAACCTGAGATCGAAAAGATTCTGGATCACAAATTCTTAAAAAGGATCAGTTCAGGCGAATTGAGTCTAAATCAATTACAGTACTTTGGTTTGCAATATTGGCATTATTGTCGGGCTTTTCCTAAATTTTTGGCAGCCGCAGCTTCCAATATTGAAGATGACATCACTAGAATGCCTTTAATTGAAAATCTTTGGGAAGAACATGGCAGTGGTAAAATTCGTAAATCTCATAGAAATTTATATTATAAATTCCTTTTGGGCTTAGATTTAATGCCTGAAGAAATAGAAGTATCAATACCACTTAAATCAACAACCACCTGCATTAATGTGATGTTGAAAGTTTGCAAATCAGATAATTTCCTGACCGCTTTAGGTGCATTGGGTCCTGGTACAGAGTTTTTTACCAACCAAGAATACAGTATTATCTATGACGGATTGATGAAGTCTCCCGATGTGACCAGTCGAGAAGCTATTTTTTGGAAAGAACATATCAGTTTAGATGAAGAACATTATAGTGAAATGATAAGTGTGTTATTTCCTTGGGCAAGAGACATTTCAAGCCAAGAAAGCATAACCAAAGGAGCTCTTCTAGCCATCGAAGCAGAAATTCTTTTCTGGGATGGCATAGAGGCAGAGTTACCTCAAAACTAAAAACTATGAGCAACATAATAGAATTGACAGGAGTCAAACAAACCTACGATGAAGGGCGTGTTGTAGTCTTGGACGATTTAAATTTCAGCATTGTTGATAAGCCTGCTCAAGGACAATTTGCAGTAATACTAGGTATGTCAGGTTGCGGCAAATCTACCTTATTGCGCTATATTGCAGGTTTGCAACAGCCTACTGAAGGGGAGGTTCTACTTCAAGGTAAAAAAGTTGGGCCGGACAACAGAGCCAGTATGGTATTTCAAGAGTATTCATCTCTACCATGGATGACGGTTGAACAAAACGTTGCATTGGCGCTTCAATTCAAAGGTATCGAGTACAAGGAAAGAATGGAAAAAGCACATGAAATGATCAACATGGTCGGTTTGAGTGGGCATGAAAAGAAATACGCTCAATACCCTACTCTGTCTGGCGGACAATTGCAAAGAGTAGCTATAGCAAGAAGCTTATTGGCTAATTCGGATGTTCTACTAATGGACGAACCATTTGGTGCATTGGACATTAAGACTAGGCTGCAAATGCAGGAATTATTGACTGATATTTGGCGAAAATTCAATTCTACTATTGTCTTTGTAACCCATGATATTTCGGAAGCAGTATTTCTTGCAGATGAAATTTATATCATGAAATCACCACCCTCTAGAATAGTTAAACAGATCGCTGTAGATTTACCACTGGAAAGAAACAAAGAACTTAAGCGTCATCCTCGATTCATTGAATTGGTGCAGCAAGTTGAAGATGCAATGGTTGAAGTAACTGACATGAAATAAAAGACTGGATGCAGGTGAAAAATTTAAAGTTCACGATTCTTGCAATGTTTGTATGCCAATTGGCGCAAGGTCAACAGTTGATATCCAATATATTTTCAGCAGGAAATATAGGAACTGGTTATACTAGCGGTGGTTTCAGTGATTACCGGAGCATGGGTTTCAATCCAACTGCAATAGCCAACATTAAAACACTTCAAGGAGGAATAACTGCCGATAGAAGATTTGTCACAGCGGAGCTTCAAAATATAAATGCTGGACTGGCCATCCCATTAAAGAACTCTGGTATGGGAATAACTGCCCAATCATTTGGTTTTGACTTGTATCGCGAATCCTTGATTCAATTATCTTATGGTCGAAAATTAACAAAGTTCTTAAGCATTGGAGCAGGCTTCCAATATCTCAACGTCAATATTAGAGATTATGGACAAAAATCCATTCCAGGTTTCCAATTGGGTTTGGATGCACGTGTCAATTCCAATCTCAGATTATATACCACTGTACAAAACCCAAATCGTCCCAAATTCAGTGAAGAACAAAGGTTGCCAGCTATTTTAGCTTTTGGTGGCGTATATACTGCCAGCAACAAACTGAGTGTGGTTGGTGAGATTGTCAAAGTTTTGAATCAGAAACAAGATTTCAGGTTTGGCATAATTTATCAGCCTTATCAACTGTTATCTGTACGTGCAGGTGCCCACACCTATCCGGCTGAGGCCACTTTCGGATTCGGATTGAGGATTATGAAGACCCTAATTTTGGATACTTCTGCTGCCTGGCATAATACACTTGGCTTTACGCCAGCCCTTGGCTTATCATACGGTTTATGAAGCCAGTAATACTTATCACTTGTCCTACTGAACTGGAATTGGCCTATATTTTCTCCTCCAAGTTAGAGTCTGATAAATTCGATATACATTATTTGGTAAGTGGCGTTGGCGTCCCTTCCACGGTATTTTCTTTAACCAAAGCTATTCTTTCACTGAAACCACAGTTTGTTTTTCAGTTAGGTATTGCTGGAAGTTATGACAATTCTTTGAATTTGGGCGAAATTGTGGAGCTCCGTTCTGATACCTATGCAGGTTTGGGTGCAATAGATGCAGATGGGCGGTTTATGAAGCTATCAGAATTAAATCTTACGGAGAAAACAAGAGGATTTCAATTTCATGATGAATTGACCAATCCCCAATTAGTTTTCAATAAAAACTTACGCTCGGTAAATGCACTTACAGTGAACAGCACTTCTGGGGAATCAAAACAAATTATTCAACTGATGCAAAACTACCCTTTGGCTCAAATTGAGACCATGGAATCTGCACCAGTTTTTAGTTTATGCATGGGTCAAATTCCTTTTTCTTGCGTGAGGGCGATAAGCAATAAAGTAGAGCCAAGGGACCGTTCAAAATGGCAAATCCCACTTGCGCTGGGCAATCTTTCGGAATTCTGCCACAATCAATTACCAGAATTCCTTGAAACATTGTAAAATGAAAAGTTGGTGTAGGCTTTTTGGTTCCTATTACTTCATAAAATTAGGTGCCACTACCAGATCTTTACTTCCTGGTGTATGAACATAGAATCCTTCGCCTGATTTTACACCCAATTTACCGGCTGTGACCATGTTGACCAATAATGGACATGGAGCATATTTGGATTGACCAAATCCATTCTGCATGACTCGCATTATAGCCAAACAAATATCCAAACCAATAAAATCGGCAAGTTGTAATGGACCCATTGGATGAGCCATTCCTAGTTTCATGACCGTGTCAATTTCTTCAACTCCACCTACTCCCTCGTGCAGGCTAATTATTGCTTCATTGATCATGGGCATCAAAATTCTATTTGCAACAAAACCAGGGTAATCATTCACTTCAACTGGTACCTTCCCCAAAGATTTGGAAAGATCCATAATGGCATTGGTTGTTTCATTACTTGTAGTATAACCTCTGATAATTTCAACCAATTTCATAACAGGCACAGGGTTCATAAAGTGCATTCCGATTACTTTATCACCTCGCTTGGTAGCTGCAGCAATCTCAGTAATAGAGATAGATGAAGTATTGGTAGCTAAAATTGTATTTGGCCCGCATGTCTGATCCAAGTCAGCAAATATTGTTTTTTTAAGGGTGCTATTCTCCGTAGCTGCTTCAATGACCAAATCCGCACTTGAAACTGCCTCCCCCAAATTGGTAAATGTCCTTAAATTATCGAGAGTTGCAGCCTTTTGATCCTCAGTCATACTTGCCTTTGCAACCATTCTATCCAAGTTCTTGTTGATATTGGCCATTCCTTTTTCAAGTGCAGTTGAAGATACGTCTACCAATCTTGTTTCATAACCATTCATCGCAAACACATGGGCAATGCCATTTCCCATTGTTCCAGCGCCAATAACAACTATTCGTTTCATTTTTTTTGTTCAATTATTAAGTTGTAAAGATAATACCTTTCTATCTTAGGCTTATGAAATACGTTAGTGCGGTCTTCTTTTTTTTTATTTGTCTCAATTTGAAGGCGCAAAATGAGGATTCTTTGGAATACTGGCGTAAATCTATTGAGTTAGATGAATTCATGGTAACGGCTCCCCGTTCAAGCTTTGATATAGATTTTTTCATAAAACTAATGTTGAAAGACTCCAGTTTGCTAAAAGCATTCCAAGAGCTAAAATTTAATAACCACAATGCCTACCATCATTGCACATTGCATGATAAGAAGTGGATCAAAAAAGAGGAATTAGAAGGAAGAACCAATCACCAATTCAACTACGGTTGTGGAGATACCAAATGGCTAGATCTGCACACTTCTAAGAATTATTACAAAGATAAACGGGAGCCACGTTCTTTTACAGCCAAGATGTATGAAAAGGTATTTGTAAGGATTGGTAGGTTTTGTTCTGAATTAATAAATCAAAAGTCGAATAATAAACAATTGTATTACAGCGAATTAAAAAATTTTGTTTTCAGACCCGGACACAATTCCAACATCCCATTTATTGGTCGAAAGCTTGCTGTTTTTTCAAATGAAATGCGAAACGCATATCACTTTAAATTGGGAAGGAAGGAGGAAAATGGGACATTTAGTTATGTCTTTGAAGTCACGGAAAAGGAAAAATACTTTTTTACTCAAACCGTTATCAAAAAAATGGTTACCGTTTTTGATGCCTCAACACTAGAAGTCAAAAGCAGAACCTTAAATGCAGCCTACTCCAACAGCTTGTACAGCTTTGATGTCAATATGAGGTTGGAACTTAAAGAAATCAATGGGAGTTATCTTCCCTCCAGAGTTTCTTACCGAGGATGGTATGATGTAGCTTTCAAACCCACTGAACGAGCTACCTTTGAAGTGAAATATTTTTACCAATAATGGAATATACTTTAATTGTCGAAAGTGGAGCTACTAAAACAGACTGGATTTTTGTAGCTGATAATGGCAGTCTCCAACAGTTAAGTGGAAATGGTTTGAATCCGGTTTATCAATCAGTAGAACACATTACACAAGAAATTTCTCAAGTATTGGTTAACGCTGAATTGGCTAACCAAACACATTCAGTTTACTACTACGGATCGGGATGCGGCAGTTCTATTCGCCAAGCAATTATATCAAAAATTCTTGGCATCTTTTTTCCCAAATCAAAAATAGAAGTTCATCATGATCTGTTGGCGGCGGCCAGGGCGACTTGTATCAACACTTCGGGTATTGCATGCATTTTGGGAACTGGATCCAATTCCTGCTTTTTTAATGGTACTGATATTGCCGATCAGTTCCTCAACCTTGGGTATTTAATGGGTGATGAGGGAAGTGGATTCTACTTGGGAAAATTATTGGTTCAAGCTTATGCTTACCGTGAATTGGACGATGAACTAACGAAAGCCTTTGAAACATTTCAAGACACCACAAAACTGATTGATAATATTTATGGAGATGCACCCAATGTATTCTTGGCTAGTCTTACGCCTTTTTATCTTCAACATTACCAAAATCCTATTATCAAATTATTGATTCGTAAATCATTTAAGGATTTTATTCATTTCAACTTACTAAAGTATGCGAATGTAACTAAGTATCCTATCCATTTTGTCGGATCTATAGCACAGTTATTTAGGAATGAATTGATGGAACAATTGCAACTTGAGGACCTTCAGCTTGGCATAATTATCCAAAAACCAATTGGCAAGCTCGTTCAATATCATACTGGCTTCGACCTTAGTTCCAATCTCAACCAATAGATCATGGCTAATGCTACCAACCACTGAGGAAAACGAATAATCATTTCACTAAATAATCTGATTGAAAATTGAAAGATTGGATCACCCATATATTGAATACCAATTCCACGGCCAAGCATAGCGCAAAAACCCCATACAGCCATATAATATAAACCATAAAGACGCAGTCTTGGAACCAATAACAGTAATGAGGCAATTACGTCACCGTAACCTACAATTTGGAGAAATAATTTAGCCATACCCTCACTACAATTAAAACTATTGATTGCCAGATCAACCCAGTTACCGGGTAAGGGTAAATACCCCATTGCATATATTCCATGACCTATGAAAGTTGATGCCAAACCTAAAAATATCCAATTTTGAAAGTTGTACCATTGTGTCCAATGAAGTAAAAATGCTAGCGGAAGCATCCAGTGCAAACACAATTCCATTAACTGCGGAATACTCCAGAAGTAGTCTTTCCAGTATGCAAATGTTATAGCAAACAGCAGAAAAACGGCAATAATTGTTGCTATCCTCAGTAAGTTATTCTTGTTGTCAGGACGAATTACCCATACAATTGATAAAATCATGAAGATGCTCAAGACACGAATCAGAAGAAAAATATGTTGGTCGGATGCAAAAGTATTGGCATAATATTCCCAGGTACAACCAAGTTGTTCAACGATAGGCTTAAGTAGTGCTTCATCCCAAATTAGCACTCGATAGGGTAAATCACTGAACCAATGTTGCAAGAATCGGCCTAAAAATATAGCAATTAAGCTCACTTGAAAAAGCCTAAAAACTCTGCTGGGTATAAATGAAAAATCAGAAACACGCATCAGGAAACTTTATGCATTAGATAAGCCTTCAGAAACCCATCTATATCACCATCAAGAACAGCATCAGTATTGTTATTGATAAAATTGGTTCTATGATCTTTGACTCTGCGGTCATCAAGAACATAACTTCGAATTTGGCTACCCCATTCATTCTTCATTTTCTGAGCTTCAATTGCGTCTCTAGCTTCAAACTGACGTTGTAGTTCCAATTCGTAGAGTCTAGATTTCAGAACTTGAAGTGCTTTCTCTCTATTTTGATGTTGTGAACGCTCTTGCTGGCATTCAACAGCTATTCCACTTGGTAAATGTCTTACTCTAACTGCAGATTCGGTTTTGTTGACATGCTGACCTCCAGCTCCACTTGCGCGAAAAGTATCCCATTCTATATCAACGGGATTGATTTCGATTTCGATACTATCATCAACCATTGGGTGGACATAGACTGAAGCAAAACTTGTCATCCGCTTTCCTTGAGAATTATATGGTGAAATACGGACCAAACGATGAACACCGTTCTCTCCTTTCAGCAATCCAAAAACATAATCTCCAGTTATTTCGAGTGAAACGGACTTGATACCAGCCACATCACCCTCCTGAATACTTAGTTCTGAACATTTAAAATCATTGCGTTGTGCCCACATCGTGTACATGCGCATGAGCATTTGTGCCCAATCACAAGCTTCAGTTCCACCTGCTCCCGCATTGATTTCAATGATACAATTCAGCTCATCCTCTTTTTTATTCAAGGTAGAACGGAATTCCATGTCTTCCATAACCGCTAAAGCTATGTCATATTGCTCATCAACTTGTTCTGCGGTGACTTCTCCTTCTTTTTGAAACTCAAATAGGACTTCTAGGTCCTCGACTTCTGAAGCTCCTTTTTGGAAACTTTCCACCCATTTTTTATTGAGTTTGAGTTCCTTCAAAGTAGCTTCAGCTGCCACAGGATTATCCCAAAAATTGGGATCAAGAGAAAGTTGACTTTTCTCCTCTATTAATATTTCGCGTTGAGCGACGTCAAAGATACCTCCTAAGCAAGTCCAATCTGGACCTAAGTTCATTCAATTGTTCAATTGTCATGAATACTTTTAATTATTTACCTGAAACTGGTTTTTCGATCTGCATGTAAAAATATAGGGTTGCATTTGGTGCGATCTTTTCACCTGCACCTTGTGCCCCATAAGCCAAATTAGCAGGGATAACTGCTGTAAGACTTGAACCTTGAGGAACTAATTGCAATAGCTCATCCCAGCCTGGAATAACTTGACCTTTTCCAACAGCGGTGCTGAAGGTTTGTCCACGACTGAAGCTGTCATCAAAGACTTCCTTGTTGTCAGTCATGCCAATGTAATGAACATTTACTGATTCACCAGATTTAGCAACTGGAGCATTACCATTTTCATGCAAGATGTATTTAATACCTGATGCTGTTGTTTTTATGCCAGATA
>Ga0105049_10001265_pt1 | contig 29712 bp, 28 predicted proteins | sample MAT06_FD_78087 | JGI IMG/M metagenome (GOLD analysis project Ga0105049, IMG submission 78087) | Freshwater microbial communities from Lake Fryxell liftoff mats and glacier meltwater in Antarctica - MAT-06 | ecosystem: Environmental > Aquatic > Freshwater > Ice > Liftoff microbial mat | place... | reverse complement strand
TTCCGCAGCAGCACGGGTGCCTGCTGCTTCGCGATGATCGTGGTCTCAAAGTCGAGGCCGCTGGAGAGGCCGAGGTACTCGTGCCCGGGCCGCGCGTAGCAATAAATGCAGCCGTGCTCGCACCCGCGGTAAGGGTTCACCGTCCACTTGAAGGAGAGGTCCGGCGAATCGACGGCGTTGATGATCGAACGCGTCGAGTCGTCGAGAATCTTCGTTCGGACCTGCACACCCTCGGGAGATTCCGCCAGCCGCTCATCCAACGTTTCGCCCAGCACGTGCAAACGCACGTCCTCAAAGCGATTACCCGGATTCAGGCCCGCGCCACGCCCGCGAACATTTCCCACCGTCAGGGCGTCCAAGTATTCCGCGTTGTTCGACCCCCCGGGCTCTTGTGCAGGACCAGCCATGACCAATCATACACCGAACAAAGATGTTTCCGCCTACGCTTGTCGGATGAATATCACCAATCGGTTCACCCCTTCGCCCGCGCTTGCACTTGCGGCTATCGCCATTTCGACCCTCGCCTTCGCGCAGGGCCTTCCGCCCGACGCCACTCCCGCACGTGGCACGCCCACAGTGCAGCCACCGGTGTCGCCGCCCACACCTTCCGCCATCCCCGATGCCGAGGAGGGCCGAGATTGGTCGATCAAACTCACAGAAATTTTCGCCACCACCGAGCCCGTGACGGTGGCCTCGGGCCTCAAGTTCGCGGAAGGCCCGCTCTGGTGGAAGGACCGCCTCCTCGTGTGCGATCTCGGCGCCAGTATCATGTACACGCTTGTTCCGAGCGATGAGGGCGAGGCGAAACTCACCGAATTCCGCAATCCTTCGGACCAAGCCGCTGGCGCTGCCCTCGACGACGATGGCAACCTCATCGCCGCGCACTTCGCAGGCCACCTCTCGCGGACCGGCACCGATGGCACGGTCACGAAGTTGGCGGACCGCATGGGCGAGATCAAGTTCGGAAAGTGCAACGACTTGATTGCTCACCCCAGCGGCGTGATCTTCTTTACAGACTTCGGCGGCAAGGAATCAAAGGGTGTCTTCGCGCTCGCGAAAGATGGAACGGTCTCCCAGGTTGACCCGGACTTTTACGCGGCGAACGGCGTTGCGGTCTCGCCCGATGGAAAGATGCTCTACGCCGCGGACTACGGAAATTGGATCGTGAAGTCCTACGAAGTGGACGCCGACGGCAAGACGTCCAACCGCCGCGAAATCATCACGCTCAAGGGCGAGAAAGGCCGGGGCAGGGTGGACGGGCTCAAAGTCGCCCCCAGCGGGCACATCCTCACGACAGGCCCCGGCGGCATTTGGGTGCTCACGGCCGACGGCAAGCGGCACTCCCGCCTGCCGATCGCGGGCGGAGCCTCGAACTTGGCGTTCGGCGGTGGGGACGGCAAGACGGCGTTTATCACAAGTTCCCACAAGGGGCTAAGCGTCAAGTTGAAGTAAGTGCTGTATTTCAAGCGTGTTAGAGGCATGCGACGGGGCGGCGGAACGGTTGGTTTCCTGCCGCGTCTAACCTTCTGAAACCGCCGGTGCCCTCGTTAAAGGGCATGCGTCCCGCAAATCGTCCTCCCGTTGATGCGCCCGTGCGGCGCGGTCCAACAGGTGGCCGGAGTTGAGTTCCCAATATGAACGCTATCGCCAGTCGTGTCTTCGCTCTTTCGGGTCTTTGGCTCGGGTTCCTGTGCTCTGGTTGTTCCGCTCCGCCCCGGGGCGAGCCGACGGGCCGCGCCGATGTCTACGACACGACGCCCGCCGAGCGCGCCGACCGGCAGATCTTGCCGTCGGCCTTGGCCGAAAACTCCGACCAAGTCGCCGAGCAACTCGCGGCCGATCTCTCGAACATCCCCGACATGCAGCAGTATCGCTGCACGGTGGTCTTCGGCGACCTCGAGAACAAAACCGGAATCGTCCCCACCAGCGACTTCGAGGCGTTCCGCCAGCGCACGCGGCAGAAACTGATGCAGAGCGGACTGGTGAACAACAACATCCGATTCATCGAGAATCGGGCCCGTTTCGAGAGCCTCCAGAACAAAGAAAACATCGGTTCCGGCGGCACCGATTCGGACCTCGCGAAGGCCGTTCGTAACCCCGAGTACACCTACTTCCTCAACGGCAACATGTACCGCGTGTCCCGCGGCAGTTCCGAATCCGTCAACCTCTATGAAATCTCCTGGCAATTGATGCGGGCGAGCGACGGTTCCCTCGCGTGGTCGAGCGCGCCCTACGAGATCAAGCAGATTCGGTAACGCGCTGCCCTCGTTCGGCCGTCCCCCTTCCCTCGCTCGTTTCGTCCGCCCACCATGCGCTCCGTTGTCACCATCCTTCTCGCCGCGCTGCTTGCGCTTTGCCTCCCGGCCTGTGCTTCGGCCTTCGGGGGCACGGCCAAGTCTTCGCGGCTCACCGTCGATGATCTCGAATACACGGCCAACGAACTCGCCGACAAACTCCGTGGCAGCGCGTTCCTCTCCAACCGTTCGCTTCAATCTCAGCCCATGGTCGTGACGGTCTCTAAGGTCGAGAATCTTTCATCGGACATCATCCCGGAGTCCGAGCAATGGTGGCTTATCCATCGGCTGCGCAGCGCGCAGCCCGTGCGGGCCCTCGCCGAGTCACGCAACCTCACCTTCGTGATCCCCGTCGAGCGGCTGACCGCGGGCCGGGCCGACGGAGTGTTTGACGACGCCACAGCGCAGGCCCGCGCACCCACGCACGAGATGACCGCCACATTCCGGTCGGCCACGCGTTCAGCGGGCGTCCACCGCACCGATATCTACCTCTGCGACCTCCGCATCACCAACCTGCGCGACGCCACGCTCGAATTTTCCGAGGCCGTCGAGTTCAAACGCGCAGCGGTCGGCAAGGCGTATGACTGACCCGTCATTACCCATGCTCAACCGTCGCCACCCAGCAACAACCGTTCGAGCCGCATCGGCCCCATGGGTGGTGCGGTCGCTCCGAGATTGGGCCGGACTGGCCGGGCTGATCGCGCTCTTCGGCCTGGCCGGGTGCGCGGCCTCGTCGCTCGACGATGGAATGCTGCCGGCGGTCAACGCGGGTCGTTATGGCGGCGTCGGCGCTGCCCTCTCACAGCGTCTCACCGAAGACCGCTCCAGCCGCGACTACGTGCTCGATCGGGCGCGGCTGCTCTCCGTTGCGCTCGCCGAAGGTTCCCCCGACGCCGCCGAGGAAGTCGCGAACGAGTATTTCGCGATGTTGCGGACGCAAGGCCTGAATGAGGATCGCACAATTCGCTCGGTGGTCTTTTCCGATGGTGTTCGGATCTGGAAAGGTGAACCCTTCGAGCAGGCCCTCGGCTACACGCAGATCGCCTTGCAAAAGGCCATGCGGGGCGAGTGGGATAACGCCCGCGCTGCGTCCCAATCATCCCTGTTCCTCCTGAAGGACTTTACCGACAACGAACTCTCCGGCGGCAAAGGCGGACCGTCGGCCATCCAAGTGGCCCGCCGCGCGGCCCAGCTCGATCAAGCCCGGGGCCAAGGCGCGGGCGACCAATATATCGATAACGGCTACGCCGCCGTCAAGACCGACTATGCCCTCGGCTATCTCCTCACCGGGGTCGCGAGCCTTGCGCTCGCCCGGCCCGATGAAGCCGCCGACAATTTCCGCGAGGCGGCCCGGCTCGAACCCTCGCTGGAACTCCTCGCCGAAGAACTTCTAGGCGGCGGTTTCAACACGGTGCTCGTGGTCGACTTTGGCCGAGGCCCCACGAAAATCAACACCGGCCCGGATGGCGCGTTCACGGCCTTTCAACCCAACGCCCGCAGCACGCCCGACGCGCTTTCGGCTCAGGTGATCGGGCCCGGCGGTGTCGAGCCGGCCGAACGCTTCGCCGCGGCCATCGACCTTAACCGCATGTCGAGCACCCTCAAGTGGAACAACCTCGAGGACGTCCGCCAAGCCAAAAGCCTCCTCGGCACCGGCTTGCTGGTCGGCGGCGCGGCGGTGGCCGTGACGAGTGAGGACGATGAGGCCCGCTGGGTGGGTGCCGGCATGGTGCTCGCCGGGCTCCTCCTCAAGGCCACGGCAACCGCCGACACCAGATACAACGAGTTTCTCCCGCAGCGCACGTTCGTGGTGCCGGTCACCATCGCCGAGCCCGGCAGCAGTGTGGCGGTCCAACTCGACCGCGACACCGCTTCCCGCATGGTGTTGCCCGCCCTCGATCCGCCCGCGGCCGGCGTCATCCAACTGCGCTACGTGCGCCTTCCGCCCATCGGCGGACAGGCCTGGCAACAGGGCACCATGGTCTATGCCAACGACCGGTTCGCGGGACCCATCGCGGGCGATGATCTCCCGTTTATCCTGGGTGGCCGGTGTGTGAAAAAGCCCTCGCTGAAGGTGCTTCAGCACTACCAGGCCTCCGGAAACCTGCGCGACTACACACTCATCGACCTCGAAAACCTGTACCGCGAAGAAGCCATCTCGCTCTCGGTGGAAGACCAGCGGGGCGGCTTCCGCAAACACATCTTGGAAGGCGGCGATTCGATGGTCTGCCCGCTGGGCGGCACCACCGGTTTCACCCGTCTCATGTGCCAGGTTCACCGGCCCTATCAACCCCGCAGCCGCGCCCTGATCGATGCGATCGGACGCCTGAAGTCGGAACCCCGCAACGCGATCGACGTCCAACCGTCACCATAACCCAGTTTTTTGGAGCCGCTGATGCCCCGTTCACCCCACGCCCTTGCCTTTTCCACCCTGTCCACGTTGATCGCCCTCTCAACGTTTGTCGTGCTGTCCGCGTTGCCGGGGTGCCACGGCCGGTCAGATCCCAAAGCCCCGATCGGCGCAATGCCCGACCAGGTCGCCCGCAGTCAGTGGCCGCAGGTGGAAGTCGAGCCCGCCCTGGCCGGGTGGATCGCCGTCGAACGACCGATCGTCGAGCAAGGCCCGGTCATGAAGGTCAGCACACCCGTGCGGCTCCTCTCCGACGGCGGCGAATACGCCCGTGTGCAATACCGCTACGTGTTTTATGGCGCGAACGGAGCCCCGCTTCGCGACCAGACCGGCTGGAAGTACGCCCGGCTCGAACCGCGTCGACCGACGTTCTTTTCGGGCAACAGCACCGATGCGGCCAGCGATTGGCGGCTGGAAATTCAGTCCAATCGCTAAAGCACTACTTGCCGTCGGTGTCGTTGCCTTCCGTCACCGTCAGCGTGTCGTCGACGACCCGCAGTTCGCCGTCTTCCATTTCCTTCACGACGCCGAGTTCCTTCAGGGCCTCCAACGCTGCGTCCTGCTCCGCCTTTTTCTTGCTGTTGCCCCAACTGGGCTCAAAGCGCCGACCGTTGATCTCGACGCAGATGCGGAAACACTTGGCGTGGTCGGGCCCTTGTTCATCAAGGATGCGGTACATCGGCGTCTGATCGCTGGTCTGTTGGGCATGCTGCTGAAGCACGCTCTTGAAGTTCTGCTGATGCCCGCTGTTGGCCGCCCGCTCGATGACGTCCGTCATCAGCGGACGAAGGAACGCGGCAGCCGCCTCGAAACCGCCATCCAAGTAAATCGCCCCGATCACCGATTCAATCGCCGCGGCACCAAGGCTCGACGGCAGCGGCGCGTTCGACTGCATCCCCTTGCCGAGAATCAAAAGCCGTTCCAAACCCAAGCGGCTCGAAATCTCGGCGCAGGTTTGCCGCGAGACCGCGAGGCTCTTCACCTTCGTCATCTCACCTTCCAAATATTGCGGATACCGACGGAAGATCATGTCGCAGACGACGATCCCCAATACCGCATCACCCAGAAACTCAAGCCGTTCGTTGCTGTCGAGCCGCGACCCGGCCATGCTCGCGTGCGTGAGGGCGCGCACCAGCAAGTCCGGTTTTTGAAACCGGTAGCCCAGCGCGTTCTCCGCTCTCCGTCGCAGAATTTCGTCCATGCGTTCCCGAAGTAGTTTCCCACGAGCCCGAGCGACCAAACAAAAAAGCCCGCCAACGGCCCCCAGAGAGGCATTCATCCCGAACATCGGCGCGCCGAAGCCGGATCTTCCTCCAAGATATGGTGCTTCCCAGATGTTTGGTGGCCCGGCCGATCAATCCCGCCCCAAGCACCCAAACCGCCACGGCGAAGCACGGGCCCGCCCGTCGCCCGCCCGTCGATTGCGAACCCGTTGGCCTTCGGCATACGCCCCGCCTAAACTCTCGACCCACCCCAGACCACGCAGGTTCGGGTTTCAGTAGGTCTAACGAGGTTCTCCATGCATTACCCACACCGCATCAGCCGCATCAAGCGCAAACGCTCCATCGGCTTTCGAGTCCGCATGAAGAGCCGTACTGGCCGCGCCATGATCAACGCGAAGCGCCGCGTCGGCCGCAGCCTGAACACCGCGGACAAATAAACCCCGTCCCGGCACACGGTTGCTCCCACCCCGCGCACCGCTTTCTCATAACTCGTTTTATGATTCGTTTTGCCACACCGAAGCCTGTTCATTGGGCCCACTAGGGTCAGATACCGCCCGATCTCGCGTGCCGCCCAGTCATCCCTCAGGCCTCTTCTTGGCAACAATGCAGGTGATATGACCACCACCGGCACGCACGAACCCGAACTCCCCGAAGTCAAAATGCACTTGGCCGTCCCCGCCACCCCCGTCACCGGCACGGTGGTTTCGACACGGCGATGCACGGCCTCCACAAAGTCCGCCGCATTCGTCCGGCATGTCGCGATCGATGTTTCCGGCACGCCACTGGCCGGCAATTTCCGGTCCGGTCAATCCTTCGGCGTCATCCCGCCCGGCACCGATGCCAAAGGCCTGCCCCACAAACTACGGCTTTACTCGATCGCTTCACCCATGTCCGGCGAAGACGGCCAGGGCAACGTCTTGGCGACCACCGTCAAACGCACCATCGATGAACATTGGGACACACACCGTTTGTTCTTGGGCGTCGCCTCCAACCACCTCTGCGATTTGGAGCCCGGCGACACCCTCCGCCTCACCGGGCCCAACGGCAAACGCTTCATCCTCCCCATCCGCCCGGACGAACACGACTACGCCTTCTTCGCCACCGGCACCGGAATCGCCCCGTTCCGCGGCATGGTCCGCGACCTCCTCGCCCACACCTCCCGCAGCCGAATCGTCTTGGTCATGGGTTCGCCATTCGCCACCGACCTCCTCTACCACGACGAACTCGAGGCCGCCGCGCTCGCTAACCCGCGCTTCGTCTACCTCACCGCGATCAGCCGCGAAAGACAAGCCGACGGCTCAGCCCCGATGTATGTTCAGGATCGACTCCGTTCGCACACCGACCTCTTCCGCTCGGTCTTGTCATCCGAACGCGGCCTGATCTATGTGTGCGGACTCGCCGGCATGGAACTGGGCATCCTGCAGGGCCTGGCTTCAGGATTGCCCGCGGCAACGCTCGAAGCGTTCCTGTCCGTCGATGAAGACGTCCGTGCCTCACCCGCGGGGTGGGAACGCAAGATGCTGCACCGCCAGGTGCGGCCCACACGCAGAGTGTTCCTTGAGGTCTACTAAAAAGTGCCCGACCCCGCCGCCGACCGGCGCGGTCAGCCCCAACCTCTTCCCGAACGAAACCCGGAACCGTTCCGCCACTATTCCCGTAAAGTTGACCTGCGGCGGCCCGACTGTTACTTTCCACTCCCTTAGACTTGCCCCCGCGCCCGAGCGCGTTTGAACGTTCGATTCGCCATCCCGATTTCGGCTTCACGACTTCCGTTCCAAGGACCTTCGGCCTTGACCCCACGTCTCCTCCACTCTCGTTGCGCAGCTCTCGCGCTCGCCCTTGCCGCACTGTGGACGGTCCCCGTGGCGCACGCCCAGTCGCTGCCCGACTCCGTCGTGCAGTCGCTGGTCCTCTCCGATGCCGATGCGGCCCAGGTCACACGCTTCGTCGATCAGAACTCGACCAAGCTGGGTTCGAAAGACCCCGAAGCCATCCGGAAGGATCGTTCGGCCCTCTTGGCCCCGCTCTCGGATTCGCAGGTCTCGACCTCTTTCCGCCAGCAGTACAGCCGCGTCCTGCTTCCCAAACTCGAACCCCTCGCCGCCGATGCCGATGAGATCACCGTCATCAATGCACTGGTGATCGCGGGTGACCTTGGTACCGATGCCGCCGCCGATCTGGTGCTCACCAAGATCGGCGCCCCCAGCGCCGCCATTCGATATCAGGCTTCCTACGCCATTCATCGTCTCTTCGGAACGCTCACCGGCACCGGCCGCGCCCTCAAGCCCGCCAAGGCCCAGGCCCTTGTCGCCGCCATCGAGCCAGCCCTTTCAAAAGAAGCCGATCCGCTCGTCGTCGGCGGCCTGGTGCGGGCTGGCTTGGCCGCCGCCCTCGTCGAAGAATTGCGTTCCGACGCGGTCTCGGCGGTCGCCAATGGCACCTCCAAGGTCCTCCAAGCTCAACGCACGGCAGCCCCGGATCAACTTGCCACGGCGTTTTTGCACGCCGGATCCGGCATGACCGAGGTGCTTGCCAACCCCGCCGCCCCCATCAAGGCTGATGCCACCCGTGCCGCGGCTGGTCTCGGCGGCGACATGATCGCGTACGTTTCACGGGCCGTCACCGGCAAGGCCTTGCCGCTCAAGGCCGCCAACGCCAAGCCCCGCGCCGGCGACGTGACTCCCAGAGAATTGCACGCACAGGTTGCCCTGTCGGGTGAAACGCTCGTCTTGCTCTCCGGCAAAACCCTGAACGCCGGGTTCGATGCACCCAACCGCAAGTCGGGCGAAAAACTCCGAGGCGGAACCACCAGCGGTGACGCCGAGTTTCTCGTCGAAGTCGGCACCGTCATCGGCAGTTCCGGCATCCTCGTTGGTGAACCTTTCAGCCTCCCCGCGGCCCGCTTTGTCGTGAAGTAACCCCGGCGTTTGAACTCAAGGGGAGCGGTCTCGGCGTGATCCGCATATTGGCCCCGCTCGCACTCTTGGCCGCGCTCCTCGTTTGGGGGCTCTCGCAAGATTCGCAAGCCACACGCGCCGATCTTGTCATCGTCAACCGCAACGAAGTCTCCACGCTCGACCCCAGCCAACTCAGTTGGCAGCACGATTTCCGCATGGCCCGCTTGGTCTTTGAAGGCCTGACGCGCCAGGATGCGACCGACCCCGACCTCGCAATCCTCCCCGCCGTCGCCGAATCGTGGACCCTCTCCGACAACGCAACGGTTTACACCTTCCGCCTGCGCCCCTCCGCGCGATGGTCCAACGGCGATCATGTGACCGCCCATGACTTTGTTTCCGCCTGGCGCCGCATGTTGTTGCCCGATGCCGCCGCCGACTATCTCACCCTCTTCCATCTCATCGACGGCGGGAACACGTTCACCCAATGGCGGGCCGAGGCCCTGAAGACATTTGCCGCTGATGCCACCCGTCGCAACAACGCCGCGGCCGCCACGGCCCTTTGGGAGGAAACCCGCCAGCGATTCGTGGCCGATGTGGGTATTCATGCGATAGACGACCTCACGCTCGAGGTTCGTCTCGTTGCTCCCACGCCCTATTTCCTCGATCTCGTCGCCTTCCCCGCCTTTGTTCCCCAGCACGCCGCCACCCTCGATGCCATCCAGACCATCGACCCACGCACGGCCGCCCTCGTGTGGGCACCCATCTGGACGAAGCCCGACCGCTTGGTCACCAACGGCCCCATGCGCCTCGTGCAGTGGCGCTTCAAACGCAGCATGCGATTCGAACGCGACCCCGGCTATTGGGACGCATCCTCAGTCACCCTCAACTCCATCGATGTTCCCACCATCGAAGATCCCAACGCCCAGGTCCTCGCCTTCCGCAGCGGCGTCGCCGATTGGGTCAGCGACGTTTCACCGGGCTATCGGGGCGACATGATCGCGCGGAAAGACAACTACTGGAAGGCGCACGAAACCGAGATCGCACCCCTGCGAAGCGCGGGCAAAAACCCCATAGAGGTTGATGCTGCGCTCCCCGCCGACCCCGCCAACTTCATCCACGTTCTCCCCAGTTTCGGGACATACTTCTACAACTTCAATTGCGGCCCCACCCTCCCCGACGGCCGCCCCAACCCCTTCGCCGATGCCCGTGTCCGCAGGGCCTTCTCGATGTGCATCGATAAGCAATCGCTCACCCGCAACGTCCGCCGCTCGGGCGAGCGAGAAGCAAACTCCCTGATCCCGCCGGGTTCCATCCCCGGCCACCTCTCACCCAAGGGCCTGCTCCGCGACGATGCCGCCGCCGCATCGTGGCTCGCGCAGGCCGGGTATCCCGGTGGAGCCAACTTCCCCGAGGTCGAGTTGCTCTTCAACAAGGACGGCGGCCACGACATCATCGCCCAGGCCATCTCCAGAGATTGGGAACGTGCGCTCGGGGTCAAGGTCCGGCTGGTGCAGAAGGAAACCAAGGTCTTCAGTTCCGACCTCAAGGCCGGGCGGTTCATGGTCAGCCGCGCAAGTTGGTTCGGTGACTACGGTGACGCCACCACGTTCCTTGATATCAACCGCACGGGCAACGGCAACAACGATCGACGCTTCTCCTCGTCCGCCTTTGACGCCTTGCTCGATGCCGCGGCCTCCGAAACCAATCCCGCCAAGCGGGCGGGCCTGCTCTCCGAGGCCGAGCGCTTGCTCGCGGAAGTCGAGTGCCCCCTCCTGCCACTCTTCCACTATGTCGAGGTGAGCCTGTTTGATGCCACGCGGCTCAAAGGGCTGGGCGCTCATCCGAGGCAAATCCAGGACCTCGCCCGCCTCCGGCTGTTGCCGAGTGCGGAGTCCAACCCATGATCCGCCTGCTCATCTCTCGGCTCCTTCAGATCCCCCTCGCCCTCCTCGCCGTCTACACCATCACGCTCATCTTGGCGTGGGCCGTCCCGGGTAACCCCCTCGAAGGGCCGGAAGGCCGCAGACCCCCGCCCGAAGTCGTTGCAGCGATGCAGGCCCGCTACCGGCTCGACTCCTTCGGTGGTTTCTACCTGTCCTACCTCGCCGATGCCAGCGGCTTCACCGCCGCAACCCGCCCCGCACAGCCCGCTTCGACCGGCGTCACCCAGCCTTTCTTTGATCTTGGCCCCTCGCTCCAATACCCAGACCGAACGGTCAACGAAATCATCGCCTCCGCACTTCCCGTATCCATGCTGATCGGCCTCGCCGCAGTCGCCTTCGGCCTGACGCTCGGTATCGTCGCCGGAACGCTCGGAGCGCTCCGTCCCGGTTCGTTTTTGGACGCCGGCACGTTCATCGTCGCCCTCGCCGGCATCAGCATCCCCACCTTCGTCACCGGCACACTCCTCCAGTGGGTGTTCACCGTTCAATGGGGCCTTTTCCCCGTCGCCGAGTGGGGCCACCCCCGCGATCTCGTCCTGCCCGCATTCACGTTGGGGTTGCCGACCGCGGCATACATCGCACGCCTCGTCCGCATCGGCATGATCGAACAACTCGCCTCCGACCACGTCAGGACCGCCCGCGCCAAAGGCCTCTCCGAGTTCCAGGTCATCACCCGTCACGCCCTCCGCAACGCCCTGCTCCCGGTCATCAGTTTCTTGGGGCCGGCCCTCGCCATGGCCATGACGGGCTCCTTCGTCGTCGAACGCCTCTTTGTCGTCCCCGGTTTGGGCCAGCACTTCGTCAACGCCGTCCAGAACAAAGACCTTTTCCTGATCATCGGGGTGGTCTTGGTCTACGCCACGCTCCTCATGCTCATGAACCTCGTCGTAGACCTTCTCTACCGCTGGGCCGACCCCCGAATCACCGCCTCGTAGCCGCCCTACTGCCGAGCGCAACCCCGCTCCGCGTCATATCACACCGGCCTCCCATGTCCAAGTCCCTCTTTCGTGGGGTTGGGCACTCCGAGGGAGACACTTTCCCTGACCGCAAGCCGATACAGTGATTCACATCGGCGGCGGCGGCGGAATTTGCACCTCTTGAGTCCTGATAACCGTGGATTGACGCCCTCGCAGAACACCAATAAAACCACGCTCTTAAACCAGTTGAACCCTCGTCCAGGAGATTGACCCGTGCTGAACCGTCTGAGCCTCGTAGGAGTCGCCGCCCTGTTGGCCGTCACCGCCGGAACCTGCCTCGCCCAGGATGCCACCGTCAAGAACATTTCGCCCGGCGGCGCCGTCAAGGTGCCACCTGCCCAGCCCACCGCCACTTCCTACGGCCCCACCGATCCCATCCTCACCTTCGATGCCGAGACCAAGGCCTTCGGCAACATCAGCGACGACAAGGAAGTGACGCACGAGTTCAAGTTCACCAACACCGGCAAGGGCACCCTCAACATCACCAACACCCAGGGTTCATGCGGCTGCACCGTGCCCGCGCTCTCAAAGCGTGAGTATGCCCCCGGCGAATCCGGCGTCATCAGCGTCAAGTACAACCCGCACAACCGCCGCGGCAAGCAGCACACCACCGTCACCGTCACCTCCAACGACCCTGTCCGAGCGTCGGTCCTCCTGAACGTCGATTCGGTGGTGGTACCGCAGATTCAGCACGACCCGCAGATCGTCAACTTCGGCACCGTCAACAAGGGCGGCACCGCCACTCAGACGGTCACGGTCAGTTCCCGCATCCCCGACCTCCGCGTGACGCAAGTCACCTCGAACAATCCCAAGATCATTGTGAAACTCGAAGAGTCCATCAAGGGCCAACTCGACGGCACCGAGGTCACGCAGTTCCCCATCACGATCACCGTCGATCCCTCCATCGAAGTCGGTCAGATCCAGAACCAGATCTCGATCATGACCACCGACGGGGCACGGGCGCTCTCGGTCCAGGCCATGGGCGAGGTCGTCGGCGACATCCTCGCCAGCCCCAACCGTGTGCAGTTGGGCGGTGTCGCGCCGGCCCAGGCCATGACCACGCAGGTCCGCCTCTCCGCCCGCAACGGCAAGCCCTTCAAAATCGTCAACGTCGAAGAAGCCCCCGCCAGCGGCGCCAAAATCTACGGTACCCCCTCCATCACCACCGACGAGTCGGTCACCCCCCCCGCCTATGTCATCACCTTCACCGGAACTTGCCCCAACACCACCGGCGGCCTCCGCGGCGACTTCATCGTAACCACCGACCTCCCCGATGAAAAAACCATGCGGGTCCCTTACTTCGGCTTCATCAAGGCTCCCCAGGCCAAGAACAACGCCGCGGCCGTCAAGCAAAATCCCACCGGCGGCCCCGGCGGTGTGTGGGACACCCAGCCCAGCATGCTCGTCCCCCGCTAAAAAACAGCACGCGTGCGCAGCGACCCGCGACTGACACCAAGGAGGCCGAGGGACACCGCACCCCGGCCCTTCTTCATTTGAATGTTGTTCGCGAACCTTCCGACACGAGACCTCCCAACATGACCTCCCGACTCCTTTTTCGTGCGATCGCGCTGGTGGCCTTGGGAGGTGGCCTCGCCATCGCGCACTCATTGATCCCGCCCAAGCACCCGATCCTTCTGGGCACACCCAAGCCCCCGGAAAGCGGCCCGTTCGGCGTCGTTCCAAACCCAGTCGTCACCGAGAACGGTCAATCCCGCGACACCACAACCCCCACAACCGCCTCGACTCCACCCACGCAGGCTGGCCCGGGCCTCAATATCACCACCGCCGAGGCATTCGAGTTCTTCCAGAAGGGCGTCTCGTTCGTCGATTCCCGCAACTTGGACGAGTACACCGCTGGCCACATCGAAAACGCCTTCTACCTGACGGCCGACCAATTGATCTCGGGCAAAGGCCTGGCGGTGATGTCGATGCTCGACCCCAAGGCCCCTGTCGTCGTGTACTGTGGCGGCGGCATGTGCGATGCTTCCAAAAACCTCGTCAACTACCTCCAAGCCGCGGGCTTCACCCGCTGCCACATCATGCACGACGGCTACCCGGCGTGGCTCGCTTCGGGCCACCCCACCGCCCAAGGCGCTCCGGAGATCGCCGAGTGACTTCACTCTCTTCCAAACCCCCCGCGCCGCTCGGCGGCATTGTCCTTGTCGTCCGGGTGCTCCTGGGCGGCCTCTTCATCTTCGCGGCCGTCATGAAACTCTCATCGCCCGCGGCGTTCGCCCTCTCCGTCGCCCATTTCAAAATCATCCCGGAACACGCCGACCACCTCACGAAACTGGCCGCCTACGCCGTACCATGGATCGAGGCGGTCTGTGGCCTCAGCCTCGTCCTGGGCCTCTGGGCGCGTTCCGCCGCCCTCGTGCTCACGCTCCTCTTGGCGGGCTTCATCGCGATGATCGCCTCCACCATCTATCGCGACCTCAATGTCAGTTGCTCCTGCTTCGGAAAGTTCGAGTTCCCCTGCAGCGGCCCGGTGGGCTGGTGCCACATCGCTCGAAACGGCGTCCTCTTAGCCCTCGCGCTGTTGGTCGTCTGGTGCGGCCCGGGTTCGCTCGCCATCGATCGTGAAAGCACACGCTAAAACGCCCGGCGGCCAGCCCGCTGGATGGCCCGGCGGCCAGCCCGCTGCATGGCCCGGGTGGATGGCCCGGGTGGATCGGCCGCCCCCCCCGACCTACCATTCCGACCCCAGCCGTCGCCCGGCGGGGCCCTTGCTTGTGGAACGTTTCCCAAGGGAAGAAGCCGGGCAAACCCATGACGGAGATCCGAGACTAAACCTTGGATCCGCAAGAATGAGCAAGTTCAATCGCTTCGGTCCAGTGCAAAAAGTTCGCGTCGCCCACTCCGCTTCCAGCGGCACAGTCTTCATCGATTGGAAGGACACCGAACTTCTTCGCCGCATGATGAGCCCCAACGGCAAGATCTTGGGCCGCAAACGCCTCGCCACCTCGGCCGCCGAGCAGCGGATGCTCGCTCAGGCTGTCAAGCGGGCCCGCTTCATGGCCCTCCTCCCGTACACCTCGGCCACCCTGTAAGCGCCGCCGTCACCGGCTATAGAAGTCTTTTCAAGGCCGCGGCTTCCTGAGCCGCGGCTTTCTCTTTTGCTTTGATGTGGCAGGCCGACCAAAGATCCTTCCATGACCGACCTCCTGAATCGTGCCACGTTGTGGCGTGACTATCCGGCACTGCTGAAAGCGGCCCGGTTGGAGATGCCCGCACCCGCCGTGCTCGACGGCCCCCCGCGCGAAGCCGCCATGCGCCGCTGCATCGCGCTGTTGTGGGGAGCCTTCGCCGAGCAGAGTCTCTCGTGGATCGGCTTTTACGCCAAGGTCCCCGCCGCCGATGAAATGGTGTTGGCGTGCCGCGAACCCAAGCCCGCCTGTTCACCCATCGGGCTGCACGGCATGTGCGGCCGGGGTTGGCAAGAGCGGCGCACCATCATCATCCCCGACGTAAGGACCCTGGGCCCACACTACATCGCCTGCGACCCCAAAGATCAATCGGAACTGGTGCTCCCCGTGATGAACGCCGACGGCTCGTGCTGGGGCGTGCTCGATGCCGATAGTTTCGACCTCAACGCCTTCGATGAACACGACGCCCGCGGCATGGCGACCCTGATGGAACGACTGGGCATCTCGGCCCCGACCGACTCACGCCCGATCCGGCTTTAGCGGGCCATCGCCCTCACGGTCGACCCGATTGCCGACCCAACGGCAGATGCGCGAGCACCATGTCCGCAGCCCGCGCGGTGTCCGAGCGCAGCGAAGCCGCCTCCAGCAAGTAGGGGTCGTCGAGTTGTTGCTTTAGGGCAGGGTCAGACCGCTTGGGGAGGTCCAATAGGTCGAGCGTTCGGGCCATCGGATACGCGTTGCCAAAGCGCTCCGGGGTGGGCCGGATGACCGGGAGCAAAAGCCACATGCCGGCGGCGAACGCAACACAAGCCGCCACAAGGGCGGACATGCGGGCCGGTGAGCGCCACAGCACCGCGAGCACGGTTTCACGCCGGTGCGGAACCGAATCGATCCGCGCGTTGATGCGCTGGGCCAGGTCGGCCGGGGGCAGCGCGAGCGCTGCGGGCGAGGACCGCAGCACTCGATCCAACTGCCGATGTTCGGAAACGTTCTGCGATTCATCCGGAGACAGACCATCAGGGGTCGCCCTTCGGTCGTCGACGATCACGGAGATCGAGAGTGCGGACTTGAACGCGGTCATGGGGTGCCCCTTAAGGCGGATCGGGCGAGGTTCGCATCGGAAGTGCGGACCGAATCGCCCCGGGATTGGACTTCGAGCGAATGCTCGGTGTCGGTGATAAAGCCGGACTTGCGCGCATGCGTGAGCAAGGCCTGACGGGCCCGGAACAAAGCCACGCGCGCACCGACCTCGCTCTTGCCCAGCACGCGGGCGAGTTCGGCCATAGAAAGGTCTTCGACGTATCGCAGCCATAAAACGCGGTGCTGTTCCTCGTTCAAACACGATGCGGCCAGGGCCCACAAACGCGACCCGATGGTTTTTTCGTGCGAGTTGTCCGGAGCCTCCGGGCTCCGCATGTCCTCAATCGCATCTCCGCCCAGTAACTTCTTGCCCCGGCGATGACGGCTGACCGCCATGCGGCTGCCGATCGTGAAGAGCCACGTGCTGAACCGCCACGCCGGGTCATAACTCTCGATGCGCTCCCAGGCGCGAAGAAACGCATCCTGCGTCAGTTCCGCGGCGTCATCCGGCGACGAGCCGCGAGAAACCAGGAAACTGAAGAGCCGCGCGTGAAAGCGGTTGACGAGTTCCGTGAAGCAGGCCCGCGAGCCGCGCTGCGCAGCAAGAGCGAGGTCTTCGGGACTTTGTGAAGACAGGTCCGCAGATGCGGGAGGCGGGCGATGTTCCGAGAAACGAATCGGCATCTGGGTTCGGTCTGGCTTTGGGCGCTAACGACCGCTTACTCAGGTCGGGTTGGGGCCGAAGTGGGTTTGGGGGTGGGGGTGGCGGTGGGTTTAATGTCGGTCCGGCCCTTCAATGCATCGAGCATCTGAATGACAGATGCACTATCTTGCGACATCTCGACCGTGAAGGCGTTGGCGTCGGTCTTCATGGTGAGCGAGTTGGTCCACGCGGCGACAAGTTTCGCGAGTTTCGGATCATCGCTGGTCGCAAGGCTTGCGAACGCGAGCACGCCCTGCAGCATCTGATGAATCTGAACGGCCTCCTCGGCAGATCGGGTTCCGACGCGGACGTGGGCGTTGAGCGTGCGGGCCGCCCGCTCGCCCGGGCCGCCCGACGCGTGCGTGGTTTCACGAAGGTCGAACGTGAAATTTTCGGCCCGCTTCAAGACCGCGGCGTCCGGCTGAAAAGCCGGGCAGTCTCCCAAGCCGCGTGCCGCCGCGAACAGGATCGAACCCTCCTCCGGTGCCGTAGTCGAGGCCACGCCCGTGGAACCAACGCGGGCGTTCGCGATCCGCACGGCCGACACAAGACGGGCCTCCGAAGGCGCGAGCAGCACGAGCCGGCGATCGCCCGCACGGTCCGAAGGTCGGGCGATGATGCGGGCCACAAACCAACCCCGGCCGTCCATGGTCCAACGCCAACCCTCGATGTTGTTCTCAAGCGCGAGCGGAGCAAAATCGGCAAAGCCCGCGGCGGGCAACGACTTCCCGAGCGTGTCCGCCACGATCGACATTTCGATCGCCGCGATGCCGTCGTCGTTCCCCGGGTCTCCACCGAACACCGTGACGCCGAAGAGGTCCTTCGAAGGATCGATGCCAAACTGGCCCTTCATCTGGGCGATGAACGCCGTCGACTCGACCCCGGCGCTCGTTTCAAGATACGCGCCGACCGTGGAAGCCCGGGCCGCCTCAAGATCGGCGTGCACCACCCATTTGGAAGCCGGATCGACAATGGCCGTGTCCAGCGGACCCGCCAGCGCCCGCGTGGGGGCCACCAAGGCGGCTCCCAAGGCGGCTCCCAACGCGGCCCGTGACGCGGCCCGTGACGCGGCCATTGCGAGCGCCGCCACCGGTGCCCGAAGGTGACGTTTGATGGTGAACAAGGTCCGAGGCATGCGAAAAACCCCCGAGAACCGGATAATACGGGTGCCCCAACGAGGTGGTTCGGGCGATGGGGATTCATACGCATCGGGCCGGCTGGGGTTACTCGGTCCGAGAATCCGCCGTCGTTATTCCGCCACGATCCCGGTCACCACAGCAACCGAACCCGGATCGTCTCCGGGATCGCCTTCATCCGCTCCAGAACCGCAGCCCCATCGGTCGGATCAACATCCAAAACGACATACCCCAGGTCATCCCGCGTCCGCAAGTATTCCGCCGAAATGTTCGCTCCCAGCGTGGCGATCTCGGTGTGCATCTTGCTGAGGACCCCCGGCACATTTCGATGGAAGTGCAGCACGCGGTGCGGCCGACGGGCCTCCGCGGAAACGTCGCCCGGCGCCTGCTCGGGCAACTCGACCTCCGGCGTATTCACCGCCCCAGTCGTCGAACCCACGTTGACGAACTTCAGCAACTTCCCCACGACATCGTCCGCGATGGTCGCCTGTGCCTCTTCGGTGCTGCCGCCCACGTGGGGTGTCAAGATCACATTGGCAACCCCTTGCACCTCGCTCGCAAAGCGATCACCCTTGGCGGAAGGTTCTTCGGGAAACACATCGAGCGCGGCTCCCGCCAAGTGCCCGGTCCGCAGCGCATCGGCGAGGGCCGCAACGTCCACCACGCTGCCTCGCGCATTGTTGATGAGATACGAGCCCGGCTTCATTTTCTTGAGCTGCGCCGGCCCGATCAACCCGGCCGTCTCGCGCGTGGCGGGCACGTGCAGGGTCACAACGTCCGCATCTTTGAGCAGGTCGTTGAGGTTCCGGACCTGTCGCGCGTTCCCGAGCGGCAGTTTTGGGATCACATCGTGGAAGATGACCCGCATCCCGAAGGCCTCGGCAAGCACCGAAACCTGAGACCCGATATGGCCATAGCCCACAATGCCCAGCGTTCGTCCCCGCACTTCGTGGGCACCGTCGGCCGCTTTGTCCCACAACCCTTCGTGCATCTGCCGCGTCTTCTCGGTCAACCGGCGGTAGAGGCACACCACCTCGGCGACGGTCAGTTCCGCCACGCTGCGGGTGTTGGAAAACGGGGAATTGAAGACCGGCACGCCCAAACGCCGCGCGGCACTTAGATCAACTTGGTTGGTGCCGATGCAGAAGCACCCCACCGCCAGAAGCCTCGGAGCCGAAGCCAGCACCTCGGCCGTCAACTCGGTTTTCGAACGGATGCCAACGACGTGGGCATCACCAAGAACCTTGCGGAGTTTCGCCGCATCAGGCGAACCGGCGAGACTCTCGACCTCGAAGCCCTCATCGCGGAAAGCCTGTACGGCCCGTGCGTGAACGCCCTCGAGCAGCACCACCTTGATCTTGTTCTTTGGGTACGAAGTTTTCCCTGGCTCACCACGGTAGCCCGCGCCCGGTTGGGGTCACTGCGGGGCTACGGTGGGCTCAAGTTGGTCTCATGGCGTCGAACCCTTCGGCCACGGCACCACATCCGTCTGCGTATTCAGTTCCGGCTTGGCGTCCGGAGCGATCGTCAGCGTCCCCCGCATCACCAGCACAAGCAACACCGTGCCCGCCGCCAACCGATACCACCCAAACGGGCTGAGGCCCCACCGATTCAGAATTCCTATCAGCCATCGAACCGCCAGAAACGCCGAGACTGTCGCCACCGCAATCCCCACGAGGCACGGCACCACTCCCAGTTCCCTGAACAACCCGGGATGCTTCCCCAACTTCAACAACGTCGCCCCACCCAGCGTCGGCAGCCCCAGCAAAAACGAAAACTCCGCGGCCTGACGGGGCTTGAGCCCCACAATGACACCCCCGGCGATGGTCATCATGCTCCGGCTTGTTCCCGGCCACATGGCAACGCACTGAAAGCACCCGATGATGAACGCCTGCTTCCACGTGATGTCCGCAACGTCCACCTCCGGCACTTGGGGCCGCAACCCGAAGCGACCGTTCCGCCACTGATCCAGCAGAAGCATGAACACCCCGCCCACCAGCATCGCCGCGACCACCGGCCCAGGAAAGAACAATCGTTCCTCGAGCCAATCATCGAGCAACAAACCCAGCACCATGGCCGGCAAAAACGCAACCATCAATTTGCACGCCAGCAAAAAGCCACGCGGGTCTTTGCCAACGAGCCCCTTCAACATCCCCCACACCCGCGGCCAAAAAATCCCGGCCACCGCCAGAATCGCCCCCCCCTGAATCACAATGTTGAACCCATCGACCGCGTGCTTCTGCTCGGGCGTCTCGCCCAACCCCATCAGGCTTGAGGCCACGATGAGGTGGCCCGTCGAACTGATGGGCAAATACTCGGTGATCCCCTCCACGAGGCCCAACACCGCCGCCTGCCACACTTCCAGTTTCGCGCCCGCCGCAGCACTCGCTACAGCCACCGGTTCAAAGTTCATCCCCACGCTTCCAGCCTCCTTGCTGTCCACCGCCAATCGGAACTCCGTGATGCCGAGTGTAACAAGGCAAGGGACGGAGTCGTCGGTCCCATAGTGCTAAGTCCTATGGCCCGCCACCCTCGCCAGCACTGCGTGGATCGTGCTCACATCCAACGTATTCCTGATCCAGGGCCTAACGTCCCTTTACTTCCTGCGCGTCGACGCGATCGGCAGGTTCGATATTCCAACCCCGCGGGCGTGACCGCTGCGTCGCCCAAGCCCGGTGCGCTGAGCGCAGCAAGACTCTCGCTTTTCTGCCTCGATGGAGCCCACGATTGAGCAACGCACCAGCCATGTCCTCGATCGTCGTCGGCGTCGATTTCACCGCCTGCTCGGCGGTCGCACTCGGGCAAGCGATCCGCATCGCCGCGTGGTCGGGGGCGAAAGTTCACGTCGTCCATGTTATTGATACGATCGTGGTCATCGACCTCGAAGAGGCGCTGTCGCCGATGCAGCAAGGCATCCGCGACGGCCTCCTCGACCTCGCCCACAAGGCCTGGGCCGACTTCGCCGAGCGGGTGCCCGGCGCCAAGGGCCTCCCCATCGAAGTGTCCATCAACAACCGCATCGTGGGCATCCATAGGCGGGCCCGCGAGGACAAGGCCGAACTGCTCGTGATGGGCGCTTTCGGCGACCGCCGGCCGGATGTCGGGCTGGGCACGGTCGCCACCGCCTGCGTTCGAAAGAGCATGGCCGACGTACTCTTGGTCCGCGACACGATCGGCCAGCAGGGCGCTGCGCCCTTCAAGACCATCGTCGCCGCCGTGGACTTTTCGCCGACATCACTCCTCGCCGTAAGGAGTGCGGCCCACTTCGCCGCGAAGGACAGCGCCCAACTCCATCTGCTGCACGTTTTCCAGGCCCCGCAGGACCGGCTGCACTTCAGAGCACCAACGCCGCCGACCCAGCCGGACATCCAAGAGCGATACAAGCGCGGCTTGGAACTCCGGCTGACCGACTTCTGCCGGCCGGCGCTCGAGCCGCACGCCACGTTGGCCGGTGGGCGCACACGCTTTGTGGTGCACGACGACTCGGGCCACCGCTCCGGCATCACCGAGTACGCGAAGCAGGTGCAGGCCGACCTGATCGTGTTGGGCACCCGCGGCCGGACGAACATCCGCGACCTTCTGTTGGGCAGCACGGCCGAGAAGGTGCTGGAAGAGTCCCGTTGCTCGATCCTCGCCGTAAAGCCCGGTGGCTTCGAGCACCCGCTGGCCGCGGATGAGCAGCCGAAGCCCATGTAGATGAAGCCGATATTTCCGCCCTGTCGCACGTGAAAGGGGCCAATCATGGACCGCCTCAAATCGATTCTCGTTGCGGTTGACTTCTCGCCCTGCTCCGCCGATGCGTTCGCACAGGCGGCCCGCATCGCGGAATGGAACCGGGCGTCGCTGGCAGTGCTGCATGTGGTCGCTCTGCCTTCCTCCGTTCCCACGCCGCACCCGCTGATTCCCTTCGATCTTCCGACACAGTCCGACTTCGTGCCCGAGGCCCGCCAGCAATGGGAGCAGTTCGCGCGCGAGTCCCCGGCCAAGCCGACGGTCGCCTTCGACATCGAGGTCGGCAGCCCCCGCGAGCGGCTCATGGAGCGCGTCCGCCGCGATAAGCCCGACCTCCTTGTCATGGGCTCGCACGGCGGGCACAACTCTCCGAAGGATGTCGGTCCCACCGCCGCCGCGTGCGTCCAGCAGGCCGACACGAAAGTGCTGCTCGTCCGCGCGGGTCACGCCGGGCCATTCAAGGCCGTCGTCGCCTGTATCGACTTCACCGACACCTCGCGACGGGCATTGGAGCAAGCGATCCGGGTCGCGTCCCAAGACGGCGGGGTCCTCCACATCCTCTCCGTCTACGACGACCCGTGGTACGGGCTCCGCCCACCGGCGGGAATCGCGGCCAACATCCCCGACTTCAAGGCCCAGTACAAGCGGGCCATCGAAGATCGATTGCGGACCTTCTGCGAACCACAAGTCCACGAGATCAACGCCCTGAAGGCGCAGTTCCACTGCATCGAGTCGGAGTGGCGTGGCGGCGGCTACGGGCACGCCATCGTCGGGTTCGTCAAACACGCTGGGTGCGACCTCACAGTGCTAGGGACGAGGGCAAAGTGGAACTTTCGAGATCTCTTCTGGGGGACCACCGCCGAGCGCGTGGTCCGCTCCGCCCCGTGCTCGATCCTGGCGATCAAGCCCGCGCCCGACGAGACGATCAAGCCGTGACGTGATGGTCACGCCTGCAAAACGCCCCAGTGATCCGAGCCGACAACGATGTTCCGATCCGACAACGATGTTCCGATCCGACAACGATGTTCCGAGCCGACAACGATGATCGGAGCCCACGATTGAAGGTCGCCGTCTATTCCGACAAGCCCTACGAACATCCGTTCCTCAACGAGGCCAACACACGCCTCCACAGCACCGGCAAACCGCCAGGCAAACCGCCAGGCAAACCGCCAGGCAAACCGCCGCAGCATGAACTCGTGTACCTAGGAGCCCAACTCTCCGCCGCAACCACCGACCTCGCCCGCGGCTGCGCTGCAACCTCGATCTTCGTCGGCGACGACGCCTCCGCGCCCGTCCTGCGGGCCCTCTACGCCAACGGAACCCGGCTCCTCGCCCTGCGTTCCGCCGGTTTCAACCACGTAGATGTCGCCGAGGCCGACCGGCTTGGGCTCGCGGTGCTGCGGGTGCCCGCCTATTCGCCGCACTCCGTGGCCGAGCACGCCGTCGGCCTCATGCTCACCCTCAACCGCAAGTTCCACCGCGCTTTCAACCGTGTCCGCGAGCAGAACTTCGCGCTCGATGGCCTCATGGGCTTCGACATGCACGGCAAAACCGTCGGCGTCATCGGCACCGGCAGAATCGGCGAGGTGGTGTGCAAAATCCTTGCGGGCTTCGGCTGCCGCGTGCTGGCGAGCGACCCGCTTAAAAACCCCATCTGTGAGTCGATGGGCGCAACCTACGTCCCGCTCCAAGACCTCTACGCCCAGTCAGACATCATCACCCTGCACTGCCCGCTCAACCCGCACACCAAGCACCTCATCAACGCCGCCGCGCTCGAGGCCATGAAGCCGGGCGTGGGGGGCGTGGGGGGCGTGATGCTCATCAACACCAGCCGCGGCGGGGTCATCGACACCCGCGCCCTGATCGCCGCCCTCAAGCGCGGACGCATCGGCTCGGTGGGCCTCGATGTCTACGAAGAGGAGGGCGACCTCTTCTTTAAGGACCTCTCCGAAGACGTGATCCAAGACGATGTGTTCGTGCGACTCCAGACCTTCCCGAACGTGCTCATCACGGCCCACCAAGGCTTCTTCACCCGCGAGGCGTGCACGGCAATCGCCGAAATAACCATCGCCAACCTCAGCGACTTTGAAAGCGGCACGGTGCAAGAGGCCAACCGCGTCACCACGAGGCTGGTGGGGGTGGCCGCCGACCCCGCGAGCACGACGACACCCGCTGCGCCCCGCAAGCCGTGATTCTAAACCCCCACTTTCGAGAGAGACCCGGAGTTGGTCGTTACCTACGAAAGCCCCCTCCGCTACCGCTTCTCCCGGACGCAGGCCGCAGCGCTGTGTTGTTACGACTCCGGGTGGAGTAGGAGTCGGACGACTTTCTGAACAAGAGCCTCTCGCCGCCGCGCGACGGCCACCTCTGCGTTCCCGGGCGGCCCCGCCTGCGTGGCGTGCCACCCGCAGGTCCACCTAGAGAAGCAGGGGTTCTGTCTCCACCGCCGCCGCGTGCGACGGAACCTAATCATCAGGTGTCCACGTGCAGCAGACCGCCAGGGCTTGGCGAGGCGCGCGTGCGAACCCGCGTGGTCGGGAATCGGGGCCGTGGCACTTCGTGCGGGCATCGTGCCGCGTGCAATCACCCGCGGGCGGGCGCTAGCCTTCGGAGCCCATGAGTTCGTCACCACACACAAACACACGCACACACACCGTCGCTGGCACCGTTGCATGGATCGGCCTCGGGCTCGGGCCAATCCTCGCGATCGTTGCGTGGTTTCTGCTCCCGGGCCTTCGGCTCGATGAGGCCGGTACGCCGATCGGCGGGCTCACCGATGCCGGTCGGATGACCGGGGCCGTCGCCGTGCTGATGGCGTGCTGGTGGCTGACCGAGGCGATCCCGCTCAGCGCGACGGCCCTGCTGCCCCTCGTGGTGTTCCCCGTCGGGGGCGTGCTTAGTTTCTCCGCCGCGGCCTCACCGTACGCGAGCGAGGTCATCTTCTTGTTCATGGGCGGGTTCATCCTCGGGCTGGCGATGGAGCGTTGCGGGCTTCACAAGCGCGTGGCGATGCTGACGGTGCTGCTCGTCGGGACCAGCCCCAAGCGTCTCGTCGGCGGGTTCATGCTGGCCTCCGCGATGATCAGCATGTGGGTCAGCAACACCGCCACCGCCATCATGATGCTGCCCATCGCGCTCAGCGTCATCACCCTGGTCCGCGAGCGTCATGCGCCACCGGGCACCCCGCCGGAAGCGCGACCCTCGCCCGACCCCAACTTTGAATCGACCCTCATGCTCGGAGTCGCCTATGCGGCGTCGATCGGCGGCGTCGCCACGCTCATCGGATCGCCGCCCAACGCCGTGTTCAAGGGTTTCGTCGAATCTCATTTCGAACTCGCTGTGGGGTTCACGGATTGGATGAAGGTGGGATTGCCGCTGGTCGTGGTGTATCTGCCGTTGGCGTGGTTCTACATGACGAGCATCAGCCAGCCGGTTCGGCTGAAAGAGATTCGGGGCGGCAAAGGGATGATCCGTGGAGAGTTGGCGGCACTGGGCCGAATGAACCTTGGTGAATGGGTGGTACTGCTGGTCTTTCTGCTCACCGTCGCGCTCTGGGTGTTCCGGCCGGCGCTCATCGAGTTGGCCCTGGCGCACGGGGTTCCGGGCGTGCGCTCGCTCAACGACGCATCGATCGTGCTCTTCTCGTGCCTGCTGCTTTTCGCCATCCCAATCAAGCCGCGAGAGCGGGTCTTTGCCATGGACTGGCAGACGGCCACGCGTTTGCCCTGGGGCACCCTCATCCTGTTCGGCGGCGGGCTCAGCCTCGCGGCGGCGATCTCGGCGAACGGGCTGGATGTCTACATCGGGCAGTTCTTCACCGGCTTGGCCGGGTTGCCGACGTGGCTGGTCGTCCTGGTGCTGGTGGCGGTCGTGATCTTCGCCTCCGAACTCGCGAGCAATACGGCCATCGCCACCGCGATCTTGCCGATTCTGGCGGCCGCGGCCCCGTCTATGGGCATCGATCCGTTTCGTCTGCTCATCCCGGCGACCATTGCGGCGAGCATGGCGTTCATGCTTCCCGTGGGCACGCCTCCCAACGCCATCGTGTACGCGACCGGGCACGTCACGATGAGCCAGATGCTCCGAGCAGGGTTCGGGCTCAATATGTTGGCGGTCGTCGCGATCACCGTGGCGACAGAACTCCTTGGCCAATGGGTGGTGCAGAAGTGAGCGGACGTGCCCCAACGCCATCGAAAGCAACCTCGGGCAAGTATCCCGCAGAAGCCTACGGTTTTGCTCGCCCGGCTTACCGCGACCGATTGCGAGCATCCTCCCAACTAAGAGATGAAGCGGCGTCCGTCTGGGAGCCACCGATTCATAATCGCACGCATGCGATCCATCGCGCTCCAGAGCGCCATTGGCGGAATGGCGCTCAGCGTGATCGGCATGGCGCTCGCGAGCGGCGGGCTCCTTCCACCCGTGGCTGGCGCGGTCAGTCAGGAGATCATCGACGTCCTTGCGATCTTCAACGCGCTACGAGCGGCCTTCCGCCCGAAGACGCTCACCGATTTTGGGCCGCCCGCGCCCAACGCCGTCATCCGCAGACTTGGACGATTAACAGGTTGAACCGCGGGGGTGCCGATCGCGTCAAGACTTGGGACCATTAACGCCGACCCGATCAGCATCCATGACAGCGTTGCCGGGGGCCCCATCCGACTGCGGTGTCGGCCACCCCGAGCCGCCCCCACTCCCGCCCGAACGTGAGCAGCGTGTCGATCCCCAGCCCCACGCCACTGAGCCACTCGAACCCCGTCGCCGCCGCAATCAAAAAAACGATCAGCCCGGCGATGCCCGCGCTGCGCCGGCGACCGACGGCGACAAGGACACCCCCAAGCCCGTTAACGCCGCGCACACCGCGTCATTGCGCAGGATCGAGATAAGGTCATTGTCCCAGTCCGTCAGGCGTCGAACGTCGAACGTCGAACGTCGAACGTCGAACACCACCCCGGCATAGATTCCAATCGCAGCGCACGCCATGCGCAGCCCGCGACCCACACGATCCGGGGCGGGCCGCCCGTATCGATGCCCCCTCCGCCCTCCTCCAAATTCCCCTTGCATCTTCGCGGCCGCCAAGTACACTACCCAAACAAAACCCTCTTTGCCATCTTCAAAGTCGAGTTTCCAGAGCCATCCGCAGCGTCCTAGGCCGCGCATTCCTAGCAGTCTTCAGGTCCAAATAACACTCCAAGAACCGCACAACAAGGGTGCGCACACTTTCCCAGACATCTGCGCACCTTGCCATTTCCAAAGCAGAAAACACTCCAAAACCAAGGTGCGCAAAGGTTTTCCCGAAGTTGCGCACCTTGCCCCTCCTGCGCACCTTGCCGCCCGACTGCCTACGGCGTCAGGCCTTCAGGCCTTTCCGACTGAGGACTAAGGACTGAGGACGGAGGGCTATCTCTTCTCCCCGCCCGCAAGGTGGTAAAGGGCGATGGCCGCCGCGACGCCGACGTTGAGCGAATCGACCCCGCCGATCATCGGAATGATGACGGTCCGGGTGACGGCGTTGAGCGCAGTCGGGCTAAGGCCGAAGCCTTCGGAACCCAAAACGAGCGCGCAGCGGGGGGGTGGGGTGAACGAACGGAGGGCAACGGCGCTGGGTGCGAGAGCCAAGCCGAGCACTTCAAAGCCGTGGGCGGCGAGGTCCCTCAGGGACGCGGGCCAGTGCGGATCGCGGCTGAACGGAACCGAAAAGACATGGCCCATCGACACGCGAATGGCTTTTCGATAAAGCGGATCGCAGCAACCCGGGCCGATGATGATGGAGGCATGGTCCGAGCCCACGAGGCCCGCGACCGATCGGAAAATGCCTCCAACATTGTCGGGGTTTGAGACGTTCTCGAGGGCGATGACGATGCGCGAGGATTCGATCGGTCTCCGCGGCACCGGAGTTCGTTCACCGCTGATGAGGACTCCCCGGTGAAAATCAAAGCCGGCGATCGCCTCCATGAGTGCCTGAGGCGCGATGAAGACGGCTGTGGCCTCGGGAAGGCGGGCAAGGGTGGTCTGGATGAGTTCCAGACGTTGGGGCGTGATGAGGACCGCGCGGACAGGGAAGGCCGACCCGATCAGTCGGTCGAGCACCCATTCGCCCTCCGCGATGAAGTGCGGGGCAGCGCCGGACGCATCCGCCGTCCGGACTTCGTGGTCGGTGAGACGGGTGAAGTCGCCAAGGCGGGGGTCGGAGGTATCGGTGATCGGGATCAGTTGGGGCACATGGAAAGGTAGATGGGGTGCCTGTGGCGCTGGAAACTGCAGGCGTCCCTGAACTTTTCAACGCTCCCGGCGTCGAACCCCTCGGCACCCCGATCGGCGTGATGCCCGCTATCGTTGGAGCGAGGCCGGTTCGCCGGGGTTCCCGGGGCGGCTCAAATCGTGGGTTTTACCGGCCGTGGTGGGGCAGTGTCGGACCCCCCGGGCTTTGTTCGCGAGGGAGTTTTCATGCCGTTGCATACCGCCGAATCTTGCCAATTGCTTTCCCAGTCGCGTTCCCCATGGCGTTCACTCCGTTTGCTACTGGCGGCCGGAGCCGCGCTGGCATGCGGGTCGATGTCGCTCGGCCAGTCCACCGTGCAACGCGAGGGTGAGGGCACCCGCCGGGCCGAACTCAACGCGATGGAACTTCAGGCGTTCCCCGCCGATCTCTTGACCAAACTCTCGGACTGGCAGAACGGCGCCGCACCGACCCCGGCCGATTGGGTGGGCAAGCCCGTCCTGATTTTCACGTGGAGTGATTGGTACGCGCCCGCCAAACGGGCCATGACTTCGGCCCAAAAACTTTCCGAGAAGTATTCCAAGGACGGTCTGATCGTGATCGGCGTTCACAACCCCGAGGGCTGGGCCGACTCGGCGAAGCCCGCCGTGGGCGCTGGGACGCTGCTCTTGGCGCACGATGCTTCAGGCGACTTCCGCAAAGGGCTGAAGGTCGATCAGGATCCGGATTTCTACCTCATCGATCGGGCCGGACAGTTGCGTTACGCGGACATCAAGAACGAATCGCTGGATGCCGCGATCACGGAGGTATTGGCCGAGAAGACGGACGATGCCGCGGCGATCAAAGACCGTCTGGCGAGCGACGCCAAGGCCAAGGACGCCGCGGCCAGACGGACTGAATCGTTGCACGCGGATGCCAGGTTCACGCAGATCCCTGAGCAGGAGTTCACGCCGCCCACGGCGGAGGATTTCAAGACAGTGAAGTGGCCGGCGTTGCCGAAAGACCCCAACAACCCGTTTGCTCCAATCCCGACCGCCAAGGTCGCGCAGATCCCGGCGGGCGAGTGGTTCCCATCCAAGCCCGAGCTCAAGGGCCGCATGGTGATCGTCTACTTCTGGTCGCCAGTCTTCAACGAGACGTTTTATGAACCGATGCCGTTCGCGGACCAGATGCAGACGCAGTACGGACGCGATGCGGTGATCATCGGCGTGATGTCGACGTTCGACAATGTGAACGGGGTGACTCTGAAGGACGAGGACAAGGACCCGGCGAAACTGTTGAAACGCATGAAGGCGATCGCGGAATCGCGGAACCTGAAGCACTACCTCGTGGCCGATACGGGCAACGCGATGCTGAACTCGATCGCGGACACCACGACGGGCCAGACGATCTTTCCGTTCTGGGCGATTCTGAGTTCCGACAGGACCGCGCGCTGGTGGAGCAGCCCGGGCAGCACGAGCCCGTGGGGCGCGATGCAGAACGTGATGGAAAACGACCCCGGCATCAAGGCCCGTCGGGCCGCCGAGGCCGAGTGGCTGCGGAAGAACAACTAAAACAAGCCTGCCTTTGGCGGCGCAACGGGGAATCATGGTCCCCCGTTTCGCTTTGACGGAACGGACTCTTTCCGCCCCACCTCATGCCCGACCCGCTCTTCCACATCGTCCTGCACGAGCCGGAGATTCCCAACAACACGGGCAACATCGGCCGTACGTGTGTGGCCACGGCCTGCGCCCTTCACTTGGTGCATCCGCTCGGGTTCAACATCACGGAGAAGGCCTGCCGCCGGGCCGGCCTCGACTATTGGCCAAGGCTCGACTTGCACGAGCACCCATCGTGGGAAGCGTGCGAGGGCGAGCTACAGGGCCGCACGTTGTGGGTCTTCTCGACCAAGGCCACGCGGAGCGTTTTCTCCGCCACCCTCAAGAAGGGTGATGCACTCGTGTTCGGACGCGAATCC
>Ga0105049_10001264_pt1 | contig 29717 bp, 22 predicted proteins | sample MAT06_FD_78087 | JGI IMG/M metagenome (GOLD analysis project Ga0105049, IMG submission 78087) | Freshwater microbial communities from Lake Fryxell liftoff mats and glacier meltwater in Antarctica - MAT-06 | ecosystem: Environmental > Aquatic > Freshwater > Ice > Liftoff microbial mat | place... | reverse complement strand
GAGTCGCGCGGATCCGGTTCAGATCATGGAGGGGGCGTGAGGCCGCTGCAGGTGAAGAACGACGAGACGCAACCATTGTCGGCGCGGCACTCGCTGCAATCGACGGAGTCGGTGCCCTTGCCACCAAAATTTTCTGGTACGCAGCTTCTGTTCGCGTCGTTGAGGCCGCAGAACTCCGCGGTGCAGCGGACCGACTTCACGTAACAGGTCGTACACGGCTCCGAGACGACGAATGTGTAGTTCGGCAGCGCCGCATTGAGCATGCAGGTCTGCACGCAGCTCTCGAACGCGTCGATCGATTCGAAGAGCTTGGTGATGCACGAAGTGCCGCCGCATTCCGCCGCCTTGGCCGACGGGTCTTTGCCGCCCTGGATGACGGCGAGATCGGCGGCGTTCGTGCAGGAGCCGCCGGCCGTAGTCTCGGTCTCGGCGACGGTCTCGGCGACGGTCTCGGCGACGGTCTCGGCGACCGTCTCGGCGACGGTCTCGGCAATGGTTTCGGTGACCGTTTCGGCGATGGTCTCGGCGATGGTCTCGGCGACGGTTTCCGCCGCCGTTTCGGTAGCGTCCGACTTCGTGTCGCTGGCGGTGTTCGCGTCGTCGCCGCACGCAGCGGTGAAGGCAAAGGTCGTAGCGAAGAGGCCGCACATCAGTGCGTGGGCGAAAGTTTTCAAGATTGTTCTCCTAGGCTCGAGTACGGCACGGGAGGGCACTGTGCTGGTTCCCGAGGACGCTTCCCCGTTGAGCGGGGGGGTGACGCGGCAGGACTATGCGATGGAGTCACGCAGAATTCAACTTCGTCCGGCATGTAGCCTTGCGACATTAGAAGACGACGGAAGCCGGCGGCATTTCACCCGCTCCATCGCCGATATCACTCGTCGAGCCGACGCCGAGTTGGCCCTCGCTGCTGTCGCCCCAGCATTTCACACTGCCGCTCCTCATCACGACACACGTAAAGAGGCCGCCAGCGTCAATCGCGGCGACGAAGTCGCCTTGCCCCGTCTTGGGGTCCGACTCTGCCGGGTTCGCAAGCGCGATGGCTGTCACAGGTGGACTCGTGAGCTGGGTTGTGTTGCCCCTGCCAAGTTCCCCGTCGGCGTTACCTCCCCAGCACTTGATGGCGCCGGTCGTCGTGAGCAGACATGTGTGCCCCGTGCCTGCTGCCGCGCTCTTCGCCACAAAGCTCGCGCCGATGTTGACAAGTGTCGGCGTTTGGGCAGTTGCGATCGTTCCGTTGCCGATCACCCCAAGCCCGTTGAGGCCCCAGCAGTAAACCGCGCCTGTCGTCGACACCGCGCAGGTGTGGTCCGTACCGGCCGCGAGGAACGAGGCGCTCCAACCCGCATTGATGTTGCCGTAAGAAGAGGGTTTTTCATCGTCGCCGTAGACGACGTCGGGTGTTCCTTGACCTGTTCGGTTCGCAGCCCCCCAACACTTCACAGCGCCGAGCGACGAGCGAACACAGGTGTGCTGCAATCCGGCGACAACCTGGGCCACAATAAAGGTTTGCCCGACCGGGACGATCTCGACATCGACGGCGGACCCAATGGCGACGACCTGGCCGTTTGTCGTCGGCACTCCGAAGGCCCCCGACCCGTTGAGGCCCCAGCAGCGTACCGCTCCCGATTGGGACGCGCGGCAGGCGTGAATCACTCCGCCGGCGAGAGAAACGGGTGCACTTGTTCCGTTGAGGGTCGCCGCGAAGGTCGGTAAAAGCGTCGGGGATGGGTCCGCGCAGCCCAAGGCCGCGTATGTGATGCATCCCCAATGTCGCAGCGTGCTTGCGCCAAACGCGTAGGAGCGACCGAACCCCATTTCGATAAGGGTTGTGTTGGCCAAGCTCAACGGAGGAGTCTGCGCCACAGAGGGCCCGATCCCGTCCCCTACGGTGACCGTGTCGCCACGTCCGAGCGTGCCCAAGCTGTTCCCTCCCCAGCACTTCAACGTGCCATCGTGGAGCAGCACACAGGAGTGTGCGCCACCGACGGCCAGGATCGGCAAACGCTGGCACGCGCCCGTCTTGCACGTGCCCAGCTCATCTGCGACCGCATCGACACCGGGCGCGATGTCGCACCAGGTGCGGTCCACGTCGTTGGCTGAGTAGTCACACACGCCGCTGAGAGTGTTGCAGGTACCTGCGGCTTTGCAGTCGGGGTTCTGATCGCAGACTTTGGTGTTCGATCCGATGCATTGGCCCGCGGTGCCGCCCGATCCACACGTGTCGGTCAGCGTGCAGGCGTTGCCGTCGCTGCACGAGGTGCCGCCGCCCTTCGCCGAGCTCGAGGTGCATTGGCCGGTCGCCGAGTTGCAGATCGGGATCAGGCAGTCGTTCGTGTTGGGGTCCGTGCAGCTGACGGGGGTGCCCGCCTGACAGGCGTTGTTCGAGCACGTCTCGGTGCCGTTGCACGGGTTATTGTCGCTACACGCCAGCGGTGTGCCGGCTTGGCAGGCGCCGGTCGCGGGCACGCAGGTTTCGACGCCGTCACACGTGTTGCCGTTGGAACAATTGATCGCCGTGCCCGCCTGGCAGGCGCCGGTCGCCAGGACACAGGTCTCGGCACCGTTACACGCGTTGCCGTCGCTGCACGTCACGGGCGTGCCCTCGACGCACGCGAAGTTCACGCAGCGCTCGACGCCGTCGCAGATGTTTCCGTCGGAACAGTCCCCGTCGTCGTCGCAGGGGCACGACCCGGTATCGGAGCCGCAGGTGCCGTTCGCGGGATCGCACGTCGCCGTGGCGCAGGCGGGGGATGGGGTGCATGCCTTGGGGGTGCCGCCACACGCGCCGCTCGTGCACTTGTCGTTTAGCGTGCAGCCCGAACCGTCGTCGCACCCTGCATTGTTGGCCTTGCTCTGGGCCAGGCAGATGCCGGTGGCGGGCTTGCACACGTTTTCCATGCAGGCGTTCGGGTGCACCTGGCAAGTCACCGGGTTCTGCTCGACGCAATCGAAGTCGAGGCACTTCTGCGTGCCGTTGCACTTGTCGGTGTCGCTGCATTCGGCATCGATTTCGCACGGACAATTGTCGACCGCGACGCCGCACCCGCTCGGTTCGAAGCACTGATAGCTCTTGCACCAAGCAGGCTGGGCACAGGTCACGGACTGCCCTTTGCAAAGCCCGTTCTGGCAGACGTCGCCGGTCGTGCACACCTTGGCGTCGTCGCAGGTCGCACCTGATTGACCTTCGAGCACGCAGGTCCCAGTTGCAGCCTGACAGGTGCGCGTCGTGCACGGGTCGGGGGTCTCGACACACACGACGTCATCGCCCGGCAAGCACTCGCCGAGAAGACACGTCTCCTCGCCGTTGCAGAGCGTGCCGTCGGCGCAGTCCGAATCTTGAAGGCAATCGCACTGGGACTTGTCGTAGAAGCAGCCGCCGGCTGCCTCCGAGCAGCCATCGATGCTGCAGTCGAGGTTGTCTTCGCACACGATCGCCGCGCCGCTGCAGAGACCCGCGCCACAGCGATCGTTTTGCGTGCAGGCCTTGCCGTCATTGCAGCTCAGCGTCCCTGGCGCCGGCACGAGGCCACATAAACCCGTCGTCGTTGCGCAGGCCGCGACGAGACACGGGTCGCTCGACGGGGAACAAGCGACCGCCGTTCCTTCGACGCATACCTGGTTGATGCAGCGCTCGACACCGTCGCACAGCGTTGCGTCGGCGCAGTCCGCGTCCGCCTCGCAGTCGCATCCGACCGCATCGGCGACGCACCCACCCGCCGCCGGATCGCAGCGGTCTGTCGTGCATGCGACGCCATCATCGCACGCGACTGCAGTGCCGCCACAGACGTGCTCGCTGCAAGCATCGTGGTCCGTGCACGGGTTGCCATCGTCGCATGCGCCCACCGTGGGCTCGCCCACGCAGCCGTCCGCTGTGCACACGCCACGTGAGCAGATCGCGTCCAGGTGGGCGCACGACTCATCGCTGCAGAGCGGCCCCGCGTCGACCTCCGCCAAGTCCTCGCGGGTGTCGCTGACGACCGTGTCGCTGACGACCGTGTCGCTGACGACCGTGTCGGGCAAGTCGACGCTGTCGACATCGGCGGGCGCAGTCTCCGGGGTCGCCGTATCGGCGGTGTCGGGCTCGCTCGCGTCGCCAATGCTGTCCTGAGTCAACGCCTCACTATCGAGCAATGCGTCCGTCGTGTCGCTGATGTCCGCGACGTCGCCGACTGCGACGGCCTCATCATCAGCATCTTCGGCGTCGTCGCCGACCTGCTTGTAGTCGGGAAAGCAACCGGGCGCACACACGACCGATGAAAACAGCAGCCAAGCGAATCGGTTGCCCAAGTATTATCCCCAGCGTGAACGGCTTTGGGCATGGTAGCCGCAACGTTACGAAGGATCAACGCCTGCCCGTGTGGACCGCGTGGACCGTTGCGGCGTGTCGCGCAGTGGCTGGGACGCCCCTTTACCGCTGGTTGCGGCGGGCCTCGTTCTCGCGGCGCACTTCCTCGCGCTGGCGCTCGAGCTCTTTGTCGAGCGCCTCGGTGATCGGGCCCTCGCGCTTCTTCAGGTCGAGCCCGATGAACGCAATGCGCGTGTCGCCGGTGACGGGCGTGTTGTCCCAGTCGAGTTGGCCCGGCATGCCGTTGATGCAGTGGGCCTTGTCCCAGCAGCGTAAGACCCCCTTGAAGCGCGCGACGCTGCCGCCAGGCAGGTTCAGCATGATGTGCCCGAAGGTCACTTGATCGAAGCAGACCTTCTCCGAGCGGTACACGAACGACTCGAAGTCCGGCGGCAACACCCCCGTCCAGTTGGCCCGCATCGCCCGCGGGGTGAAGCCCTCGTAGGGGACGGAAAGGGCCGCGCGCCGATTGATCTGTCCCTGATACGTGAAGTGCACCTGGGCTTCCGGGTTGCGCGCGAGGATGCGCTGCTTCATCGGCTCGAGGTGCTCGGGCGAGATCTTGTCGGTCTTGTTGATGGCGACGAGGTCGGCGACGTCGAGCTGGGCCCAGAACTGGGCCGGGAAATAACGATCGTGCGCCGCGAATGCGCCGGCGTCGACCACGATGATGGTCGGCGAGAAGATCGCGTTCTTCCGGATGATCGGATCGGCCCAGAGCTCTTGTGTGACCTTGGCGATCTCGGTCACGCCCGAGGTCTCGAGGATGACACGGGTGAAGCGGCCCTCGTCGACGAATGAGCGGGTCGCGGGCAGGTAGCTCTTGGCGGCGTTGCCGACGCCGGACGCGGAGATCTGGCGCACGGTGGCGCCCGAGGCCTCGATCATGCGGCCGTCGAAGCCTTCCTCGGCGAACTCGCCGACGACCACGCCCACGGAGACCTGGTCTTGTGATTCGACCAGATGGCGCACCAGCGTGGTCTTGCCTGACCCTAGAAATCCCGTGATGATCTGAAGCTGTACGGTCATCCGCGCCCCCTCCGTGGCGGTCATGTGGCCAGCTCGCGCAGGCGGCCGCCGCCGCGGACGGTATCACAGCCGATGGGCTGTGCATCCCGGTTGCGGCGCTTACCTGTCAGGGCCATTCTGCGCGCGACGCCGTGGAGAAGTGCCCATGACCCAGACCGCGAACGCATCCCCCGACCTGCACCCGGGCCGCACGATTGCCCTCGACCAGAGCATGCGACCGTCCGGGATTCGCCTCACCCCAGGCATGCCGATCTGCCAGACGGACCTGCCGATCGACTGGTATCAGGACGCGCTCAAACCCTACGCCGAGGAGTACCTGGCGTTGCCGGATCGCACGCCGGAGTCCGTCCTGCCGTGGATGGACAGCTACATGTTGCCGGCGCTGGCGACGCTCGGTGACTCGGTGATGTTGCTCGCGCACTACTATATGGGGGGCGAGATCGTGAAGCTGGTCGAACGCTACGGTGGGTTCGTCGCGGACTCGTACGCGCTGGCACTGCAGGCGGTGAAGAACCCGGGCAAGACTCACTTCGTCGAGTCGGCCGTGCACTTCATGGCCGAGACGATTGCGCTCTTGAAGCACGACCACCAATCGGTCTGGATCACGAACCCGAAGTCGGGCTGCACGATGGAGGCGCTCGCGAAGGAGGACATGGTCCTGCCCGTGTTCCGCGAGCTGCGCGACCGCTACGGGGATGAGCTGTTGGCGATCGTCTACATGAACGCGTCGGGCCGCGTGAAGGCGCTGGCGGGGCAGACGGGTGGGGCGGTGTGCACCTCGTCGAATGCGCAGATCATCATGAAATGGGCGCGCGAGAAGCAGAAGAAGATCCTGTTCATCCCCGACCGCCACCTCGGTGAGAACTCGGGGCGCGCGGTCGGGATCTCGCCGGACAGGATGGTCGAGTGGCCGGGTGGCTGGGACGGGGCGCGGCGGCGGATGGCGCAGCTGTCGCCGGCGGAGCTCGCCAAGTTGGATGCGGCCGAGCTGGTACTGTGGGGATCGTTTTGCGGTGTGCACACGATCTTTCAGCCAGGGCATGTGAGGTATTGGCAGGAGCGTGGCTACCGCGTGGTCGTGCATCCCGAGTCGCCGTGGGAGGTCGTCGAGGCCGCGGACGGCCATGGGTCGACGATCTACCTCTGGAACGAGGTGATGAAGGCCGCGCCCGGGGCTAAGCTGGCGATCGGCACCGAGGGGCACTTCGTGAAAAACGCGAAGGACCTGGCCGCGAGTCGGGGCGTCGAAGTCGTGCACCTCGCCGACATCCCCGATCCGCGCTTCGGGGCGATGGGTTGCGGCTGTGCGACCATGTCGCGCAATGATCCGCCGCACCTGGTCGGGCTGCTCGACCTGCTCGCGAAAGGCCGGCCGCCCGAGCTCAATCGTGTCCTGGCGGGCGACTCGGTCGACGAGACGACCGGCTGGCGCGAGCGCCTGGACCCGCGATCGCAGGACGAGATCCGGCGCGACGCGAAGAAGGCGCTCGAGAAGATGATAGAACTCACCGAGGCCGCGAAGGGGGCCTGACCAAGCGCGACGAATCGCCTTCGGGTGCCGTTGCTGGCGTACGTGGGCCTAAGGCTTGGTGGTCTCGCCACGACCCAGACAGCTCTGATCGCCGCTTGGGCACTTGAAGCGGATGTGGATGTGGTTGGTGTGGCCGGGCTCGTGGCGGATGACCCCGCGCATCGCGCGTGAGCCACGCGGGTACTGGAAGATCCAGTCGAGCTTCGCTTCCGATATGCCTTTTGACTTTGAGTACTTATAGAGTTTTTCCTGCACTGGCGTGCCGATGAACATGTACTCGACGTTCGATGACGCTTCGTTCGAGCCGACGAGGGCCACGATGAAGGCCCACGTCGCGTCGAGATCGAGCGCTACGCGGGTCGCGTCGGGGAACGAGCGTGGGCCGGCTCGGGGCTGGCCGAGGAAGTAGAAGCCGATGTCGACGTCGAGCCCGCTCTGGTGGGACTTGTGCGGGTTCAGATGGCCGCCGTCCTTGCGTGAGATGTCGCCCACCGTGATGTCGTGGACCTTTGGATACTTGCGACGCACGTCGGCGATGGCGGCCTTCAGCGCGCGCACTGTTTCGTTGGTGCCCCAGGTGAGATCGTCGCGACGCAGGAAGGTGCCAGGCACGTTCTTGAACTGCTCGCCGTTGACCAGCCGGCCATGCTGCGGCAGGCCCACCGCCTGGCTACGACCGGGCTTGCCCTCCTTATAGATGATGAGGCGGTCGCCGACGCGCAGGCGATCCGGGTTCTTGCCCGGGTTCATGCGCTGGATGTCCTTCACCGAGACGCCAAAGCGCAGGCCGATGCTGCCGAGCGTGTCGCCGCCTTCGATCGTGTAGGTGATCTTCCGCTGCGCACGCTCGTCCTGATAGGTGTCGATCTTGAGGCGTAGCCCTGGTCTGAGGCCCTTCGCGAGGACCTTCGCATTGCGCGCGCGCAGCTCGTCGAGGGGCATGCCGTAGCGCAGTGCTATCTCTTCGATCGTCTCACCTGCGAGCACCTCGTGCGTCACCTTCTTGCGCTTCGCGGGCGGGATCGTCGCGGTCGGCGCGGGTTCGGCCTTCGAGCAGGTCGTTGGGATCTCGAGCTTCTGGCCGGCGCGGATGGCATCGCCGTTCAGGTTGTTGGCCTGTCTGAGCTCGGCGACCTTGCACCCATAGCGGCGGCTGATGCCGCCGAGCGTCTCGCCGCGTCTCACCGTGTGGCTGTCGGCGCGGGCCGTGGCGAGCGGGAGCACGAGCGCAAACCCGAGCACCAGCCGTGTGAGCAGGTACTGCGTCGTTTGGACGAGGGGAGGGCGCAACATACTCCGTGCCTTCGGGCTGGGTCCGCAGGGTCGCTGCCGCGTTGGCGGCAGAGCGGCTCTACAGGCGGTCGGGACCGGGCTCGAACGACCCCTGCGTCGGGACCATTCCCACATTCGCCAGCACCGGACAAGGTTTGGCGACCGGCTGCGGATGGCGTGGCCAGTCGATTGTCACGGCGCTCCTTGATAAGGTCCGCGCCATGTCGCTGCGCCCCCGCTTCACACTCGAGCGTGAGCTCGGCCACGGCGGCGAGGGCCGCGTCGTGGCCGTGCGTGACGCGGCGCGGGCGGGTGCGGTGGTCGCCCTGAAGGAGACGCATGGGGCGTCTGGGCAGGCGTTGCTGCGCGAGTTCGAGCTGCTCGCGACGTTGCGACACCGCCACCTGGCTGAGGTCTACGAGGTCTTCCCGCAGAGCCCGCTCGGTGGCGCACACGCCGCGTACACCCAGATGCTCGTGCCCGGCGTCGACCTCTATCGGACGCTGCGGGCCGAGCCCGGGCTTGGCGAGGTACTGGTCGGCCAGCTGTTGCTGGCCCTGGCGCAGCTGCATGCGGCGGGGTTGGTCCACCTCGATCTCAAGCCCGACAACGTGCTGGTCGAGCGCGTGCCGGGAGGCCCGCCCTGGGCCCGGCTCGTCGATTTCGGTATCGCGGCGCGCATCGGGTCGCGCCTCGAGATCGTGCGTGGTTCCAGGAGCTTCGTCGCGCCTGAGATCCTGGCGGGGGCGCCGGTCGCGCCGGGCGCGGATCTTTTCTCGCTCGGCGTGGCACTCGGCGAGATTGGCCTGGGTAGCCCGCTGGCGGCCCGCGCCATCGCTGGCGAGCCATTGGCGGTTCGGCGCGAGCGCTTCGAAGCGGCGGGCATGCCTGCCCCGTTGGCACAGCTCACGGCCGCGCTGGTGGCGCTCGATCCAGCCGAGCGACCGAAGTCCGCCTACGAGGCGGCGCACCTCTGGGGGTTGCTGCGCAACACGTCCCTCGAGCTCGTGACGCCCGCATCCGCGACCGGGCTCGTGCGTTCGGGTGGGCTCGTGGCGCGTGCGGCCGAGAAGGCGCACGTGCTGGCGGCGATCGCCGCGCGCAAGGTGATCTCGATTGGGGGGCCGCCGGCGGCGGGGCGGACCGCGCTCCTGGAGAGTGCGCTGCGCGAGGCGCAGTTGCGGGGACATCGGGCCGAGGCGTGGCCGCTCGTGTCGGCGACGGCCTCAATCGGGGGCTTCATCGATGCCCTGGCGCGGCTCGTGCCAGGGGCCGAGGCGCTGACCCTCGCGCCGAGCCGCGAGGACGCGTCGTCACCCGAGCTGTGGGCGGCATCCTTGGACGCGGCCGCAGAGAAGGCGGTCGCGCAGCTTTCTGGTCTGGGCGTGGGCGTGGGTGAGGGCGAGGGCGTGGGCGTGGGCGAGGGTGAGGGCGTGGGCGCGGGCGCGGGTGAGGGCGAGGGTGAGGGCGTGGGCGTGCCGGTCTTGTTCGTACGCCACCCGGAGTCCGCGCCGGCATCGGTGCGCGCGTTCCTGAAGGCGCTGAAGCGCACCGAGCTGGCTTTGCCGTTGGCGCTGGTCGTCGCAACGGACGAAGCTGAGGCGGCCGATGTGGTTCTCGGACCGGTCGGGGCCGACGCGGTGCGTGCGTTCGTCGCGAGCCGTTTCGGGGATCGGCTCGCGGCCGAGCGTGCCCTGGTCAGCGCGCTCGCTTCCGCCTCGGGTGGGCTCACGGGCCATCTCGAGGCGTTGCTCGCGCTGCTCGTCGCGCGCGGCAACCTGGCGCTCGGCGAGGCAGGTTGGCGCTTGCACGGTGACCCGGGTGCGCTGGCGCTGTCCGGCGACCTCGCCGAGTCGATAGCGAGTCGCGTCGGGCTCTTGCAGCCGCGCGAGCGCGCGATCCTGGTCGTCATCGCGGGGCTCGCTGCGCCAGGGGACTCGCTCGCGGCCGTCGTGATCGAGGCTGCGCTGGGCGAGCCGCCCGTGCTGCTCGACGACCTGGTCGCCTTCGGGCTCGTGCGTCGCAGCGTCGATGGCGCCGTGGCGCTCGGTCATCCGGTGCTCGCCGAGGTGTTGCCGCGGCTCGTGCTCGAGGTCGCGGCACGGTCGCGAGTGCTCGCATGCGACGCGCTGGCGGAGGTCGTGCGGGCGCGCCTCGAAGCTGGTTTGGGCGGTGCGCGTCGGGCGCTCGAAGTGGCGCGCGTGGCACTCGCTGGCTCACGACCCGAAGACGCCCAGCGAGCATGTGAGCTCTCGCTCGTACTCGCGCGCGCCGCCGGTCCCGAGGCGCGGGCGGTCGAGCTCGACGGCCTCTCGCTCCAAGCCGAGATCGCCGATCGCCTCGGCCCGCGGGCGGCCCAGCTGGCAGCGCTGCACGCGCTCAGCGACGGCCTCGCGGACAGCGCGTCCCCGGACGATCCACGGCGCTTGTCGGCCGAGGCGCGCCTGTTCTGGACCCTCACGCGCATGGGCGACCCTTCGTTCGAGGCGCGTGGCGAGGCGCTCGTCGTGCGTGCACGCGAGGCCGGCCAGCAACTGCTAGCGGCGGAGGTCGCCGTGCACCTGGCGATCGTGGCGACGCAACGCGGGGATCAGGATCGCGCTGAGAGCCTGCTCGTCAGTGCGCGCGCGGGGCTCGACGACGGCTTCGATGGCTTGCCGCTGCGGGCTCGGATCTCCAATAATCTCGGTAACGTCTACGCCTATCGCGGCGACTTCGGCGCGGCCCAGGCGGCCTATCGCGAGGCGCGCCGCCTGAAAATCGAACAAGGAGATCCGGTCGGCGAACGCATCGCCCTTGGCAACATCGCGCTGATGTCGCTCGAGCTGGGCCTGCCCGGGGCGGCCCTCGCCGATCTGGCCGCGAGCTTCGCACTGGCGCGCCGCATCGGTCATCGCCGCGGTGAAGCGTGGTCGCTGCTCACGCTCGCCGAGGTCGGCCTCGAAGGCGGTAGCCCCCGTTATGCCCGGCGGCGCGCGGAGGCAGCGGCCCAGCTCGCACACGCGCTCGGCGATCAACTCGTCGAAGGCGATGCGCGCACGACCCTGGCCGAAGCGCTCTTGAACCTCGGGGAGCCGCTCGCCGCCCAGGCGGAAGCCGCGCGTGGCGAGGCACTCGCGCTCGCTGCCGACAACACCTGGACCGCCAGCCGTGCCCGCACGCTCGCGCACATCGCCTGCACGCAGGGCACTGACACCACCGCCTCGACCCAAGCCCAGGCCGAAAGCGGGCTCGCCGCGCTGGTCGACGACGCGACCGCCGATGCCACCACGCGTCAGCTCGCCGCCCGCTATGTGGCCGAGGCCTCCCTGGCGCGGGGCGACATCACCCAGGCGTACGCCTTCATCGAGCGCCTACCCGCGGCACGGCCACGGGGCGGAGTGCGCTGGGCAGAGCTCGTGGCCACGCGCCTGCGCGTTCTGCGCGCCCTCGGCCTGCCCGAGGTGACGCGCTTCACGATCTCTTCGCAGCGGCAGCTCGCGGAGTGGTTGGCGGCCTGGCCCGAGGAGCCGGGCGCGGACGGCGTCGACGACGCTGCTCTCACCGAAGGCCCTTGTCGCCGCACCGTTCGCAGTCACCCGACCGTGATGGCGTTGATGGCGGCCGAGGTGCCCCGTGATATGGCTCTGGCGGCGTCGGGTCGCCCCTTCGCGCTGCCAGACCTCGCATCTTCCGCCCCAACAGAAGGCGCCAACGCCTTCGTCGTCCCCGAGGAAGCCACCGTGCTCGATGCGTCATCCGTGCTCGCGAGCCTCGCCGTCGCCGAGCTCGATCGCCGTCTGACGACTGCGCTTGTCGACGTCGTGCGCACGCTCGACGCCGAGCGGGCGTTTCTCGTGCGGCTGCCTGAGCCAGCTACCGGCACCCCGCCAAACGTGGCGCTCGGGCTCGCCATCATCGATGCGCGCGACGCGGACGGGGAGCCGGTCGCGGACGCGCGCAAGCGGTTGCCGGACGCGACGATCGAGGCGGTGCAGCGCGGCCTACCCTGGCGTGCGCCCGGGCCGGACATGCGTGGCGCGATGGCGATCGTGCCGTGGACCCTGCCCGTCGGCGGCAAGGATATCGTTGGGGCCGTCGTCCTCCAGAATCGCTTCATCAACGACGCTTTCTCGGACGCCGCGCACGCCGCAGAGGCGGTCGCGGGACTGCATCTGGTGCTTCGGCTGCGCCTCCTCGAGGCGGCGATCGAGGACGCGCGCGCCAACGTGCAGGCCGCGACGCTCGAGGTGCGCGCCGTCCAAGCACGCACGACCGAGGAGATCCGGAGCCTCCGGCGCGAGCTCGAATCGACCCGCGAGCAGCTCGGACCCGTGCGCGATTACCCTGAGATCGTGTTCGCCAGCAGCGCGATGAAGAAGATGTTGCGCCAGGTCGACCGCGTCATCGCAACCGATCTGCCGGTGCATGTGCACGGTGAGAGCGGCACCGGTAAGGAGCTCGTCGCGCGCGCCATTCATCACCTCGGCGGTCGCGCCCGCGGACCCTTCGTGCCGCAGAACTGCACGGCGATCCCGCCGACCTTGTTCGAGTCGGAGCTGTTCGGCCACGAACGTGGCGCCTTCACCGGCGCAATGCGTTCGAACGAAGGGCTCTTCCGACGTGCGAATGCCGGCACGTTGTTCCTCGACGAGATCGGCGACCTGCCGGTCGAGCTGCAGGCGAAGCTCCTGCGCGTGCTCGAGACCGGCGAGGTACGCCCGGTCGGTGCAACCCGCAGCATCCGGGTCGATGTGCGCATCGTGTCGGCGACCCATCGCGATCTCACCGAGCTCATCAAGAAGGGCACCTTCCGCGAGGACCTCTACTATCGCCTGAACGTCATCCGCATCGACGTGCCGGCGCTGCGCGATCGCCCCGACGACATCCCGGCGCTGCTCCAGCACTTTCTCGCGCGCCGCGCCGCCCGCGGCGACTCCGAGCTGCGGGTCGACGACGCTGCCATGCGCGCGCTCGTCCGCTACGGCTGGCCCGGCAACGTTCGCCAGCTCGAAAACGAGATCTCGCGCGCCTCGCTGCTCGCGGAGAACGGGGTCATCCACGCTTCCGACCTGTCGCCCGAGCTCGCGAGCACCCGCGCTCGGGAGCCTGCCAGGTCGGGCGGCAACGGCGAGGACGGCGGTTCACTCGGGGCGCTCGGCCTCACCCGTGGCCCGCTGAAGGACCGGGTCGATCGGCTCGAAGCGATCGCCCTCGAGGAGGCTCTGCGCGAGGCCAACGGCAACAAGAGCGAGGTCGCGCGCGTGCTCGGCCTTTCGCGCGCCGGCCTCAACCTGAAGCTCAAGCGCCTCGGCCTCTGGGATGCTTCGGAGTGATTGCGCCAGTGAGACACCCCGGGCCCAGGGTCACGCCGATGGCGAGCGGGGAATCATCGGCGCACGATCTTGCCTCGTGCGTGCACGTCCCAGCGACTCCAGATCCGCATGCCAGCGAGCTGCGCGGCCCGATCGTCGGAGGCTGAACTCACCTCACTACGCGCGTTCGGGGCCGCCACCAGGCCTCGAGTCCAGGCTTCGTCATCCTTGTGAAGGCTTCCAAACCCGAGGCCCGGGCCGTCGACCGACTGATGCAGCTCCTCGCCCTGGACGATGTCGGGGTCGAGATACTGCAACTGCTCCTCGATACTGGCCCCTTGCAGGGCCGCGACCGCCGCATGGTGCCATGGTCCTCGCCGCTCGGATCCCTTGCCTCCACCCGCCACATCGCCCTCCGCCTGAACAGTCTCGCCTGGCTTTCGATCCGAACCGTGATGCACCGTCGCGCGGACCGGGACTGGCGGCTACGAACATAGCATGGGATGAGCCCTCTGCACGTTCGCGTCGCGCTTCTTCGGGGGACACCGATGTTGTCGAACCTCGCCCTGCTCTTGCTGCTTATGTTGTCCGATGCGCCCACGCCCGCGCGTCCGACGACGCCTGCGCACATCGTTGCAGTCACGTTCACGAGCAAGGCTCTCTCCGGTGAGCGTCGTTATCTCGCATGGCTGCCCCCCGGCTATCGCCAGGACGCTGGCGTCGACTACCCGGTCGTCGTGCTCCTGCATGGCCTTGGCGGCGAAGGTGGTGACTGGTTCGATGCCGAGAAGGGCGATCTCCGGCCAACGCTCGACCGCCTCATGCGCGACAAGCGCATCGCGCCGTTCGTCGCGCTCGCCCCCGATGGCGACAACGGCTATTGGACCGACCACTTCCGGGCGCCGCGCGAAGGCTACGGCAGCTTCATCGACGAGGTGCTTGCCAACGCCGACGCGCGCTTCGACATCGCGGTTGAGCGCGCCGCCATCGTCGGCGTCTCGATGGGCGGGCACGGTGCCATGTCACGCGCCTTCATGGCACCGGGACGCTATCGCGCCGTCGTCTCGCTGTCGGGTGCGCTGTTCGACAGGCCGCCGACCCATCGTCCGATCTACAAGAAAGTCTGGGGCTTTCCGGCTGATCGCGGCCACTGGGCGGCCACCTCGCCCATGGCGATCGTCGAGCGCTCGAAGCCCGGCGACATCCGCTTGCCGGCCGTCTTCCTCGCGTGTGGCCGCGTCGATGCCGACCGCTTCCTCGATTGGAACACCGAGGCGGCGCAGCTCCTCACAGCGCGTGGGATCGCGCATGAGCTGGTGCTCACCGAGGCCGGGCACACGTGGACGAACTGGAGGTCGCTCAGCGAGCGCTGGCTTCCCTGGATGGCGCCCTACCTCCGCTGAGCTGGGTGCCTGGGTCGACAGTAACCGTCGTTCCACTTCACGGCGCTCTCCCTTGTCAGCGCGGGATCGAACCGCTACCGTCTGGTCATCCTCGCGGCGCCCTTCAGCGGTGCCCTTCGCGCACCGACGTTGCCAGGCACGACGGGCGTCCCGCCAAAGAATCGCGTCATCCGACGCAAATCCCTATGGATACCAACACTATGGCTGCACAGGTCGGCGACATCATTCAAGCGCATTGTTCTCAGTGCAAAGAGAACCGCGAGTCCGAGCTGATGGCGATCGTCGGCGACGAGGTCGTCACGATCACCTGCAAGACGTGCGGAACCCAGCAGCGTTTTCGTCCTCCGATGGACGCGAAGAGCCGTCCGACCGCCCGCCGCGTGGTCGACGTCAGCGGCAACGACTCACCCAAGCCCCGTGGCCGCAGCCAGCGCCGCGTGCTCTCATCGACTGGTCGCGAGATCATCGACGACGCGCCGCCGCGCCCGGTGCCGCCGCCGCCCGGGCCCGCTCCGGCGCCGCCGCCCCCGGTGGCACGACCTACAGGCATGGTGCATATGAAGAACCAGGATCTCGTCAAGCGCTGGGACGCGCTCACGGCCGGCGTGACATCGCGCCATGGCCGCCCGCATCGCAGCCACGAGTCGTATCGCGACGGTGAAATCATTCTACACACGGTGCACGGCATGGGCATCATCGAGCAGGTCGCGAGCGACGGCACCTTGACGGTGCTCTTCAAGCGCGGTTACCAGAATCTAGCTTCGCGTCCGCACAAGGTCGTGGAGCCAGCCGCCTGAACCCTGCAGCGACCCGAGCGAGCCACCCATGCAGAACACCGAGCGCGTCCGCGAGATCCTTTCCTGGTACGACGGCGACAACGTCGGGGTGCGCACGAACATCGCGCGCCTCCTGAACCACGGGCGCCTCGGCGGCACCGGTCGCCTGGTGATCCTGCCGATCGACCAGGGCTGGGAGCACGGGCCGGCCCGCAGCTTCTCGAAGAACCCGCTCGCCTATGATCCCCGCTACCACTTCGAGCTCGCGATCGAGTCGGGTTGCAGCGCGTACGCGGCCCCGCTCGGCGCCCTCGAGGTCGCGGCACCGGCCTACATCGGCGAGATCCCGACCATCCTCAAGCTGAACAACAACAACAGCTTGTACAACGACCCGTCGCCCGATCAGGCGGTCACCGGTTCGGTCGACGATGCCCTGCGCCTTGGCTGCGCCGCCATCGGCTTCACGATCTACCCCGGCAGCATCCACGCCCAGGGCCAGTACGAGGAGATCCGCGCCATCGCCGCCGAGGCGAAGTCAAAGGGCATCGCGGTCGTCATCTGGTCCTACCCGCGTGGCCCGCAGATCTCGACCGCCGGCGAGACCGGCATCGACGTCGTATCCTACGCGGCACACATCGCGGCGCAGCTCGGCGCGCACTTCATCAAGGTGAAGGCGCCGACCGCCCACCTCGACCAGGAGGCGGCCAAGAAGGCCTATGCGGGACGCCCGGTCGCGACCCTGACCGAGCGCGTGCGCGACGTGGTCGAGTCGTGCTTCGCCGGTCGCCGCATCGTCATCTTCTCGGGCGGCGCCACCAAGGGCGAAGCCGATGTGCTGGCCGAATGCCGTGACATCGCCGAGGGCGGTGGCTTCGGTTCGATCATCGGGCGCAACGCCTTCCAGCGGTCACGCGCCGAGGGCGTGAAGCTCCTGACGGACATCATGGATGTCTACGCGGACGCTGCCGCCCGTGGCTGATCGTCGTGGGTTGAACGCACTCATTGTCGTGGTCATGGCCTGCTTTTCGTCATCCGCGTTCGCGCAGGAGGAGCCGGGGAACTGGCGCTTCAGCGACGACACCAAGCCCGTCAAGGTGTTCGTCCTGGGTGGGTCGGTGGCGGCCTACCCGGCGGGCAGCTTCTCGCAGTGGCTCGGCGGCGTGTGCACGAACGTCGAGATCGTGAATCGGGCCAAGGCCAAGCTCGGGGCCTTCGATCTGCGTCAGCGCTTCATCGCGCAGGTGGTGAAGAATCGCCGTCTCGACGACGCGACGAAGAAGAAGACGTGGCTCGTCTTTCTCGGCGGGTTGAACAGCGTCGGCTCGCCGGAGACCACCAACAGGGAGGTCGCCAAGACCCTGAAGCTCGCCAAGGACGAGGGTCTCATGACCCTCGGCGTGACGATCAATCCATGGGGTGCCGAGACCGATCGGCGCTGGGAAGGCATCGGCGGCATCGCCTATCTCGAGCACTCGCAGCGCACGGTCGACTTCATGATGGGGCGCCTGACCCCGCTCCAGGCGTTCGGCCAGGCGCACGTGAAGGGCATGGCCGATCCCGTGCAATTCGTAGCGGGCGAGCTGCCCGACATCGCGGTCGATGTCTGGAACGGCGCGTTGCGCTACTTCGATGCGCCGCTTCGTGACGTGGCCAAGCTGACGCGCAACGCCAAGCGCTCGGACTGGCTGAAGAAGCGGCTCGCGGCCGCGCCCGAGGCGGATCGGCCTTCGCTCATGGACAAGCTGATAGCGCTTGCGGCCGAGCTGCCGCGTTGGTTCATGAAGCCCGAGTTCGTGGGCTTCGACCCCATCCATCCCAACGCTGCCGGTCACCGTGAGATCGCCCAGGCGATCTGCGACAAGGCGCCGCCGACCTGGGGCTGCACTTGCGGCGAGCTGCCGAAGCTCACCTGGGACCGTCGCGGGCAGAAGCCCAGAACGTTGTGACCGGCGCAGCCCTCTTCTGCCATGCCATGGGCTGCGTCAGCCTCGCGCTGTTGTCTTCGGGTTGTGCCTCCCTGAGATCATCGCCGGCGCCCGGCGACGCGCCTCTCGCCGGAGGCCGCATCATCGATGCCCGCTCGGGGCGTGCCCTTAGCCCGGCCGAGGTCGACCAGCGCCTCCTCGCCGCCCAGGTGATCCTGGTCGGCGAAGAGCACGCGACGCCGATGTACCAGACAGTCCAGCGCGAGGTGCTCGAGCGCGTCGAGGCCCTCGATCCCAGGCACACCGCGCTCGGCATCGAGTGGTTGCCGCGCTCGGCCACGCTCGCGCTCGACGACTTCGTCACTGCGACACCGCCCGAGTCTCTGGCAGCGCTCAGGGCCGCGGTCGATTGGGATGCGGTCTGGGGGCATGACTTCGACGCCTACGCCGACATCTTCGAGAGTGCCCGCCGCCAGCTTATCCCGATCGTACCGTTGAACGCCGAGCCGGGCCTCGCCCGTCTCGTCGCACGCCATGGCGTGGCCGGCGTGCCGCCTGAGCGCACGGCCGAGCTGCCACCGCTCGACAGCGGCAATGCCGACCACCGCGACTGGTTTCGCGCGCGCATGCAGGCGGCCTCCGAAGGCCACCCCGGCCACAGCGTGAGTGGCGCTGCCTTCGAGCGCATGTATCTCGCGCAGCTCGTCTGGGACGAGACGATGGCCCGCTCGATAAGCGAGGCCCTCATCGACGTGCGCAGGATCGTCGTGTTCGCGGGCCTGGGCCATGTCGAGCAGGGTCTCGGGATCCCGGCGCGGCTCGGTGCGGGCGTCGCGCGCCTCATCATCGTTCCCGTCGCGAGTGCGGACGATGCGCGTTCACGCGCGCGCGACGCCGAGCTGCCGATGCGTGAAGCCGACCTGTTCTGGGTGGCGCGCGAGGCCGTCAGCCCGGCACATCCCTGACGGCTGGCGAACCTTCCGGGCCGTGCGCTACGCGAGCGTCGCCGCCCCGCAAGACGTAGGCCGCAATGCGCTGGTACTCCGACCCCGTCTCGTTGCGCCGACTCGCGTAGAGCGAGAACGTCAGCGGCGAGAACGGCGTGCTCTTGAAGAGCGCCTGCTCCATCGCGAAGCGGGCGAGACGCGAGTCAGGCGCGTCGTGCAGCCGCGCCAACGTCACATGTGGGGTGTAACGCTTTCGATCGGCAGGCACCCCGAGCCGGCTCGCGAGCGCGTCGACCCGCGCTCGCAAATCGCTGAGCGGCTGGCTCTTCTCGACCCCGACCCACAAGACCTCGGGCTCGCCGCGCGGTGGGAAAAAGCCGATCCCTTCGAGCTGGAGCACGAACGAGCGCGCATCGATCCGATCGAGCGCACCTTGCAGATTGCGCAAGACGAGCCCATCGATCTCACCGAGGTAGCGCAGCGTCAGATGCAACTGCTCCTCGTCGACCCAGTACGCGCCCGGCACGCCGGCTGCGATGAGCATCAGCTCGTCGCGCACTTCCAGCGGCAGGTCGATGGCGATGAAATAGCTGACTTTACTTCCCATTCTGTCGGCGAAGCTCGAGCTGCTTGATCTCCTCGCGGAGCTTGGTTGCATCCTCGAAGCGCTTCAGGCGGTCGAGCGCCATCGCCTTGTTCGTCATGACCAGGAGGGTGCGCGGGTCGGACGCGCCGAACTCGAGCTTCCTGATTTCAATCGCCTCGTCGTAAGCGCGCACGGCTTCGGCGATGAGATTCATGCCCTGGAGCATCGCGCCGTAGTTGTTGAGCGACTCGGCGACGTTGGGATGTTGGGGGCCGAGGACCTCCTTGCGCATCAGGATCGCCTCCTCGTAGGTCGCCTTGGCCTCGGGGTTCTTGCCCTGCGCGGTGAGCACGTCGCCGAGGTTGTGCAAGGCCGTCGCCAGGTCCGCATTGCGGCCGCCGTTGTCGCCCTTCGAGGCGATCACCCGCGCGCGCGTGAGGAGGGCTATCGCCTCGTCGTAGCGCTTCACCTCTTTGTAGACGAGGGCCAGGTTGTTGAGGCTTGGAACGAGGGTCGGGTGGTCGGGACCGAGCTCGCTCTCCTTGTCGGCGATCGCCTGCTTGTGCAGTTCCTCGGCCTTGGGCCAGTCCTTCTTGCGCCGATAGAGTTCACCGAGGTTCGTCACGACGATGGCGATCGACATGACGTTGTCCTTGTACTTGCGGCGCTTGATCGCGAGCGCGGTCTCGTAGGCGACCTGGGCTTTGTCGTTCTCGCGCATCTGTTGGTAGACGACGCCGAGCTTGTTGTAGACGTAGCCGGCGTTGGGCGAGCCCTCGGTGCCGAGCGACTTCATCGCCTCGATAACCTGCTCGAGCAGGCTCGCGCCCGCGGCCCACTGGCGCGTCTCGCGATAGATGTCCGAGAGCAGCTCGAGCGTGTCGAGCGTGCGCTGGTCGGTCTTGCCGAATGGCTCCGTCTCGTTCAGTGCCTCGATGGCGGCGTTCTCCGCGTTGCGGAAGTCCTTGTTCTTGAGCGCCTCGCGGGCGGTTTCGTAGTTGGTTCGCCACTCGGCCAGCGCGGGCGTGGCGATGCTGACGCCGACGAGGCTCGCGACGACGACGATGATGCGCTTCAGGTTCTGCATGGCGACTCCGGCCGGGGCGATGAGACCGCTGTTGTTACGGCGTGGTGCAAACAACGTTTGTACCCGAGCGGATTCCCTCGTCAAACACGTCGCATCAGTGCCCGGGTTTCTTGGAGAATCTCGCGCAGGTCGAGCGCCACCCCGAGCTTTCCGAAGAGGCCCTTGAGACCGCTCGCGACGCGCAGCACCGGCAGCAGATCCTTGGGCGGTGCCAGCTTCCAGAGCGACGGGTGGCGGATCGTCATGCGCTTTATCGCCGCGTGCGGCCGCCAGGCGCCATAGTCGAACGCGCCCTCGGCGAGCAACGGCGCCAACACAAGGCGCAGGTACTCTCCGAGTAGCGCCGGGTCGACCTTGCCCGCCGCCTCGCGGTCACCGAACCCGAGTTCGCCCATCAACTTCAGCGCGGCCCGAGCATCGTCCGCCCAGAGGTGCGCGAAGAGCTCCATCACCCCGTCGGTGAGCGCTTCAGGTAGCCGCTTGGTGGCGCCGAAGTCGAGCACCCCGATGCGCCCATCGGGCAGCAGCAGGAAGTTGCCGGGATGCGGATCGCCATGCAGCCAACGGTGCCGGAAGAAGAGCTCGATCCAGGTGCGCGCCATGCGCTCCGCGATCATGCGACGCTCTTCGAGCGGGCGCGCGAGTGCGGCGCGATCGAGCTTGTCGCCGTCGAGCCAGGTCATCACCAGCACGTTGCGCCGTGTCAGGAGGTCGATCGGCCGGGGCACGACGAAGTCCGGGAAGGCCTCGAAGACACGACCGAATCCGGTGAGGTTCGCGGCTTCGGCGACGTAGTCGACCTCGGCCAGAAGCTGTTCCTCGACCTCGCCGAGCCAGCCCTCGACCCGTCGTTTGTCGAACACGACCCGCGAGAGCGTCATCAGGCTCCGCAGGTTCTTGAGGTCGTTGCCGAGTGCAGCCTCGACGCCCGGGTACTGGACCTTGATCGCGACCACCTGACCGTCGCTCAGCGTCGCGCGATGCACCTGGCCTATCGAGGCGGAGCCGCGCGGCGTCTCGTCGATCGAGGCGAGCACGGACGCGATTGGCATGCCCCAGGCGCGTTCGAGGATCGACCTCACGGTCGCCCACGGCATCGGCGGCGACTCGGTCTGCAACGTCGCGAGCGCGTTCGAGAGCTCCGGCGGCACGAGATCGGGATCGGCCGAAAGCATCTGGCCGAGCTTCATCGAGGCGCCCTTCATGCGCCCAAGCAGCTCGGCCAACTGGTGGCCCTCCTTCGTGAGGGTGCGCGACAGGGCCGCCTCGCGCTTGTCTTTCGAGGCGAAAGTCACGGCCGACAAGAGCCTCCGACCGAGCACCGCGGTCGAGATCCCGAGCCCTGCCCCCGTCAGCGACGCAAAGCGACCAAAGCGACCGCCCTGAACCGGGCTCATGGTCGGGCTCGCCTCGTCCTCGGCCTGGACATCGGCCTCGTCATCTTTGCGCCGGCTGGCCAGATCAGGCCTCCAATCGCAGTCCGGTGAGCCACGCCCCGCCATCGACGACGAAGATCGCACCGGTGACGTAGCTCGCGGCGTCGCTCGCCAGGAAAAGCGCCATCTGCGCTATCTCGTCAGCGCGCCCGAAGCGGCCGAGCGGGATCTGCCTGGCGAGTTTTTCTTTGAGCCCGCCCGGGGCCAGGCGCCGCATGCCTTCGGTGTCGTCGATCGGCCCAGGTGCTATCCCGTTCACGCGGATCCCCGCCGGGCCCCACTCGACCGCGAGGTGCTTCGTCATCGCATCGATGGCGGCTTTGGCGCTACCTGCGTGCACCTGGAAGGGGGTGCCGGTGTAGTGCAACGTCGCGGAGATGTTGATGATGCAGCCGCCGTGATCCTTCAGCCAGCGGGTGAACGCCGCCTTCGTCACGTTGAACGTGCCGAGTGTGTCGATCGCATGCACGGTCGCGAAGCCCTTGTAGGAGAGGGCGGCGGCAGGTGCCAGAAAGTTGCCGGCGGCGTTGTTCACGACGATGTCGAGCCGGCCGAACGTGTCGAGTCCCTTGGCGATCGCCGCCTCGACCTGCTCGGGCTCACGCACGTCCGCCTGGACGGCAATGCAACGGCGCCCGGTTGCGGCTTCGAGCTCGGCCGCGGCGAGCGTGAGGCGCTCCAGGTTGCGGCTCGCGATCACCGCGTCGGCCCCGTGCTCGAGGAAGCGCTGCACGATGGCGCGCCCGATTCCCGAGCCTCCGCCTGTGACAAAGGCCACTTTCCCAGCGAGCAGATCCGGCTTGAAGTAGGTGCTCATGGTCAGGGAGATCGCGTATGCTCGCCTCGCCCGTCAAGCTCCCCCTACTGAAGAGGTTTGTTTTTCAGATGAAGATATTGGTCGCCGAAGACGACGCCGTGTCTCGCTTCATGACGGTCAAAGCGCTCGAGCAGCTGGGCTATGCGTGCACTGCGGCGAGCGACGGTCTCGAGGCCTGGGAGCGCTTCGGGCGTGAAGGCTACGACGTCGTGATCAGTGACTGGATGATGCCGCGCGTCGACGGCATCGAGCTGTGCCGCCGCATCCGCGCGAGCGAGCAGCGCCGTTACACCTACTTCGTGATCCTGACCGCGCTCGCCGAGCGTGAGTTCCGGCTGACCGGCATGCGCGCCGGCGCCGACGACTACCTCGCCAAGCCGCTCGATCGCGAGGAGCTGATGTTGCGGCTCGTCGCGGCCGAGCGGGTAACGCGCCTGCACAGGAAGCTCGAGGACCAGACGCTCGAGCTCGAACGCCTGAACCGCGAGTTCTTCGAGTCCGGGCGCAAGGACCCGCTGACCGGGATCGCGAACCGGCGCCGCATGCAAGAGGACATCAGCGCTTTCGAGTCGCAGATCCAGCAGCCACCGCAGCGCTTGAGCGTCGCGCTGTTCGATATCGATCACTTCAAGCGCTATAACGACACGTACTTGCATGTGTCAGGCGACGACGTCCTGCGCCGCGTCGCGGGCGAGCTGTCACGTCACGTGGGCCCCTCGGACGGGATCTATCGCTTTGGTGGCGAAGAATTCCTGGTGATGCTCAGGCAGCCCCTGGAGGCTGCCGGGGCGCAGGTCGAAGCGATGCGAGCCGCGGTCGAGGCCTGCGCAATCCCCCACGTCGCGAGCCCGGATGCCCAGTTCATCACCGTCAGCGCGGGCATCGCGGAGGTGCAGCTGGCGGGCGCGGCACCGTTCATAGATGCTATCCGAGCTGCCGACGAGGCGCTGCTCAGGGCAAAACGCGAGGGCCGCAATCGGGTCCTGACTGCAGCCTGAGGTGGCAACCTACGTCCTGCTCGCGATCTTCGTTGTCCTCCAGCTGGTCATCATCTTCGGATTCGTCATCCTCGAACGACGCGAGCCGAACGCGACGCTCGCGTGGATCCTCGGGGTGGTGTTGCTGCCGGTGCTCGGAGGCATGCTCTACCTGGTGCTCGGGCTGCGCCGGAAAGTGAAGCGCTCACGCGAGGCCGAGCGCGTGGCAGTGCGCCTACGCCAGGTCTATCACCGTTGGCAGGTCGCGCGAAAAGCGCGCGGCGAAGGGGCCGCGAGGTTGCCAGCACGCACCCGCGCGCTCGTCGACCTCGGTGCCGGCGCGGCCGGCTCGTACGCGTGTGCCGGCAACGCGGTGGGGCTGCTCATCAACGGCGCACACACCTACGCCGCGATACGGGTCGCCATCGAGGGCGCGACCGACCACGTGCACATCGAGTTCTACATCATCCAACCCGACGAGACCGGCCGCGCCCTCCGCCAGGTGTTGGTCGACAAGGCCAAGGCCGGGGTGGAGGTGCGGGTCCTGTGCGACGGCCTCGGCAGCATGCGCCTGCCCGACGACTTCTGGGCCGAGCTGGTCAGCGCCGGCGGCAAGGCGGCGGTCTTCGCGCCGGTGAAGATCGCGCCGATGTTGCGCCGACGAGATCATGTAAATTTCCGTAATCACAGAAAGATCGTGATCGTCGACGGCATCATTGGGCTGACTGGCGGCATCAACATCGGGCGCGAGTACCTCGGGCTCGATCCCGAGGTCGGCGAATGGCGCGACACCCACGTGCGCATCGAGGGTCCGGCGGTGCTCGGCATGCAGCAGACGTTCATCGAGGACTGGCTGCACACGACCGACGAGCTGCTCGACAGCGGCCGCTACTTCCCCGAGCCATCGAGTGTGGCCCCGGGCGCAGCGACCGTGCAGGTCATCGGCTCCGGCCCGGATCGGCCGTGGGCCATCATTCATCAGCTTCACTTCCTCGCGGTCGTGTACTCCCAGAAGCGGGTGTGGCTCACGACCCCGTACTTCGTGCCGGATCGCGTGCTCCAGACAGCGCTCATCACGGCCGCGTTGCGCGGCGTCGACGTGCGTCTACTGCTGCCGAAGAAGTCGGACAGCCGGCTCGTCGACTGGGCGTCACGCTTCTACTTCGCGGAGCTGCTCGAAGCGGGGGTGCGCATCTACGAGTATGGCGCGGGCTTCCTGCACGCAAAGACGATGGTCGTCGACAGTTGGCTCGCGACCATTGGCTCGTCGAACATGGACATCCGGAGTTTCTCGTTGAACTACGAGATCAACGCGTTCGCGTACGACGAGACCGCGGCCATGGCGCTGGTCGACCAGTTCCGTTCCGATCTCCTCTTGGCGAAGGAGGTCGCCCCCGGCTGGAGTGAAGGGCTTTCGTATCCGCGCCGACTGCTGCACGCCTTCGCGGGTCTGCTTTCACCGCTTCTCTGACAGCAGCCAATCGATGACCGATCGCTTCTCTGACAGCAGCCAATCGATGACCGATCGCTTCTCTGACACCAGCCAATCGATGACCGATCGCTTCTCTGACACCAGCCAATCGATGACCGATCGCTTCTCTGACAGAAGCCAATCGATGACCGATCGCTTCTCTGACAGAAGCCAATCGATGACCGATCGCTTCTCTGACAGAAGCCAATCGATGACCGATCGCTTCTCTGAACGAGCCAATCGATGAAATCGATGAAATCGATGACTGATCGGCCTGCCGAGCTGGCGGCCATGGACTATCCCGGCGCGGCGCGCAGCCTCGAGCGCGCGGCGGCGGCGGCGGCTTTCTACGGCGCGCTCGCCGAGCATCCCGACGCGTCGCGCCGCGTCGGTTGGGAGTCGGGCGCGCAGCATGCCCTGCGGCTGCATGCGATCGTCGAAGCGCTCAGCCCGTTCGCCGGCGCGGCGGACTCGGGTTGGCCAGCGATCGACTCGCTCATCGATGTCGGCTGCGGCGAGGCTGCATTGCTGGCGGTGCTGCGCCGTGGCGGGTTCGCCGGGCACTATCGCGGCGAGGATGTGCGGGCGGCGCCGGTCGCGCGGGCGCAGGCGGTGGCGGACGCGGACGCGCACGCGGAAGTGGTCCGCTGCGATGGGTTCCTGGGGTCGGACGCGAGTCCGGTGCCGCTTCCGAAGGCGCACGCGGTCGTGTGCTCGGGCGCGCTCAACACAGTGTCAGGCGAGGGGATCGATCACGACGTCGAGGTGTGCACGGTGTTGAGCGCGCTGTGGCAGCGCGCCGAGGCGGTGCTGGTGGTCGATCTCGCGGTGCGGGATCGGCATGCGCCAGGCGTCGGGCTCGCGAGCGCTGACCTCGCGAAGGTGTGGGCGCACGCACGCACCCTGACGCCGATCGTGACGGTGCGGGAGGACACGGTGCCGGGCGAAGCGTGTCTCATCCTCTCGCGCTCGCGTGCCGCCGCGTATGGCCGACGCATGTCGGGGGAGGGACGAGACATTCTGCGGGCCGAGGCACTGCTGCAGGCGGGCGAGCCGACGGCGGCGCTCGCGATCGTGGTCGCTGACGAACGCGCGCAGGCGTTGCTCATCGCAGGTCAGGCGCTGGCCGCGACGGGGCGCGTCCACGATGCGTTGACCACGTTGCGCCGCGCCGCCGTGATGGCCGAAGCCGAAGGCGACGACGTGCGAAGTGCGGCGGCCCGGCTGGCCCAGGCGCCCGCGTTGTGGCGATTGGGGGACCGGCGCGCGGCGGAGACACTCCTCGTCGCGCTCGCGCAGCACGACGACGAGGCGCGTGGCCATCTCTTCGAGCTGCTGCTGGCGCGAAAGGAGCACGCGCGCGCGGCGGCCGTCGCGGCCTCGGTGGACGACCTGTGGATGCGACGCGAGCTGGAGGCTCGCCTGGCTCGCCTGGCGCGCCTGCCACTGCGCTGACATCACCTGGGCGAGGTGGTAGTGTACCTAGCCATGACCAAGCTCGTCGACGTCACCAGAGACCACCCGGAGGCCGCGCACTGCGACGCCCTCTACGAGGTGCGCGACGAACGCGTCGGGCTGCATGCCTTCATCGCGCTGCACGACATCTCGCGCGGTGCGGGCTACGGCGGAATCCGGAGGCGGACCTACACGAGCGCACGCGCCGCGGTGCACGAGGTCGTCGGGCTCGCCGAGCAGATGACCTTGAAGACCGCCTTCGCGGGCCTCTCGGCGGGCGGCGCCAAGGCGGTGATCCTCGATGCGCCGGGGCTCGATCGCGAGCACATCTACGAGTCACTGGGACGCGCCATCGAGTTGCTCGATGGGGCGTTCATCGCCGGGCCCGACGTCGGCACGAGCGACGTCGAGCTCGCCGCATTGCGCCACACCGCGCACTTCGTGACGCCAGCCGAGGCCGACCCGGCCCGCTCGGCCGCGACCGGCGTGCTGATCGCGTGTCGCGAGGCGCTGCGATTCTTGGCAATCGACCTGCCGCTGCCCGTCGTCGTCGCGGGCGTGGGCACCGTAGGGTCGCTGGTCGCGCGCGGGCTCCACGCTGAGGGGCGGTCCTTGCGAGTTGCCGACATCGAGCATGCGCGGGCCCTGGCGCTCGCACTCGAGCTCGGCGCCGAGGTCGTCGCCGCCGAAGATGCGCTCTACCTCGACGCGTTGTTGCTCGCGCCGTGCGCCATTGGTCCGGTCATCACCAGCAGCAACGTCGACCGCTTTCGGGCGCGCGTCATCTGTGGTTCGGCCAACCAGCAGCTCGAGGACGAAACCCTCGCGCACGCGCTGGCCGAGCAGGGTGTGCTCTACGTGCCCGACTTCGCCGTGAACGCCGGCGCGGTCATCGAGGGGGTGCTGCGCCAGCAGGCGCGGTCCAGCACGCACGACGCCGCCACTCTCGAGGCCAGTATCGCCAGAAGCATCCAGGCGATCGGCCCGCGCCTTCGCGACCTCCTCGAGTCCGCACAGAAGGCCGATGTCACGCCGCTCGAAGCAGCGTTGATGAGCCTCTGACGGTGCCATCCCGCTTGATGAGCCTCTGACGGTGCTATCCCGCTTGATGACCCTCTGACGGTGCCGCCGCGACCCGCTGATCAGGTGTAGGCCGGCCCGTTCCCCGCGAGATTCTCCTCCCGCCACTTGATGTTGCAGCCCATGCTCGGGCGTTGGTCCACCAGGGGCGAGGCGCCGGCGAGCAGCGCGTCGATCGCACGACCGAGGTCGCCGCCCGTGACCGGCACATCGTTCCCGGGTCGACTGGCATCTAGCTGGCCGCGGTAGACGAGCCGTAAGTCCTTGTCATGCAAGAAGAAGTCCGGCGTGCACGCAGCGTGGTAGGCGAGCGCCACGGCCTGGCTCGCATCGAACAGATAGGGGTAGGGCAGGTCATGACGCAGCTTGGCCTCGGCCATCGCCTGCGGCCCGTCCTGGGGATAGCGCTCGGCATCGTTGCTGGCGATGGCGACGACCGCGACGCCGCGCGCCATCCAGCCACGCACGAGGTCGGACAACGCGTCACGCACGTGCACCACGAACGGGCAGTGGTTGCAGGTGAACATCACGAGGAGGGCGGGGGCGCCCTTGAAGTCATCGCGTGCGACGAGGCTGCCGTCGGTCGCAGGCAGGCGAAAGTCGGGTGCGGCCGTGCCGAGCGGGACCATCGTGGAAGGGGTGCGGGCCATCGCGAGAGCTCCTCTGCCTGCGCTGCTTACCCGGCCTGGGTGGCGGTGAAGCGGTTGGGAAGCGCCGCGACCGCTTCGAGGTCGATGCGGCTGTGAGCCGTCGCGCCGGCAGCGATGATGAGCACGCCGTCGTCGCCGACCAGCTCCAGCATGCCACCGCGCATGCCGAGGAGGCGGAGGCGAAAGCGCGGTCTTGCAGCGCGCACGGTGCGCTCGCTCCAGCGCCAGCGGCCAAAGGTGTAGGCGTGGGTCCAGCGCTGTCCGTCGAAGGCGAGCGTCTCGACCGCGAGGCGCTTCACGATCGGCACCGCCAGCAGGACGACGCCCATGACGACCAGGATCGGCGCGAAGATGAAGCCGACGACTGGCTCGCGCTGAACCTCGCTGAACGAGATGATGCCGACCGCGATGAGGCTCGACCCGAACGTCGCGAGCAGCCCCTGGAGTGCTGCGCCACGCGACACCGCGAAGCGCTCCGAGCGCGCCAACAGGGCCGGAGCACCCTCGTTCGAGCGTTCCTCAGGCAGCTCTCTTACCGTGAGGCGTGCGGCGAGCTTCTCCTGGATGCCGAGGATCGCACTGCGATCGTCCGACTCGGCAAGGATCACGTCGGGGCGATCGACGATGCCGACGACCAGCAGCCAGCGCTCGACCATGTCGCGCCCCGGAGATGCCTGGGGCACGACCGCCAGTCCACGAACGCGTGCTAGCGGCAACCACCAGGTGTCACTGTGGCGGGTGACACCAAGACCGAGTCGCTGCCCCGCGACATCCAGCATCAGCGAGCCGTGGCCGCGCAGGAGCGCCACCCCGACCGCCCCGAGCGTGCCCGCGAAGAGGGCGCCGAGCAAGGTCACGACGATCCGCTCGGTCGTGGTCACGGCGGGGTCGAAGACGAGGCCGAAGGTCAGCAGCAGAACCATCGCCGTCGCCGCGAACGATGCGACCGCGGTGCCGATGCTGCGGGTCGGCGGCAGGATGAGCTCGGGGGTGGGCACGTCGTTGGTCATGCTTCGCTCGCGTCGCCGTCCGGAGACGGAACGATGATCTTCAATGCGGCCGCGACCAGGCTTGCGTGGGTATCCGATGTCGTCGGTCGCGCCGCGAGTGGGCCAAGACGCGCGGCGGCATCGCCGAGCACGAACGGGTGTCGCGACGCTTCGAAGGGTGGGTTCAAGAGGGCCAGCGGCAATGACTGCCAGGCAGCCCCGTCCGGGTGCTGCTCGAAGAGCGCATAGAAGACCATCGCATCGTCAGCGGTGAGGGCGTCCACGAGCCCGTCGGCCGCCGTCGGCAAGACGATCGCATCGGGCGGCGGCCCGGCCTCCCAGCGGCGGATGGTGGTCGCGTCGAGAAACGTAGGGCGAACTACCACGACCCGTTGGCGGTCGGGCGAGCCTTGGGCGAAGCCAAGGCGCGTCAGGGTCCAGCGTTGCTTCGCGCCGAAGCCAACGTGCTTTGCCGCGACCAGCGAAAAGGTCGGCGCTGCCGGCAGGGGCGGCGCGGGGCGCGGGGGGCCAGCCACGGCAGCCAAAGGCGATATGGCGGGGATGGGCTCAGCAACGGCAGCCAAAGGCGATACGGCGGGGATGCGCTCAGCAACGGCAGCCAAAGGCGATACGGCGGGGATGCGCTC
>Ga0105049_10001262_pt1 | contig 29741 bp, 25 predicted proteins | sample MAT06_FD_78087 | JGI IMG/M metagenome (GOLD analysis project Ga0105049, IMG submission 78087) | Freshwater microbial communities from Lake Fryxell liftoff mats and glacier meltwater in Antarctica - MAT-06 | ecosystem: Environmental > Aquatic > Freshwater > Ice > Liftoff microbial mat | place... | reverse complement strand
GCCGTCCAGGGCGATGAGCGTGGAGTGGTGGACTCTGTGAAACTCCTCCAGGCCGTGTCCGTAGCGTTGGCGCCAATCCCAGCGCTGGCATAACTCGCGCGAACCCCCGGGTCCGATGCCAGTCGGGATGGGCGGCGAGCAGCTCGCCGATCTCGCCCAGTTCCGCGGGCGTCAGCCGCCGACCCTGAATGACTTCGTCTTCCCTCACCGGTATTGGATTTACCGGGAGGAGGGGAGTGAGTCCCGCCAAAAGTGTAAAAATCTTTGGGCAGCGCGCTCCCTAGAACTCGTTCCCACTCCCACGTTCAGCCGCGCACTCAGGCCCCTCTCTCAAAATGAGAACTGCTGTGGGCGACGTGACCATCGCCCGCAGGATGGTCCCGGATGGAACACGGGCATAGACGTTCCGAAACCGTGCATCTGGAAGTTGTGGGCAGGTCTGGAATTCCATGAAATCCCGAGACGTTCCCGTCTGCGTCACCAACAACTTCCAGATGCACCGTTCCGAAACTGCCCTCGACCTAGGTCGACTCAAAATCCGCAGGCAATTTCTCTCGAAATCCGGGCCAGTCTAGACTGCACGGTCATTGCCCAAACCCTCATGAACAGGGCCATTCATCGCACTGCAACTGAAGATTTCACTGAAGGTATGCACACCGACAGGCCCCCGCCAAGTCGACCGGATACTGAAGGTTTCAATGAAGAATCCACCGAAGGCGTTCGCGCAGCGCTCACCGGTCCCCTCCTTCTGTGAGGGAATAAGCGGTGCTGCGGCCACCGGCGGCTTCCTTCGTGAGGATGCCGCGTCCGACCAGGTCGTTCAGGTCGCGCAACGCGGTGTCCGGCGATGCCTTGGTGAGGGTCGCCCACTTGGCGTTGGTGAGCTTCCCGTGAAATCCGTCGAGCAGGAGGTCCAGCATCTTCCGCTGTCGTTCCTTGAACTCCTGCCCCGCTTGCGTCTCCCAGAAACGCGCCTTGCGGATTACCTGGGCCAGCACGGTATCCGCCCCGCCCACGGCGCTCGTGAAGCAGCTCAGGAACCACTCCAGCCAAGAGGTGAGGTCGAGGTCGCCCTGTTGGGTCGTCTTCAGCATATCGTAGTAGGCTTTGCGCTCGCGCTGGATCTGCGCCGACATGCTGTAGAACCGCTGCGGACTGCTCTCGGAGCGGGCCAGTGCCAGGTCCGCGATGGCCCGCGCGATCCGTCCGTTGCCGTCCTCGAACGGATGGACGGTGACGAACCAAAGATGGGCGACCGCAGATTTGATGACCGGATCGATGGCCAAGGGGCTCTCGAACCAATCCAAGAACGCCCGCATCTCGCCGTCCAACCGTACGGCAGCGGGAGCTTCAAAGTGGACCTTCTCTTTCCCGTAGGCTCCCGACACGACCTGCATCGGCACGGAGCGCCCGTCCCGCCAAGCACCCACGACGATCCGGCTTATCCCGCTGCGCCCCGTCGGGAACAGCGCGGCGTGCCAGTTGAAGAGCCGTTCGGCGGTCAGGGGGCGGACGTAGTTCTGGGTCGCATCGAGCATCATCTCCACGACGCCTTCGACATGGCGGTCGGTCGGGATGACGCCGCCGATGTCGATGCCCAGTCGTCGGGCGATCGAGGAGCGGACCTGGGGACTGTGGAGGACCTGTTCCGGACAATGAAGTCGGCGCTGGCGAGCCATCTATCACAAACTGGAATCAACGCTTTGGAAGACCCCGTGTTGGATGCGCTGCTGGGTAATCTTCCCGAACGCCTCGACCTCGGCTTCCTTTGCTGTCAGCTCCGTGACCACGGGTCCATGGCCTCGACTATGCGGGTCTCGGGGGGAAGCCAATCGGATTCTAGGATTCTCCCTTGGATGCTGCATGTTGGCCAGCTCCGCTGACACCTCTGCAGCTTACCAACAGCACAAGCACTGACGCCTCGATTCGCCCTCTGAAGGATTCCACGCGCGATCTATAGACACCGAGAACAATAGCCTCAGGATTCCTGACTTCATGGAAGATGGGTGGCAGCGACGGGCTCGAAAATGAGGCGGAGGTCGGTGCCTGGATAAATGGTTTCGGCGGCGGTGAGTTCGGCGCAGAGGTGTTGGAGGGACTGGTCGTGAGCGGCGGTGGCCAGGCGGTGGAGGCGTACGGTTAGGGTCTTGTTCTGGAGGTCGGGGTGAAGGTCGGCCGCACTGCTCAGGACTTGCCGCACTAATGCCCGACCGTCGTCCAGGCGGGCGAGTTTCTCGCGGGCCAGCAGGACTAGGGCGGTCTCGGCCCGATAGGCGATCAGTTTGAGGGTGTCTACGAAGTGTTTGCGGGCGGTCTTGAGCTGCGCGAAGCGCTCGGTCTGCGGAAGATCCTTGAGGGGGAGCTGGTGCGGGGTTTCCTGACCCGCTTTCTTGAGTTCCTGGAGCGTTTGCTCCTGCTGGGTAATCTGCTCCAACTGCTGGCCCTTGGTCTTCTTAAAGGCCGCCACCGCGTCGGCCTCCAGGCCGGCGCTCAATTGCTTTGCCCCGAACTCGGCGTGAGCGCGGGTGACCAGGACGCGTTGCCGGCGCACCGCCGCATCGGCCCGGCGCCAAGCCGGATTGACGACCAACGTCGTATCAGGAAGACGTTCGGTTCCATCCTCGGCTAACTGATCCAAACCATGCTTATCCGGTTGGCACACTTCGCCCCGCTTTTGAGTAGAGTGAGGTGCTGGAAAGTGGGCAGCGATATAGGAAACGGAAGATCGCCGGCCAAAACCGCTCGTGGCGAGCCGCTTTTGGTCACAGCCACAAATTCCGCCCGATGGCTAAGTGTGCCAACCGGATAAGCATGCTCCAAACCATAGTGCTGGCGCCATCCAGGGACGGAACCCGGGTCAGCGCGACAAAGGCCATCGTCAGGAAGATGCTTTCCAGCGGATAGAAGCCAGGGCGCAGCGTGAATGCGTCCGGCTGTGCCGCAGCAGTCCCAAGGCCAGCAGCGCCGGCAAGGCACACCACACGCCGGCGTTGGGAACATCCTCCACCCGCTCCGGACGGATGGCCGCCGCTTCCAAAGCCCCCAACGAGGCCAGCACCCGTTCGTCCACCCGCGTCGTCGCCACGCCCAACACCGCTTCCGTATCCAGCGCACTGCGCTGGCTTTTGGTGCTGGCTAGCTCCGCGCCCAGGTCCGAGCGCGCGTCTTTTTTTAAGGACGCGCAGACGGCCCGAACCAATCGCCTTGTGCAGGGTGGTGCCCAGAACTCCGGCCTGCTCACTGACCTGCGGAACCGAAAGCCCCTCGTCCAACAACCCCTGGACCTGCGTCACCCGCTCGGCGGTCAATCGGCTCCCGACCCGCTGGGGGGCCGGGGTGAAGAAGGCCTCCACCCCCCGCTCCCGGTAACGTCTGGCCCACCTTTTGATCGTCCGCAGGGGCACGCCGAAGGCACGCCCAATCTCCCCATAACTGGCGGTGTGGTTGACGATGAGCTGAGTCGTGAACAGCCGGAAACTCGCCAGATCATTTACCGCATGGGTGAAGACGGGCAGACGTCCGATGAGGTACACCACCTGCTCCTCCTTCCGTGCAAACGCCAACTCGTGGTTGATCTGGGTCGTTCCCTGGGGAAACAGAGGCAACTGCACTTGCGGCATCGGCTCATCCTCTCACCGCGGCCCCTTCCGGCAAGTCCACACTCCCATGCCCCCTTCCACCCACCATCGGTGCCCCCCCTTTCCACACCCCGCCGCCCCCAAGACGCGAGGTCAGGAGTCCTGAGGCCGCGCAATTTCCCTGAGGGATTGTTTATTCTGTCCGGTCCCGCAAGCCTTTGAATCGACCCCAGCGCTCCTCCCAGGGCATTCCGAATTCCGGACTGACCTCCGCTCACCCTTATTCGACTCCCCCAAATTAGATGCCGCAACTGAGGCCCGAGGTGAGTCGCCGAGCTTTGGCGGGCTGTTCGCCGGAACTAGGACAGATTGACGATCACTTCCACCGGAGAGCTAATTGAACTCGGCAGGGAGCTGCCAGCAGGCTGATTTCCCTGGCAACGGGGTTCGTTGACTAAACGGTGAATCGATTCGCTCAAATCATCCACCGTGTTGGGCTTGTAAATCACATGGCGGATTCCGGTGTCGCTGGCTCGCTGTTTGAGCTCGTCGGTCAGGTTGCCTGAGCAAAGAATCACGATTGAATCGGCGCGAATCTTGAGTAAATCGGCGGCCACCTGGAGACCTGATAAGCCTGGCATATTGAAGTCGGTCACTACCACATCGAATTTGTATGGGTCCCGTCGGAAGGCTTCGAGGGCATCCGGAGGATGGGTGAACCCGAACACCCGGTAGCCAAGTCGTCCGAGCATTCGGGCAGCGAGGGAAACCAACTGTTCCTCATCGTCGAGATAGAGAATACACTGTCCTTGGCCACTATTCGGGCGCTGTTCCAGGGTCGGAATGGGATCGGCCGGTCCTACTACCGCAGGGAAGAAAAGGGTGAAGGTGGAGCCTACACCTGGTTCGCTGATGACTTTGATCGCACCTCCGTGGCTCTGCATGATTCCATGCACAACTGGCAAGCCCAGCCCAGTTCCCTTGCCGGGTGGTTTGGTGGTGAAGAAAGGCTCAAAGATCCGCTTTAAGGTCACCTCATCAATGCCTTTGCCGGTGTCGGTCACCGAAATACAGGCATAGTTTCCAGGGCGAATGCCCGAAACATCGTTGGCGGTAACGGAATCGAAGGTCGAACTGGAGAGGTTGATATCGATGCGCCCGGGTCGATCTTCCATCGAATGCCACGCATTGGTGCAAAGATTAACCAGTACTTGGTGCACCTGACTGGAATCCGCAAGGACGTTGGGAGCGTCAGAATCGATGGTGCTGGTGATCTGGACACCGGCGGGCAGCGTCGCTCGCATCAAGCTGACACTTTCTTTAATAACGGCCGGCAATGCGATGATTCGCTGTTCAGAGGGTTGCTGACGGCCGAAGGCGAGGATTTTTTGCACCAGACTTTTGGCGCGTTGTCCGGCCTTTTTGATCTCCTCAATACTTTGATAGGCTAGATGATTCGGATCCGTGTCTGCTCGGGCCAATTCAGCGTTCCCAAGAATGGCGCTAAGGATGTTGTTGAAGTCGTGGGCGATGCCCCCCGCGAGGGTGCCGATGGATTCCATCTTTTGCGCCTGACGCAACTGTTCCTCGGCGCGCTTACGTTCGGTAATATCCGCCCGGATCGCGACATATTGGCGCGGCCTCCCCTGTTCATCGAGAAAGGGAACAATCGTGGTGGCTACCCAAAAATCGGTTCCATCCTTGGCCCTATTCTTTATCTCACCTTGCCAAACACGGCCTTGGGAAATGGTCATCCAAAGGTCTCGAATGAACTCTTTGGAATGGTAAGCCGAATTAACCAGTCGGTGATCCCGCCCGACCAGTTCGTCGAACGTGTATTTAGAAATCGCGCAAAATTTGTCGTTAACGAAGGTGATTTTGCCGTGGGGGTCTGTAATGGCGACGATGGCGTGTTCATCTAAGGCAGCCCGGAGATCGCTGTTCTCCTTGATCGAAGCCTTAAGCGCTGCTTCCGCCTGTTTGCGTTCAGTAATATCGCGGGATACCTGCGAGGCGCCGACAATATGACCGTTGCTATCGCGGACTGGGGAAATGGTGGCGGACGTGTTGATCCGAACGTTATCCTTACGAACCTGAACGGTTTCAAAGTCTTCAACGCTGTTACCTCGACGGATGCGGGCCAGAATCTCTGGTTCTTCGCCCCTACGCTCCGACGGGCTGAGCATGTGAATGGGCTGTCCCACAGCTTCGGGAGCGGAGTACCCAAAGATCATTTCAGCACCGCGATTCCAGCTCGTAATGATGCCCTCTAAAGTTTTGCCGATGATGGCATCGTCCGATGACTCCACGATGGCTGCGAGACGCTCCCGAGCTTCCTCCAACCGTTTGGATTCAGTGATGTCACGGTTGATTTCGAGGATGGCCGCAGGTGCCCCAACCTGACCACTCTGGAGGGCCCACTGGGAGGTAACAATAATCTCCCGACCATTCCGGCAGGTATGAACAACTTCGCCCTCCCAATGGCCTGATCGCGCGATTTGTGCCTGGATATCAGCAAGCGGCTTGGGAAACACGCTGTGCAGTAGCTCTTGAGGAATCCGGCCCATAGCCTCTTCGATGGAATATCCGTAGAGCTGGGCCGCTCCGCGACTCCAGAAGACGACTCGACTCGATTCATCCCGCACAATGATTCCGTCCCGGGCCAGATCGAGGAGCGCCGCATGCCGCTGCAGTGCGGCTTGGGATTCCCGTTGGGCGGTGATGTCAATGACCGTGGCGATGGTACGAATCGGTCGACGGGAACCTTCCTCGCCTTCAAACCAAGTCTGAGCCTGGAGGCGCAACCAACGAGTTTCTTCGTCGAGTAATTGGAGCCGACACTCATGTTCTGATCGACCGTCACCTTCGGGATCACGATTTCGTTCAAAGAACGCCAAGAGACCGGGAGCGTCTTCGGGGAGCACACGTTCCATCAGTCCGGAGAGCGTGTTCTCGCCTTCGCTGACCTCAGTGATCTGGCGGAGCAAGGGGGAGGCGTACAGTTCTCCGGAAACCAAATTGTGCTCGAAGATTCCCACGCCCCCGACACGGGAGGCGAGTTGGAGTCGCTCCTCATTTTCACGGAGCGCCTTCTCGGCCCTTTGACGCTCATGGGAGGCCATCACGCGGTCGAGAACGACGGCGACATGGCTTGCCACCGCGGAGAAAAAATCGCACTCGGCATTGGTCAGTTCGCGAACGCCTTCCTCGTCGAAGGTCCCGGATCCAATCGCCCCGAGCTTCCGCTCCGCAAGGACAATTGGCATGTTAATGATGGTACGACTGCCCAACTTCTCAACGATCGACTTGTCGGTCCGAGGGTCCGTTCGCGCGTCCTTGACCACGACGAGGCCTCGGGCGTCTGCCACCTCTTCGAGCATCGGATCGCCTTCGATCTTGAGAAGTTCCGCCACCGGGAACTGCTTGGAGCCAGTCGCGCTGGTGGCTGACTGAATGAGGCGAAGAAATTTGCGGTCATCGGAAAAAAGATAAAACCAGACGGCATTTAGCCCTAATGTGCGCTGAACCTCTTCCCGACAAGCACGCAGGACATCCGTTTGGGTTAGGGCGCGCTCAAGGTTTCGCGAAAGCCGTAACAGGGACTGCGAATGCTCCTGTTGGAGCCGGATTAGTTCTTCCGCACGCTTTCGATCGGTGATGTCTTGGATCGTGCCAGCGATGCGGCCGATGGAGCGGGTTTCGTCGCGGATTCCCCTAGCATTGGCGAGTAAGTGGCGGATCTCACGGCCGCGCTGAATGATTCGGAATTCAAGGGCATCAGGCACGTCACCGGAGCGTGCTCGTTCCATGCTGGCCCGAATGCGGGCGCGATCCTCCGGGTGTAGAATTTTTTCGAAGGACTCATGGGAAGCCTTTTTGGTCGTTTCCAGCCCGTAGATTCGGTAGAGTTCGTCCGACCAGGTTTGTTGATTAGTTCGGAGGTTCCAGTCGTAACTTCCTGTGTGCGAGATTTTTTGGGCTTCAGCGAGCCGGGTTTCGCTGGCGTACAGGCTGTTGATGGACCGCGCCAATTCAGCCGTTCGATTTTGAACTCGGGCTTCAAACTGGTCACGCGCGTCGCGGAGTTCAGTTTCGACCTGGCGACTGCGGGTAAACTCCTTAAGCAGGAGAAAAAGTGCGAACGAGACAAACGTAAAGGCTAAGATGCTACCAAAGCCGATGACGGACCGAGCGACGGTCGCGAGCTTCAAATTGGCGGCTGCTTCGGCGGCCGCTGTCATATTGAGGACATCACGCTGTTCCTTCTGGATGTCCCCAACCAAGCGACGGATCTGTTCGTGAATCTCGGAGTATTCCACCTTGTTGAATTCGGTTCGAGCGGCGTCAAGCCCTTTGGCTCCTCGTAGATCAACAATTGTTCGCGCGGCTACCAGTTGGGCCTCCATTAGGATGGCTAAACTTTTCACCCGTTCCAACTGGGGCCGATTGGAAGCCACGCCGTTTTGGAGATTTCGAACCCAATCACCGACTTTCAAGGCCGCCACTCGGTAGGGCGCGAGGTTGGCTTCGTTGTCCGAGAGTACATACGCGCTGGTGGACGCGCGCACGTCAGTGGCTGCCGTCAAAACGAGCCATAAAAGGTCGGTGAACGTTTCATTCTGCTTGGAGGCGGTGTCAGCTTTGGCTTGAAGCTGGTTTACGCTTAGGTACGAAATGGTTCCAACGATGACTAAAAGAACCAACCCTAAGGCAAATCCCGCCTGAATAATCCGCTTGGTCGGAAGCCAATGGATAGCGTTTTCCTCGAGGGTCGATTCCCGGCGGTTCCGCTGCTGACTTTCGATCAGAACACTCACCAAGACACCCCCGATAATGAGAGCCATCCACTGAACAAGATCGGAGGGGCGCTCGAATGTGAACGCTCGGACTGGGGCAATGAATAGGTATTTGCAAAGGATCCCAACCAGCGCCGTAGCGGTCAGTCCTGGACCGAGCCCTCCAACATGCGCGCTGAGCATGATCGGAATCACCAACAGGACGATCGCCGGTTGGTTACCGAAAAAGGAATTTAGCTGCTGACGCAGGGCAATGGTGATCAGTGACACCAAGACCGCCAACAGGTACGTGCCCCACTGCCAACGCAGTGAAAGCGCTGGATGAAGGTCCTTTGGTGGGTTGTCCCGTCCCGTCGACGTTGGTTTTTGATCCTCGTTGCCCGGGTGTCCCATACTTTATCTGGGTGGTTGTTGGTCCCCGAAACTGCTCTGGGTGGCGGAAAATCACCAGAGTATTAATACCGTACAGTCTTTTTCTAACTCGTCGCCGAAGGCTGGGTCACCCATTGAGGTTCAGCCGAGCGGGATTGGGACGTCTCCAACTGAGCAAACCGGCCCATCCACCGGGCGGAAGCAGATAGATGGAGGGTTAACGCCAGTCCGGATTCACGCGGGTGAGCAGCGATTCCAAGCGGCGACCGTACTCGACGAAATTAGCCCGCAGAGTTTCGTCCTGGGCCTGGGAATTAGCATCGTGAAAAACGGCCACCATGTGAGGTTCGATGCTAATCGCTCCTGAGTAACCGCGAGCTATCGCGTCCCCTAAAATGCGGTTGACTGCGCCGTCCCCGTCGCCCGGCCAGGTATAGTCCGCGTCATTCTTCGAGTCGTTCCAGCGGGCGTCTTTCACGTGAATGTGCGCAACGTGGTCGCGAACCGCTGTCCAGAACTGCCAAGCGTCCTGGCGGGGCCAGGGCTTCGTTTGGGAACGGTCCAAATTGAAAACAGGATTGGCAGTGTCGAAGACCCATTTAAGGCCAGGGACAGCGTCGAGCAGTTGCAAGGCGTGCGCTGAACTCATGCCCCCGTAATTCATGCAATTTTCGTGGACTGCCTGAACCCCGGCGTCAGCGAAATGGGAAACCACTTCGCGGACGCGCTCGAGAACCAATGGGGGAATGCAATCCTCCGCGTCGCCCGGTTTGAAGCTCATGATCCGGATGAAGGGGGTCTTCAGTCGGCGCAATCGAGGAAGGGCCCGGGCGATTTCAGCCTGGGTTACCTCAAACGGATCCGTCACCCGCTTGGCCCAATTCATGATGGTTGAGCCGAAGCAGTAGATCGAGATGCCGGTTGACGCGATCATTTCACAAACCTGTTCGAAGGCGGGCTCCGGCAGGTCGTGAAGATTTGCTCTGGGAAAACCAGGAACCTGGATATTGCGAGCCTCAAGGTGACGCCAGCCCAACTCTTGAGTGGCTTGAAGTTGGGATGAGAGGGAATTGCCCGCCTCATCGCCGATGCCGCAAAGAATCATGACGGCATGAAATCCTGCCCGGTGCCGAACGGAAAACAAAAACGCCACCCGGGAAGGGTGGCGCCGGAGCGGAACCTGACTCAGGCTTTCCCTGTGTCTTTGCCGGCGGCAATTGCCTTTTTCCGTTTTAAGTGACGAATCTGGCGACGCCGTTTTTCGACTTTGTTGTGCTGTTTGCCCATAGCTGTTTTATTTTGCGAACAATGACTGCGTTTGTTGGCTTCAACATGAGGATTGCATCCCGGCCGTTCAATTCCTTTTTCCTCGCGGCTGGTCTTGCGCTGATGGTCCTCCCTCCAGTCGACCTGTGGGCGGCGGACACCAGCAAGCCAGCAACCTCGAAAAAGAAGGCGGGTAAAAAGGAGCCGGCGGCGGCGATGATTCGGGTTTATGCGGAGGTGACGGATGACGGAACTGCGCCCAAAGTTGACGTTATTCGTAGTTTTCCCCAGTCGTTTCCGATCATGAAGCAACCGTTCTTAGATGAGCGGGACGTTACTCGCGCTCTCCTTTTGGAAACGCCTGATGGAGGGTTTATGATCCAAGTCGATACCACTTCCCACGGAAAGCAGGCCCTTGAAATGGCCACGGTTTCGGCGAATGGGCGGCATTTGGTCATTTTTAGTCAGTGGACGATGGATGAGGTGGAAAAACCAGAAGAGCGTTGGGTCGCTGCCCCTTTAATTCGCAGCCCTTTGCACAACGGCACCGTGATTTTTTCGGCTGATTGTAGTCGAGAAGAAGCGCAACGCATCGTGGATGGACTGAACAACGTGGCGGTGAAGCTGAAGAACCAGCCCAAATCGAAATCGACCAGCACTTCGACCAAGACCGATAAGAACAAGCCACCGTCTTCGCCCAATTCGTCCGCCCAGGATTTGATCCAAAAGAACCAAAAATGATGAGGTTTTTCGGCTGGGCCTGGGGATTGGGACTCGCCCGCGCCTTAGGCGTTGCGGTCGCTCAAACCTTCTCTTTTCCAACCGCCAATCGCGCTCTTTTGGAAGCAGATGGCGAGCCTCGCTTCTTTGTGGGTACCGCTGGCCGGCCCTGGACCAGTGGAGAATTTGGCTGTGTGCGGAGCGGCGGAAGGCAGTTTCACGAAGGGCTCGACATTCGGTGTCTACAACGTGATCGCGCGGGCGAGCCGACTGATCCCGTAAAGGCCAGTGCCGCGGGGTCGGTGGCCTACATCAATTCCCGATCGAGCCTGTCCAATTATGGCAACTATTTGGTGCTTCGGCATTACGTCGATGGCCTTGAGGCCTACAGTCTGTATGCTCATTTATCGTCGATACGAACGGGTCTGAAGATGGGTGATAAGGTGCGCGCTGGTGACCGCATCGGAACCCTGGGCCGGACCGCCAATACGCAGCAATCTATCACCAAGGACCGCGCACATCTGCATTTTGAAATCAACCTGGTTGTCAGTGACCGCTATGCCGGCTGGCACAAGGCTCACCTGAAGGGGATTAGGAATGACCACGGCAATTTCAATGGTCGTAACCTGCTAGGATTGAATCCAGAGACTCTATTTCGCGAACAAGTCCGCTTGGGTGACCGCTTCAGCTTCGCTGCGTACGTCCGATCGATTCCAGTCATGGCCCGGGTGGCAGTTCGGGCTTCGAGTCTGATGTGGATGAAGCGGTATCCGCAATTGCTGTTAAAAAACCCGCTCGCCGAGCGCGACGGTATTGCCGGTTACGAGTTAGGATTAGCTTTCAATGGCCTTCCCGTTCGAGTCATTCCACGGTCAGATGTCGAATTGGCTGGCGTGGCCAAAGTGAAGTTATTGGACGTCGATGCTAGCGAACTGGCCAAGAATCCCTGCGGCAAGCTGGTCTTCAAGCGAGGACAGCTTTGGACGCTATTGCCACGCGGCGAAGAGTTGATCGATTTACTGAAGTACTAATCGGATTGCCGTAACCGCAGAATTTCCCGCCAAAGGTAGCCGTTTTCGTTGATAATCTACGAGAAACGGGAGGCCGGCGCCCTTCTACCGCAAGCAGCGAGAAGATTAGACAAGGTGTCATGTGCGGTTCATCCGAGGTTTATTTTAATCCCTACTCTTCAGTGAGGATCCCGACTGATGAGCGGTTTCAGGTAGATTTTAAGGCTCGGAGAGGCCCAAAACGCGAGCAGGTGGTTTTCATATTGGCGAACCGAATCTCAGGAGAAGCGGTCTTCTTTCCAAGGGTTGGCCGTGTTCGAATAGCCTCTTAGTTCCCAAAATCCCAAGATGTCACGGTCGAGGAAATTGATTTCTCGTATCCACTTGGCTCCCTTCCAAGCGTAGCGCTTGGGGATGATGACCCGGGCTGGACCACCATGTTCAGTGGGCAAGGGTTGTCCGTTCCACGAATGTGCGATTAACACGTCCTCATCGAGGCATTCTTCGAGAGGGTTATTGGTGGAATAACCGTCGTAACTCTTGAAAAACACATGAGTTGCACTCGCCTTGGGTCTGACAAGGTCGGCGAGACTCAGAAACGAAACGCCGTCCCAAGTCATGTCCAGCTGACTCCAAGTCGTAACACAGTGGAAGTCGCTGGTGTCTCGAACCTGGGGAAGGGCGAGGAACCCATCCCACTTCAACTGGACGGGATTCTTCACGTGACCCCCGATCTTCAGTTCCCATTGGTCGGTGCTAATGGCTGGCTTAAGACCGAGGTCGAGAATTGGGAAGTTCTGCACTTGGCGTTGGCCGGGTGGAATCCGATCGGTGGTGCCACGTGAGGCAATCCGCAGCCCGCCCCCCTTGCGGGCGGCCCAACGTTCCTTGGCCGCAATGTAGGTTTGATTCACGGCTAAAGTGTGATGATGAGGCCAATAGACGCAAGTCAGTCGAAATAAGGTCTTGCAGTGAACGGCCAGGAGCGGTAATTAGCCCGCTCCCTTCAAGAGGAGAGGAACTACTATGGCTCGTATTTGTCCCATTTCCGGCAAACGGCCTGTCAAAGGCAGCCACATCTGGCGCTCTGGCAAGGCCAAAAAAAAGGGCGGCATCGGCACGCATGTAACCGCTATCACTAAACGGCGCTTCTTTCCGAACCTTCAGAAGGTTCGAATCGTCCTGCCTAGTGGAGAAGTGAAGCGCGTCCGCGTCGCCACGAGCGTCATCAAAAAGGGCCTCGTGACCAAGGCGCCTCGGCGCACTTGGAAGAAGACCGCCTGAGTGGACTCAGGCTCGGCAGTGGAAGGACGGGTCTCCAGACGAGAGCCGTCCTTCTGCTTTTAACGATTAGCCTGGACGAGACTTCTGCAGGGCACGCTGCATTTCCCGGTCGGCATCCCGGCGCTTTATATCTTCGCGCTTATCGAAATCGACCTTCCCTTTGCCGATGGCCAGTTGAACTTTTAGCCGATTGTTTTTCCAGTACAGGGAGAGGGGCACAATCGTGTGTCCCTTGAGGCTGGCTACACCGTAGAGTTTCCTGATCTCGGACTTGTGAAGGAGCAAACGCCGTTTTCCTTTGGGAGGATGATTGTGGATGTTTCCGTGGGAATACTCGTCGATGTGGACGTTGTACAACCAGACCTGGCCCTGCTCCACACGGGCAAAGGCATCAGAGATCTGCGCTCGGCCAGCCCGAATTGATTTCACTTCAGTCCCTCGAAGCGCGATCCCCGCCTCGAAGGTGTCGAGGATGTGGTAATCGCGCCGGGCCTTGGGATTGCTGATAATGTCGCCCATAAAAAAATAAGCCGGAGAGCACCGCCCTCCGGCTGTCGTTCCACACGCAGAGTGGCGGAAATTTGCTCAGGTGGTGACGGCGCGCGGACGGCGCTTGCGTTTAGCAACTTCAGGCGGTTTACCGGTAGGCGTCCCGTCATCTTCTAGATGCCATCCAATTTTATCATGGATCACCTCAAGTAGGGCAATGTCGGCGACGCCCAAACCTGGTTCCGCGTCGATCAATGGACGGCTAATGCCGCCTCCTCCGCTGTTGAGCTGGCGGACCCGCCGGGAGATGATGTTCACCAAAATGTGGGGGTTACCCACTTTTTCCAACGCCTTGCGAGTTAGTTCAACGTTCATTCGACAAATCGATTGTTAGAAGTGCACGAAGATAGGAGTCAGGCAGCTTGGGGCAATCTTAAACTCAATTCTGACGCGAGCTTGGCGGATGGGTAGAAGGATGGCTAGCGTGTCGGCATGCCACAGGTCTTACGTGTCATCAGCCTCGGGGTCATGGCGATTTGGTTAGGAGCAACCGTGTTCGTCACTTTTGGTGTCGGTCCTGCTTTGTTTTCCCAGGAGGTTCAGCAGTTGGTGCCGCGTTACCACGCGGGCCGCATTGCTCAAGTTCTCCTCAATAGCTTTTTCTGGTTTCAGATTGGTTGTGCGGCCGCCTCCGTGCTGCTGCTTCTGGCCGGCTGGGCTTATGCTGGGCGCGCCCCACGCCGGTGGGCAACGGGTGTGCTGGTCGCTCTGGTCGGACTTGTTCTGCTAGGTGGACTGTGGATGCAACCACGTCTGCGAACATTGCACGCTACCATGTATGCACCGGATTCGTCGTTGGAGGAAAAGACTTCGGCCACTCAACGATTCCGCCGCTGGCATGGGGTTTCGCAGGTGGGCAATCTTCTTGTCTTGATCGGAGTGAGCCTCTATTTCGTCCATCTGGCCCTGCCGACCGGGCCTCGCCCGGCCTCCAAGTATCCCGTCTCCTATTACTAAAAGAGCCCGAATCCAGCGGACCCGAGCATCGACATTCTCTTTGAAGTCGGTCTTATCACAGTTGCAAACCGATCGTAGACGCCAACGGCCGGCGATTTGATCGGTCCAGTTCACCGAGGGCGGGCCGTGGCCCCCTTCCTGGAATGAAAGGAATACTCCCGGATATTGTTAGGCACTAACAGCCCAGGAGTAATCGTCTAGGGATTCCCCGAGATTTCAATTCGTGGGCTCAATGTTGATCACCTCTAGAATCGGTAATCAACCGATTGGGAGCGACGTCGTGCGAGGACGTCTCGGCCGGGGCACGCGCGGCGCATCACTCCACAAGCCCTCCAGGTCATACCTTTCACGAACCTCAGGCCGCATTAGGTGAACAATCACATCGAAGAAATCAGCCACGATCCAACTGGACTGACCATGGCCATCGGTCGCGTGAGGCGCGATCTGGTGTTCTTTTTGCAAAGTATCCAGCAGTTCATTTTCGATGGCTCGCAACTGTGGTTCATTGGTAGCACTCGCGATGACAAAGAAATCGGTGACGTCAGATAGTTTCCGTACATCAAGCACGACTACATCTTCCGCCTTTTTATTTTCGGCCAGATCGCGGCAAAGCAGCGCCAGCTTTTTGGAATCCATTCGGCGGTATGGTTAGACGACCCGGTGGCTGGGACAAGACGGTTTCTTGAATTGCGACTTCGGCGGAGAGGAATGACCAAGCCAGTGGGTTGACCAAAGGGTATATGTATCCGTAGCTTACGGAAGCATGTCAGCCGCCGTTGCTCCGGCCGTCGAAACTGCGGCCCTCAGCACCCTAACCCGGGTGAACCAGATCTTCCTATGGCTTCTAGCCGCCCTATGGGCATGGGCCATAGGTGTTTGCGTGCCTTTTTGGGAAAACGATCCAAACTATTCTTACGGCTGGGTCGTTCCGCCGCTGATCGCTTTTTATTTGTGGAGGCGGCTGAGTGATCTGCCCCTCGAATCATGGGAAACCTTCCGAAGTGAAGCTCCGGTCTCGTTCAAACCTAATCCTTGGCTATTGGCGATTCCGGCGTTGGGCCTCTTCCCGCTAGAGGTCTACCGGAGTGAGTATTTTCAATCTGGCATCGTACTTTGGGCCATTAATTTGAGCGCCGTCGGTTTCAGCCTCGTGTCCGCCTGGTGGCTAGGCGGCCGCAAACTCCTTCTCCTCGTGGCGTTTCCGGTCATGTTTTATCTGACCGCAGTTCCTTGGCCTGCATTGGTTGCTATCCCGGTGCAACAGGGTCTGATGCAAACGGTTGCCAATATAGTTTCTGAGGTCCTTCTTTGGTTAGGAACGCCGGTTACCATGGAAGGCGCGCAATTGCATCTCACCAAGGGAACGGTCGGAATCGTTGAGGCCTGCAGCGGTATTCGGTCCCTGCAATCAGGACTCATGGTGAGTCTCGCGGTAGGGGAGCTCCTTCTGCTCCCGCCTCGGCGCCGAGTTTGGTTGCTCGTGATCGCGGTCCTTTTCGCTCTAGCCAGCAATTTAGCCCGTACATTCACTCTCTGCTGGATCATGGACAAGGATGGGGATGAAGCCATGCACAAAGCGCATGATATGGTTGGCAACATCGCCATGTATTCGCTCTATGGCCTGATCTATGGGGCGGGTAAATGGCTCGAAGTCAGCGGAAGTATTCCTCCCATTCCGACCGGTTTACCTTCCTGGAGGGAACGCTTTGGCCGATTGGGTTGGGCGGCTGTCCCCGATTTCCGCGTCTTGTTGGCGACTGGCCTACTGATGTTTGGGGCGGTCCACGCTTGGTATTATGCGCTCCGAGTAACCGTCCACCCGCAAACGATGGCTCAGTTCACTCCCGTGATCGGTACCAATTCGGCCGTTTCGAGTCAGGAGTTTGAGGAAAACGTCTGGAAAAAATTAGGAGCAAATGACGGCGAGCAATTTGAAGTCAAGGTCGACGAGGCGCCGATGGGAACACTGAGCATTTATCACCTGTTTTGGAAACCGGGCTCAAAGAGTCGCATGGCCCTGGGACACCGTCCGGATATTTGCATGCCCGGGTCAGGATGGAAATCGGTCGGTGAGGTTGAAACGGCCACGATTCCGTTCAATGGCATTCCGATGGAGTTCAACGTTTTTCGTTTTCGTCGGGACGATAGCGACGTGAAAGCGATGCAGGTCTGGGGCGTCTGGCGCAATGGCAAGCTGGTAGAGATGGATTACACCAAGAAATTCACGGCCTCGCCGGAGGTTTTCAGTCCGCTACCGACGAGTCGCCATCTTCTAGGTGTCGAGTTGGTCTCTTGTTTTGTTCCCTACCGCGGCGAGCCACCCACTTTGGAACTCGTGCAGAAATACTTGCCGCGTTATTTCGAGTTCACTCCATTTTAAAAAGCCAAAACTCGTTTGAACCCATCTTGAGGGTCTCTCCTCAATTACATGAAGCCCGCTGATTCTCCTGATTCTCGCGCATCCCTTTCGGGTTCCCCAACTCCGGAACGTCCCGCCAATAACCGAAGGGGGGAGGGAATGAAACGCGGTCGAATCTGGGTTTGGGCGGTCATCATTTTTCTGGGAGTCGGTGGGGTGGGTTGGAAGGTCGTGTTACCTGGGCTGAAAACGGTTCGGGCTCAACGGTTTGCGGCTGAGGCTGAGGCCTTAATGCGGCGGGACGAATATAACGAAGCCTTTGCCAAGGTAGTGGCCGCTCTCCGTTTTGCGCCGCTTGATCCGGGAGTCCTGCGCATCGCGGCTAAATTGTGCAGTGACACGGGCAACCCCAACGGTCTCCGCTATTATGAGACATTGATCACATTGGGCGCAGCTACCACGGAGGATCGGAAAAATTATGCCCAATTGGCCTTGGGGTTGCGCCGGATTGATTTGGCCGGGAGGGAGCTGATGGAGTTGCGGAAAGCCGATCCTAAAAACCTGGAATTGCTGCATTTGCTAGCTCAACAGCAACAGGAGGCCTCGGACTATCTGAAGGCGACCCAAACGGCTAGTTATGCTCTCGGACTGCGACCGGATGATCCGAAGACGCAGTTTCTTTATGGATCCTTGTTGTCCAGAAACCGAACCAACGTTGTCCGCGCGAGTGGCCGCCGAACCTTGTGGGGTCTCGCCTTAACGGATGGGGCCTATGCTGACCGAGCCGTGGAAACTCTGATGACGAGTTCCGAGCTGTCGAATAGCGAGATCCGTTTATTGATTCGGGATCTGCAATCAAGAACTAACGCACGGGCTAGCGATGTGCTCCGTGTTTATGAATTGCGGATGCGACTCGAACCCGGCCGAACCAACGATTTAGTGCGGGAGGCCTTTGAAACAATGAGTGCGACCAATTCCGCTCCGGGGATGTTGGCCTTGCTAAGTCAGTGGGCCGTACAGCAACGGCAACCGGAACTTGTCCTCGAGAAGGTACCTGCGACGGTGGCGCGCACGAATACGACCTTAGGTCCGTTGCGTGCGTTTGCCCTCGCTCAAGCGAAGCATTGGAACGAGTTGGCAACTGTTCTGGACGACAAGCGATTCCCCTTGGATCCCGCAGTGGCCAATGTCCTTCGAGGCGAAATTGCGCTAGTTTCAGGGAATCGCAAGGAAGCCGAGGCCGCTTTTAAGACAGCCCTAGACCAACCCAAACTTCCCATTGACCGAATCCTTTTGATCGCGCGTTCGGCGGAGGCCGCGGGCTTCCCACTGATCGCAGTGAGCGCATATCAACGGCTCTTTGGTATTCCCGGAAAAAGTATTGCGGCTTCCATTGAGATTATTCGCGTTCTTCGACCCGTGGATGATCTCACCCTGGTTCGCGATGCCTTGAAGAAGCTGAATGAACAGCTTCCCGGAGATGATGCCGTGGCGGGAGAGCGGGCCTGGGCTGATTTAATTCTTAGCAGCCGAATCAAGGAATCCAAGAAGGTTGCCCAGCGACTCGTGGTGGCTCAGCCCAATGAGCGGCAATGGAAGTTCCTCCTGGCGCTGGCCCTACTGCGCGAAAACAAGCCGATGGACGCGCTCAACCTTATCGAAGGTGAAGCGCCTCAATGGGACCAACTCAAGCCTCGCTGGCAGGCCGTTTATGTAGCCGCTCTGGGCGCCAATGAGCAACGGGAGGCCGCCCGGACGTTTGCCGCGAGAATCAAAACCGTCCAAATGCGTTCCGCCGAGGAAGAGTTGTTCAAGGCCTATCGACCCTCGAGGTGAGACGGGCTCACTTTGCTATGGTAGCTCCGGTGGAAATATAATTGGTCCTCATTGGGACTTTGAAGCTGTTGGTCGGTACGCGAATGCCCGGCCGGCCAGCGGCTTTAACCGCACCGTCACCCGGCGCAGACCAGGGCCGCAATTGACTGGCGAAAAGTGTTTCAAACTGGGCGATAATCTCAGGTCTCGAACGAGCCAGGTTGATGGTTTCCCGCGGATCAGAGGCCAGATCGTAGAGTTCCCAGGCCGGCCCTGACCCCTGGAGAATTCCCTTCCAGGATCCAATTCGACCGGCTTTTCTCGACGAAAGCCCATGGGATTCCCAATAAAAAGCCGATCGCTGAGTCACGCTTTCGTTGCCCGAGAGCAGGTTGGTGATTGAATGGCCATCCAATCCGGGCGGAATGGGAGCACCGGCCAGGTCAGCCATTGTCGGCAGAATATCCCACGCCGCCACTGGTTGCGCGTTCGTTCCTGGGTGAATCCGTCCGGGCCAACTAGCGATCAAGGGAACCCGTAAATTACCTTCGTAAAGTCCCCCTCCTTCCAGTCGTAAGGCGCTGGAAGTCTTAAATCGGTTGGTGGATCCCGACAAGGACGCTCCTTGACTCGGGACACTCGTAAAAAGAATTACCGTGTCATCCTCCAAATTTCGACGCTTTAGTTCGGTCAAAAGAGTTCCCACTTGAGCGTCCAGTCGAGTGATGCGGACGGCCCGAGCTCGCTCTAAAGCCGTCCAAGTCTCGTTGGTGTAACGATTCAATGCGGAATCCCCAGCCCAAACCCGCTGTAAACCGCTACCCGGGAGGTTGGGGGAAAATAAGAGGAAGAATGGGAGGTCTTCATTGATGCGGATGAAGTTGGTCGCTCCCCGAACGAGCCAGCTAGCCGCAAGATCGTCTTTCTGTGAGCCTGGGAATTTGGGCAGCAGAAAAGCGACCTCATTACGCCAGAGAAAGGACGTCTGTTCCTCCGCTCCGTGGACCAGGTCTAGTGCCCCCAGGAATTCATTGAATCCCTGCCGGTTCGGATGCCCCGTGGTTCCTTCCCAGCCCAATCCCCAAAGGCCAATAAACCCACTGCGATACCCCACACTTCGCAGCACTTCTGCCAGGGTGACGTCCTCAAGTGCGAGAGGTTCCTGGATTTCGCTGCGGATTCTGGCCTGTCCGGCGTCCTGTCCGGTCAGCATTGAGCCTCGCGCGGCCGCATCTGCGGGCGAACCCGCGTAGGCTTCGGTAAATCGCAACCCTTGGGCGGCGAGGCGGTCAAGATTAGGAGTTTCTATGGCCCGATCGCCCTCCGATCCCAATTCCTCCGGTCCCAAATCGTGAGCGACGATTAGAATGAAATTCGGCAAGGAACTGCGCCGGGAAGGTCGGGCTCCCAGGACGGTCCCGACCAACAAACTGTAGAATAGGAATAAGGTCAGCCCGCGAAACGCACACGACATGGCCAGGACCCTAACGGACCGGGGAGAGTTCAACTAGCGGAGGATTCGACTGAGCCGCCCGGAGGTAAGGCTGGTTTCACGATGGCTGCGAGGACCAGCCCAGTTATCAGCATGGCCACCGCGTCAAAGGAAGCGTTCAAAACGAGCCAGGGCCAAGGTTGGAACCAATAGATGCCGTCGCCCAGTTTCATATAGTTGGCGGCTGCCAGACCCGCGAGCGTCACCACCATTAGTCTTTGGCCGAACCGGGGAAGGGGAGCTAGACGCAGCAATGCCGCCAACAAGGCGGTGGTAACCCAGCCATGGAAAAAGCCCAGAATCAGAACCGAGGACGACCTGGGCTCGACTCCCTCGCGTCGGTAGTGAATAGTGGCGACCGGACCCTTGCGATAACGTTCGATTGAGTCGGCCGGATTCTCACTGATGCCAGGAACTAAATAGAGGCCGTCATTGGGCAGATGATCCCGCAAAACACTGCCCAATGCTTCGTTGTTCGAACTGGGTTTCTCGACATAAGCGTAAGGGATTGGACACGTCCAGAAGGCCGCCCCGAAAATAAATAATACCACGGCGGCGGCGAAGCTCCCGATAAGGAATCGTTTCATGAATTTTCCGAACTGGATTCAGTGAACTCCCCTGGCTCTGTCAATTCAATCGGTGAGTCATTCTGGGGACGGTTATCGTCACCCGAGCGGTAACAAGCCGAGCGGCGACCTATTTTTTCCTCTCAGCCCGAATCCGTTCTTTCTTATCCTCCAATTCCGTCTCGAGTCGACGTTTCTGGTCCAAGTAAAGCAACCGGCGCTGCTCGGCTTTGCTGGGGTCCGGGTCGGAAGCGAGTTGGGTTAATTCTTCCCGACAGGCTAGATCTTCCTGGGCGAGCTTGGCCTTGTAAACGGACTCCAATTCCGCCAGTCGTGTTTTCTGGGACGCTGTAAGTTTGGTCGCTGGAGACGAGGCCCCCAAACGTTCCATCGCGAGTTCATAGGCCGATTTCATTCGCTTCATGTAACGCGTTATCGGCTTCGATGCACGCGAACTCGTCGGCGTTTGTTTGCGGGTTCCGCCGTTTGTCGCAGAGTTGATCATTCCCAGCGTGATCGAATGATTCGGTTGTGGTTTCCTCCCGGAGGTGTCTTCGATAGTTTCCGCTACTTCACCCCAGTCGTGGGTCAATGCAACGCCTGCCTGGATTCATAAGCCCATCTTTGCATTTTTTCTGTTGCTCGCCGCCGCCGATATCGCCCGCCGTTGGCTCGGGCTGGCTTGGCCGGTCGGATGGAATTTTCTCAGCCCAGCAATCTGGGCGTTGGGTGCCCTGACCCTTTCCATTGGCTTGGCGCGACGCCTCCCGGCGCAAAATGTCGGCGCCATCGTGGTGTTGGCGTCCCTTTTAAGCTTGCTCGTGGAAGTACTCAATGCGGCTACGAATCTGCCATTCGGTCATCGCGCTTTCACGGAGCAGGTGGGACCGCGCATCATGGGTGTCGCTTGGTATCAACCCCTGCTTTGGGTGTCCCTGGCCATCAGCGGGCGAGGCGTGGCGCGATTGATTCTGCGTCCCTGGCGGAAGCTTCAGTATTACGGCCTTTGGGTAATGGCGACCGCCACCGTGTTGACTCTCGGAATGGCCCTCGCGTACGAACCGTTTGGTTCTGGGGCCGGATGGTGGTGGCGCGAGAACCGGGCGGACATTTGGAATTGGTACAGCGCTCCGGTGGCCTCGATCTTTGGCTGGCTGATCACCACCTTGCTGATCTATGGATTCACAACTCCCTGGTTTTTGAATAAGCAGCCGGTGAAACAGCCAACGGACTGGCATCCTTTGGTGGTCTGGGAGGCCCTCCTTATCTGGCTCTCCGTGAGCAACGCGTTCAGCGGTTCCTGGAGCGCCGTGCTGGCGGGAATTATGGCGGGACTGGTCGCCGCGGGAATGGCCATCCGCGGGGGAACTTGGTGATCAGCCGGGACTGGTCGGGGCGGACTCCGAACCGATCGCCCCTCGCTGGGGTAACCACAAGGCCAGCACGGCGGCCGGGAAGAACAAGAACGAAGAATAAAATAACGCTTCCCGGGTGTTACCTACGGTCGTGAAGTATCCGAAGGACACCACGCCAATCGCCGAGATGATCCGGCCAAAGTTGTAACAGAATCCAGCCCCTGTAGTCCGCAGCAGGACGGGAAACAAAGGGGGGAGACACATTGTGAAGAGGGCGAAAACCCCTTGCCATAAGCCGATGAGCAGAATGGCCCAGCGTAAAACAGACCAGGCTGGCTGTTGCCAATAGGTCGCGAACATTGTTGTCCCGTAGGCTCCAAGTAGCAGGGCGATGGCTCGGGCATATCCCAGTTTGGTGGCCAGCCACCCGGCAAAGAAATTACCCACAATGGAACCGATCATCACGATGAACAGAGCGGCCGTCGTGAATTGATTTCGCTCTGCGGCACTGAGCACCGCTACCTCTGGAAGTTGCCGCACATTGGCCTGCTGCCAGAACAAGAAGGTCCAATGGGCCGTAAGCGCTAGGCCACAGAGGATCAACACCGGCCAAGTGATACGCGCCACGTCGCCCCGGAATAAATCACGGATGCCTGGGATCGCCGCGGCTTTATTCTTTCTCGCCGCGTGCCACTCGGCGGGCTCGGGTACGGCCCGTCGAATCCAAAGCACCAGAAGCGCCGGCAAAACCCCCACCAGAAAAATCCAACGCGGTGCGGAGTTGGCAAAGAGCACTCCCGCCAGACAGGCCAGCAGGACGCCGCAATTGACCCCCGTCTGCAATACGGCCGCCAGCCACGGTCGCCAGGATTTCGGCCACGTCTCGGACAATAACGACGCTCCGACGGCCCATTCTCCGCCAATGCCCAACGCCGCCAGAAACCGGAAGATCATCAAATGCCACCATTCGGTCGCGAAGGCGGAGAGTCCGGTGAAGGCAGCGTAGGTCAGAATTGTGAGGCTGAGGGCGCGGCTGCGTCCTAGTAGGTCTCCCAGACGCCCGAAAAATGCTCCACCCAGAGCCCAACCGGTGAGAAAGGCTGCCTGAATAATGGCTCCATGCCGGCCAACCTCCGGATTGGTGGGGCCGGTTCGGAGCAACTCGGCAACGAAAGGCGTGGCCACCAGCGTGTAGAGGTGCATGTCCAATCCGTCAAACATCCAGCCCAACCAGGCGGCCAAGCCGGAACGCCATTGGTGACCAGTAATGTCGCGCAGGCGCGGCGCGGCCGAGGAAACGGAGTTCATTTAGAAGTGGAACGTCGCTCAGTGAAGCAGAGGCTTCGTCAGCAGACCAAACGGTTTCTAAATTCGAAATGCCCGGCAACTCCGCTGTGCGATGACGTTCCCCTCCCGGGCTGGCCCTGAAAGTATCGGTCGGATCAATTGCGCCTGCGGCGGGGGCGAGGCGTATGACCTCATTCCATCCCACCCGAGTGACTCGAAATCGCGAGTCAGTAGGGCAGGGGGAATCTCGCCGTTAGGCCTTGCACCCGTTCCCGTACCTTGGCGGCGGTCGCCGGATTGCTGATATCAAGTAAGACTTCACTCAGCATATCGGCAATGTCAGCCATCTCCGGCAGTTTCATACCGCGGGTGGTGACAGCCGGAGTACCCAGTCGAATACCCGAGCCTTCAAAGGGGGAACGGGTCTCAAAGGGAATGGTATTCTTGTTGGTCGTAATGCCGGCTTCGTCCAACTCAAGCTGACACTGTTTGCCCGTCAACCCACGCGCCCCTACATCCACCAGCATGAGGTGATTCTCAGTTCCACCGGAGACCAACCGGAACCCATTTCGCTTCATTCCGTCGGCCAACGCGACGGCATTACTGACAATTTGCTGTTGATATTCCTTGAAGCCGGTGTGGAGGGCCTCCTGAAAACAGACCGCCTTGGCCGCGATGACATGCATGAGCGGTCCGCCCTGAATGCCAGGAAACACCTGTGAATCGATGGCCTTAGCGTATTGCGCCTTGCATAAAATGAGTCCGCCTCGCGGACCTCGCAGTGTTTTGTGAGTCGTCGTCGTGACGAAATCGGCATAGGGAACCGGGCTCGGGTGAATGCCAGCCGCCACCAAACCGGCGATGTGGGCGATGTCGGCGAGTAAGAGGGCGCCCACTTCTTGAGCAATTTCGCTCATCCGTTGGAAATCGATGATCCGGGAGTACGCCGAAGCGCCTACGGTAATCATCCTGGGACGGTGTTCCCGGGCGAGCGTGGCCAACTGTTCATAATCGAGTCGCTCGTCTTCCTTGCGAACGCCGTAGTGAACAATTTCAAAAAATTTCCCCGAGAAGTTCGCTTTGTTTCCGTGCGTGAGATGCCCGCCATGGGACAGGTCCATGGTCAGGAGCTTGTCGCCTGGTTTCAGTAGGGCAAAATACACTGCCATGTTCGCTCCAGAACCGGAATGCGGCTGCACATTCGCGTGGTCGGCCCCAAACAGCTGTTTGGCCCGGTCAATGGCCAGTTGTTCCGCTTCATCGACAAATTCGCAGCCCCCATACCATCGTTTCTTGGGATACCCTTCGGCATACTTGTTCGTCAGCACGCTGCCTTGGACGGCCATGACGGCAGGACTGGTGAAGTTCTCGGACGCAATCAGCTCAATGTTCTCCTGCTGACGGCGACGTTCTCGCTGGATGATTTCGGCAATCGCGGGATCGACGGCTTCAAGGGTAAGTTCGGGATGCACTTCGTCTTCGAGTTTTTGGATTCGACGTTCGTGTCGACCGCCTTCAAAGTCGGCCTTTAAGAACGCTTCAAGAATCTTGGTGGCTTGCTGAGGGGTGCTCGTCTTGGCCCCCAAACACAGCACATTGGCGTCATTATGACGGCGGGTCAGAATCGCGGTCTCCTCGTTCACCACGAGGGCCGCCCGAATGCCTTCGACTTTATTGGCGGCCATACTCATTCCGATTCCGGTGGAGCAACAGAGGATTCCGAAATCCGCAGTTCCGTTGACGACAGAATGAGCCACCGCGTGGGCGTAATCGGGGTAATCGGTCGATTCCGGCGAGTGTGTTCCCAAGTCCTGCACCTCCATGCCACGCTTTTTCAACTCGGGAAGCAGGGCCTGCTTGAGCGCAAAACCGGCGTGATCTGAGCCAATCGCAACCGCCAAAGCCCGCTGGGTTTGATTTTCGTGACGTTCGAGGAACTGGAGCATGGTGGTGATGCCTTGTTCGATCTGGTCGCGGCAGGCGAGATAACCTTCCAGCGAACCGCCGATCGGATCGCTGATGTCCTTGTCGAAAGCGTGAAGAGTGTCGTCAAACTCGCGCAGAACGAAGATTTTTTCGGCGGCTTCCGGATAAAGGTAAATTAGACCGTCCACATGCCCATGAGTCAGGCCGAAAATGTAATCCGCTTCCCTTACCAAGCGACTCGTGACCATCTGGGATCGATGTCCCGAAATATCGAGCCCCAGAGACCGCATCGCCTTGATGGCGTAAGGGCTTGCGGGATGCCCGTTGACCGCTCCGAGGCCGGCGGAAACGACCCGCCAGCCCGATGTGTCCGCCAAGGCCCGGCGCGTCAAGGCTTCCGCCATGGGACTGCGACAGGTATTGCCGGTACAGACTAACAAAAGGGTCTTCATCAACAACGAGAGGCCGGAAGGTGTGAGCCGAATGACGAAGCGTCAACGGATGAGTACCCGACCGTGACGACGAATTTTTCATCATCCAGTGTTTTACACAGATTGAAGGAAGAAGGATTGGGGATCCCCGAGGCTGATTCCCGCAAAGTTCGGTTTCAAAAGTCGGTCGATCGGGGTGGGCATTCAAACGTTCCAACGTGGACTTTATTGAGTTGTCCGGAACGGGTGAATCGAGGTGCTGGTTGAATTATTGCGAGATGCGGAGGTGCTGGAACTTTTAAAATTAAATTTCCGGCGCTCGCCGCCTTTTATTGAGAAGGATTTGGCCTGCGTCTTGCAGGATATTCTCAAAATGGAGACCTTACGCCCAATTCTACCGGATCAGGTCTGCGAAGCACTTTCAACCCGGTGGGCGCAGACGTTTACTCTACCAGATGGATTGTCACCGGGTGAGAAGGTGCGAACAATTCGCTCTGAAGAGGGCTTTTGGATTGTCGAGGGGCTAAACCATCCAGGCCGATTTTGGCGGGTTCCGGCCTTCCTTTTGGAAGTGGTTGCGAACTCCTGAGAGTCAACTCGAAAGGCTAGAAAGGGGCTTGTCTTCGCCCCTCGGACTGCGGGTCTTTGGCCATGGACGGGCCTTGGTTTGGTCGACTCAGCCGATTTTGGGAATTCCCACCCTCCGCCTAGAGTCCGATGACGAGCCCTCGCCGCCCACCCCTTTCGCATTCGAGGAGGCACAGCCGTACCTAGTCATTCGTGTACTTCTAACATCAGTTCCCGCTACCGGATGCAGGTAAGCTCTAAGATATGGGCCCGAACCTCCGACGAGAATATCTAATGCTTGAACGCAGAATGACCTTGTTCTAACAATGAGGTCCCGATGAACCTTGCTTCCATCACTTCGACCGATCTTCGACGACTCGCAAAACTCATAGAACAGAAGGAAATCCACCTCGCGGAAATTGCCCGAATTGACGCCGAACTCGCCGGATTCGGCTCTGGCCAATCCGTCGCTCGGGTCACTCGTTCCTCGTCCTCTAAAGTAGCCCCGAAAAGAGAGGCTAAAGGCCGCAAGCGTGGAGCCCGCGGGCAGCTCAAGGAAACTATCATCGGCTTGCTTAAGGAAGCCGGCAAAGGTGGGCTTTCTGTAAAAGAAATCGCGACCAAAGTGGGCTTGAAACCGCAGAATGTGCACGTCTGGTTTTCGGCTACGGGTAGGAAAGTTAAAGAGATCAAAAAGGTCCAACCCGGCCTGTACGCTTGGATCGGCTAAGCCTACCAGAGTGCCATTACGCCCCCGCTCGGAAAAGTCTCGACCTCGTCGGCCCTCCTTTCATTCGGCAATCGTACCGATCGACAGACGCGTCATTGCCCCCACGCCGTCCGCGGCTCCGGGGGCAATTTGTACATCAGGAGGCGTTTTCCTTAGTAATCCAATCGCCGATCAATTTGGCCGAGTTCATCAACAATCACTGAGTCGAATTGCGAGACTGGGCCAGGGCTGACAGAACGGCATGGACAAAGGATCGGAAGTTGGAGGAACGGTATGCCGACCCGGAGGCCTGGGCTCGCCAAGCTATTCTGAACGTTGCGGCGTCCGGTAAGTTTTCGAGGGACCGCACGATTGCGGAATATACCTCGGGAATTTGGGGCGCCAAACCCTGCCCAATCTCTTAGTCTGACTTGCTCCACAACATTTAATCCGACAAAACGTATGGCCATCTCTCCCCTCGCGGGAAAACCGGCGCCGAAGGAACTGACTGTCGACCTAAGCCGTCTCGAACAGGAATACTATTCCCGGCAGCCCTATCTCGAGGACCCGAACCAGAGGGTTAGTTTTGGAACCAGTGGTCATCGTGGATCCTCGCTCAACGGGACATTCACCGAAGCTCACATCCTCGCTATCACCCAAGCGATTTGCGAGTACCGCCATCAACAGGGCACGTCGGGGCCCCTGTATTTGGGAAAAGACACCCACGCGCTGTCCTCCCCGGCACAGCGGACCGCGCTTGAGGTGCTTGCCGCCAATGCAGTCGAGACGGTCATCCAACCCAACGATGGGGTGACCCCGACACCTGTTATTTCGCGGGCGATCCTGGTCCACAACCGTGGTCGCACGGCCGGTTTGGCCGACGGCATCGTCATCACGCCCTCACACAATCCACCCGAAGACGGGGGATTCAAATACAACCCGACCAACGGGGGGCCAGCCGATACCGAGGTGACAAAATGGGTTCAGGATCGCGCCAACGAACTGCTTCGCGGGGGCAATGACGGGGTTAAACGCATCCCCTTTGCGCGCGCACTTCAAGCGCCCACGACCCATCAAAACGATTACATTTTGCCCTACGTCCAGGACTTGAAATCGGTAATCAACCTGGAGGCGATTCGAGCCGCCGGTTTGAGACTGGGAGTGGACCCTCTAGGCGGTGCCGCGCTGCCCTATTGGGAACCCATCAATCGCACCTATGGCCTGGACATCAAAGTCGTGAACCCTCGGCTTGATCCCACGTTCTCCTTCATGACGGTCGACCACGACGGCAAGATCCGGATGGATTGTTCGAGTCCGTACGCGATGGCCGGATTGGTCCGCCTGAAGGATCAGTTTCAAGTCGCCTTTGCCAACGATCCGGATTCTGACCGCCACGGCATTGTCACGCCCTCGGTCGGTCTAATGAATCCCAACCATTTCCTGGCCGTAGCCATCGGGTATCTGCTCACCCATCGTCCCCAGTGGTCAGCCAATTCGGCCGTGGGAAAGACGCTTGTGAGTAGCACGCTGATCGACCGGGTCGTGGCCAAACTTGGGCGCCGTCTGTGCGAAGTGCCGGTGGGTTTCAAATGGTTTACCCCGGGCCTCTATGACGGTTCCTTCTGTTTTGGCGGAGAGGAAAGTGCCGGGGCGAGTTTTCTACGGCGGGACGGCAGGGTGTGGACCACCGACAAGGATGGACCCATTATGTGTCTGCTCGCCGCTGAAATTACGGCCGTCACGGGGGAGGATCCCGGCCTCCATTTTGGCAAACTGACCGCGGAATTTGGAACACCGTACTATACGCGGATTGACGCGGCGGCGACGCCTGAGCAGAAGGCTAAACTCCAGAAGCTTTCACCGGATGCCGTCAAGGAGGCTGAGTTGGCCGGCGAACCGATCACGTCCAAATTGATTCGCGCCCCGGGTAACCAAGCCTCCATTGGCGGATTGAAGGTCACCACGGCCAACGGTTGGTTTGCCGCCCGCCCCTCGGGTACCGAAAATATTTACAAAATCTATGCGGAAAGCTTCCGCGATGAGGCTCATTTGCAGAGATTGGTCGCCGAGGCCCAACAGATCGTGACTAATTCGCTGAGGGCCGAATAAAGCGCAAGTGAAGGCCGAACAGGGAAACCGCCAATTGCGCCAAGGCACACGTCAGCAGTTCTGATTTTGAGAGAGGTGGCTGAGCGGGAGGCTGGGCGCGGAGACGGAGGCCAAGGGGCGTGCTCGACGAGGCGGCGGTCGGAGGCGGATGGAGGGGAGATCGGGGCCGGCCGGAGCGCCGCGGACCGATGGGGCCACGGGGGGTGGAGGACTCGATCAGGTTTTTTTCGCTTATGGCCCCAGTTCGAGACCGCGCATCCTGAATCGCAGGAGTCCCTGCCAACTGGGAAAGTGGAGATCGAGGGTCAGAGCGCGGAGGTGGGACGTGGGCTTGGCGGTGAAGAGGAAGTGGGCGTCGTGGAGGAGGGCCTGTCGGCAGAAAGGTTGGTGGGCGTAGCGGTCGTCGCCCAGGAGCGTGATGGGCCCGTGGCGGCGGTAGAGTCCGAAGTTCTTCTGGAGCCAGCGCTTGGCAGCCGCGATCTCGCAGTCATGCTTTTCGTGGCCGTCCTGGGGGACGATGAACTCGGGCCGCAAGGCGAAGACCTCGCTTCAACCCGGAGCGACCACGACCGGAGTCAGGGCGGTGTGAAAGT
>Ga0105049_10001258_pt1 | contig 29794 bp, 23 predicted proteins | sample MAT06_FD_78087 | JGI IMG/M metagenome (GOLD analysis project Ga0105049, IMG submission 78087) | Freshwater microbial communities from Lake Fryxell liftoff mats and glacier meltwater in Antarctica - MAT-06 | ecosystem: Environmental > Aquatic > Freshwater > Ice > Liftoff microbial mat | place... | reverse complement strand
CTCATGTTGTTAGGGCTGATTTTGCGCGGCGTGGCATTTGATTTTCGGGTGAAAGCGCACGATACGCACAAGCCGTTGTGGAATTTTGCTTTCTATGCGGGCTCGTTTCTGGCGGCACTTTCGCAAGGCGTTATGCTTGGTCTCTACATCGTTGGTTTTTCCCATTCCTTTTGGACATGGAGCTTCGCACTCGCCACGGGCTTAGGCCTCATCGCAGGTTACAGCTTACTCGGTAGTAGCTGGCTTATCATCAAATGTGAAGGCAAATTACAGTTACAGGCGGTGCGTTGGGCACGCCAATGTTTGTGGCTGACGGGTGCGGGTATCGCCGCTATATCAATTGCCACACCGCTCGTGAGTGCGCGTATTTTTGACAAATGGTTTTCACTGCCAAATTTCTTTTTGCTGTTACCAATACCGATAGCCACAGCCGTATTGTTTTTCGTTATTGATCGCGCATTGAGGCGGCTACCGAAACGCTTGGTAGACGGCAATGAATGCGGCGCGTGGGTGCCGTTTGCCGCCACGGTCGGCGTCTTTATGCTGGCCTTTTACGGGCTAGCGTATAGCATATTTCCGTATTTAGTCATTGACCGGATAGATATCTGGCAGGCCGCCAGCGCACCGGAATCGTTAATGATTATTCTGGTAGGTGCGTGCTTTGTTTTGCCGACAATTGTTGGCTACACCATCTACGCGTATCGCGTCTTTTGGGGCAAGGCAAGTGCGCTAACTTATTATTAACCACCGCCTATTGGCGGGCACTTTGAAGCACTATTGCTCGAAACTGCCCGCCAATATTGCACGTTGCAGTCTTATTCTGAGAGCAATAACAGCTGTACAAACAGCTGAATTTTTGCGCTGACGGACGTGGGGACGGAGGTAAATTCAAATCCTATAAGTTTGCGTCCATCGCGGCTTTTGACGTTGACCACTTTGCCGTAAATGTTTTCTGCGGAGCAAGACACATGTGGCAAGTCGAAGGAAATTTTCATCTCCGTCATTGTCGGTTGCGCGTTTGCCATTTCGACTAGCAAGCCGTGGTAGCCGATATCGTGAACGGTGCCGTGATGAACTTCCGGCAGCACGATGCCGCCTACGACAAGCTGGTAGCGTAACGCTAATTCCACCAGCACGCGATGGCTGCGTCTGCCATCTTGGCGCGGTACGCGCAGCCCTTTGGTTGGAATGCTGAGCACTTCGCGCACACAGAGCGTTTGTGCTTTGCCCTTCACATGCACCGACATTGGCTCTGATGCCTCGACAAAATCGCGACAGCGTTCATAGGTTGCTTCGCTGATAAGCACTTGTCCACGTAAGGTGAAGGCTTCGATGCGTGCGGCTAGGTTAACTTCATCACCGATGACGGTGTATTCTGAATACACATCCGAGCCCAATACCCCTGCCATGACATTGCCGGTGTTGATGCCAATGCCCATGTACAGATCAGGAAGATTTTTTTGTTTATGCGCAGTATTGAGCTGCTGCATCGCATGCTGCATTTCAACTGCACAGGCCATCGCACGGGCGACATCGTCGTCGCGCGTATTAATGGCACCGAACAACACCATGATCGAGTCGCCCATGAATTTGTCAATCGTGCCGCCGTGCTTAAAAATAATCTCACTCATCGAAATCAATACCGGGTTGAGCATTTGAATCACGCCGACGGTGGACATTTCAGCCGCGATCGCGGTAAAGCCACGTAAGTCTGCCAACATGATCGTGACTTCACGTAACTGAAAATCAGAATGTTCGTCGTTGGCTTTTTTAACGTCGGTGGCAACAAGTTCGATCTCGATTTCGCGCAGTGCATGGCGCGATAAATCTTGGCCCGTTTCGTTTTGCACGATTTTACGAATACGTGCCAAGGTCTTTGGGATGGAGTGTGACTTCATGTATGTAGTTTAGCGGCCTAGCCTGCATATTTCATACGGCCAGTTTTCTGGAAAATTATCGAATGACCGACAAGCAGTGCCTTCAACCGAGATTTTCTACTAGTCGTCCCTTTGGGACTGTTTGAGTCCTAACGGACTATTTCTGGCGTCTTTCCTGTTTCTTCCTCTTGAATAACTCGTTATTCATTTGTCAGTCAACAGAAAATACGCGCAAAAATAGCCTTGTTATCATCTCAAACCCTAATGGAAAATCTCGGTTCAAATCCAATTTATACAAAATACTACGTTCGTCCGACACGTTCGATAGCGGATCGCTTGCCATGTACTTTTCTCAGTTCTTCAGACCGAATGCCACGACATTCCCCATCGCTCGAGCGAAAAATTACACGTCCGTTTGACCAAAATACCAGCCACCTTCAAACGCGCCCCATGAAATCGGCTGGCTAACGTTTCGATAAGCGCTATCCGCGGAATTTTATAATTTAGCCGTCAGCGTTTGCATCTGGCAATCGCGAGAATGCGGTAAAGTAATCTTCGGTTGCGATTTGATTAGCGTTGACATACTGGACACTCGCGTTAGGCGGGCCGTTATGACACCACGCGATGGCGCCCTCTACGTGTTGCTCGTCACCATGTAACGTTGCCTCTACGCTGCCATCGGCGCGGTTACGCACCCAGCCCGTCACCTCCAACGCATCGGCGACTAGACAAAGTGATTCGCGATAGCCTACGCCCTGCACGCGCCCAGTTATGCTCAGATGCACGGTAATAACGGTCATTCGTTGGCACCAATTTTTTTGCTGCGGGTGGTTTTGACCACAGCGCGCGTTTTTTTCTCGTCGATGCGACGTTCTTGGGAGGCTCGTGAAGGCCTGGTCGCCAAGCGTTTTTTAGGCACGTGGTTTTTTTTAATGAGCCGCTCAATTAAACGTAAAAACGCCGTTTCTTTGTTACGAAATTGTGAGGAAGAGTCTTGCGCGATGACGACAATACCCGACGGTGAATGAGTAAGGCGTATTGCGGAATTCGTCTTATTCACGTGCTGGCCACCGGGGCCTGAAGCACGATAGGTGTCAACCCTGACTTCAGTTTCAAGTACTGCGCGGTCTAGTGAGTAAGGTGGAAGTGCTAATACAGTCATAGGTGAAGGTGTCACGTTGAAACCATCTAGGAAACCTTAATCGACACTGCTTGATCGATCACCTTGATGGAGCGTATACGTGATGGGCAATATCGAGTTGGACTACTTAATTCGCATCCCCGGTATCGCGCCAGAATCCGGCGACAATAAATAAATCCCTGTGCCATCGCCCGCCGCTAACACCATGCCTTGGGATTCACCAAAGCGCATTTTGCGCGGCGCTAAATTTGCCACCATGACGGTTAATCTACCGATTAAATCTTTGGGGTTGTATGCGCTGCGAATGCCCGCAAATACTTGGCGCTGCTCGATGCCCAAGTCTAGTGTGAGGTGCAGTAACTTGTCAGCGTCAGCTACAAACTGCGCATCTAAAATTTTAGCCACACGTAAATCGATACGTCCAAAATCATCAATTGAAATAGTCTCAGCCACAGGCTGAATGATGACGGGCTTGGGCGTTTCAACCGGCTGCAATGCAAATTCAGTGGCGACCTGACCATCATCATTGGCGGGAGAACCCGACTGCTTTTGCGCTGACTTGGCGTTTGCTTTTTCTGCTTTGGTGTCAGCGGGCGTTGACTCTAATAAAGCGTCAACTTGGGCGGGTTCGATGCGCGACATTAAATGTTTATATGGGTTGATTTGATGATGAGCGGGCAACAATTGTTGTGTGGCGTCCCAGCGATTAACCCAATCATAACCTTTTATGTTGAGGAATGCTGCGGCATCACTGCTCAGCTTTGGCAATATTGGCGATAAGTAAGTTGTGAGTATATGAAACGCATTGATGATGACCGAGCAGGTCTGATGCAGTAACGCATTATGGGCCTCGTCTTTGGCGAGCGCCCAAGGCTTTTCAGTATCAACAAATAGATTCACGCTGTCCGCTAAATCCATAACGACGCGTACAACTTTACTCATTTCACGATTGTCGTAGAGTGCCGCTACGGGCTCTGACTGCGACATGAGCGCACTAAGCACAGGATGTTGGGCAGAAACGGCAAGTAACTTACCATCGAACTTTTTATGTAAAAAACCTGCCGCGCGACTGGCGATATTGATGTACTTACCAATTAAATCGGCGTTCACACGGGCAATAAAATCATCGCGACTAAAATCAATATCCTCAACTCTATTGTTGAGCTTGGCAGCGATGTAGTAGCGAAGCCATTCGGTATTGAGTCCGAGCGCTAAATATTTCGTGGGTGTAGGACCAAAGCCGCGTGACTTCGAAAGCTTCTGACCCGTTACCTGCAAAAAGCCGTGCACAAAAATATTATTTGGTACTTTGCGGCCAGCAAAGTGCAGCATCGCGGGCCAAAACAATGTGTGGAAATAGACAATATCTTTGCCAATGAAGTGATACTGTTCAACCTTGTCATCATTAAGAAAAGTTTCAACATCGCGCGTTTCATTATTGGCCTTAGCACCGCCACTCGCGAAATAGGCTTTCAAGCTAGCTAAATAACCAACAGGTGCGTCGAGCCACACATAAAAATATTTTCCTGGCGCATCAGGAATCTCAATACCAAAATACGGTGCATCGCGCGAAATATCCCAGTCATTCAAATTTTTGCCGTCGTCGCCTAGCCATTCCGCGAGTTTGTTTTTAACTTCGGCTTGTATTGGCGTTTGTGCGACCCATTTTGATAGAAATGTGATGCATCGTTTATCGGACAACTTAAAAAATAAATGTTCAGACTTTTTCATCACAGGTGCTACACCGGTGAGCGCCGAGTAAGGATTTTTTAATTCAATCGGTGTATATACAGCACCGCATACTTCGCAGGCGTCACCATATTGGTCTTTTGCGAAACACTTTGGGCATTCGCCTTTGATAAAACGATCCGCTAAAAACATGCCTTTGACTGGATCAAAAAATTGCTCAATCTCGCGCGAGACGATGAGCTTATTCGCTTTCAATTTTTTGTAGATCGCCTGCGACAATTCAACATTTTCAGGCGAGTGCGTCGAGTGCCAAAAATCAAAGCTGATATGAAACTGCGGCCACTGCGCTTTATGTTCAGCGGCCACTGTTGCCACTAACTGTTCAGGCGTAATGCCCTGTTTTTCAGCATTCAACATGATCGGTGCACCGTGCGCATCATCAGCACAAACAAAATGCACGTCATGGCCACGCATACGCTGAAAACGTACCCAAATATCCGCTTGGATATATTCCATCATGTGCCCAATATGAAAGCTGCCATTGGCATATGGAAGAGCGGTAGTAACAAAAATTTTGCGCGACATGACGTTGATATTTGTCGTGAGTTTATAAGGTGATATTGTATCAACTGAGCGTTGACAATGATATGCGTACGCCATGTTGATGCGCTAAATGATTGTCGGCATGTTTGCCGTGACGCAGGATGTTTGGCGATAAAATATGGATATCCAATAAAGAAAGTAGATGATGAGTGCGACCGTAGAAACTATTCAAAACGCGCTGCGCGAATTGATTGACCCCGTTACCGATATGAATTTTATCGAGATGAAATCGGTCAAAAATATTGTCGTTGATGGTGGCAATATTTCACTTGAAATTGTATTGGGCTATCCAAGTAAAAGTGTGACAGAGACGATTCGCCAGCGTGTGATCGCGCGCTTGAAAAAAATCGACGGCGTTAGCAATGTTTCAGCTAACGTGTATTCAAAAATTGTCTCTCACAGCGCTCAGCGTGGCGTTAAGTTAAACCCGAATATTAAAAATATTATTGCGGTGGCATCCGGGAAGGGCGGTGTGGGTAAATCCACAACGGCGGTGAATATTGCCTTGGCACTCGCCGCAGAAGGCGCGGTAGTTGGCATCCTAGATGCTGATATTTATGGCCCATCGCAGCCAACCATGTTGGGTATTACTGGACGCCCGCAATCAAAAGACGGTAAAAGCATGCAGCCGATGGAAGGCCACGGCATACAAGCGATGAGCGTGGGTTTTTTAGTTGATCCGGAGACGCCGATGGTCTGGCGCGGCCCAATGGTTACGCAGGCGTTGGAGCAATTGCTAAACGAAACTCAGTGGAGCAACCTAGATTATCTGGTGATTGACCTGCCGCCCGGCACCGGTGACATACAGCTTACGTTGGCGCAAAAAATTCCAGTGACAGGTGCAGTCATTGTCACCACACCACAAGATATTGCGCTGCTGGACGCGCGCAAGGGACTTAAAATGTTCGAAAAAGTTGGCGTACCGATTATCGGTATCGTCGAAAATATGGCGATGCATACGTGCAGCGCGTGCGGACATACGGAACATATTTTTGGTCAAGGTGGCGGTGCGCTGATGTCAAAAGACTATTCGGTTGAGTTACTTGGCTCGCTACCACTCGATATAAAAATTCGCCAGATGGCTGATGGTGGTAAGCCGACGGTGGTAGGCGACCCTGATGGCGCGGCGGCACAAATTTACAAAGATATTGCGCGCAAATGCGCCGCAAAAATTGCAAAGCAGTCGCAAGATCGCTCGCATATTTTCCCGAAGATTGTGATTCAAAACACTTAACGTTTTCCTCACCCATGCCTAACGCCTATTTTGTCGGGTTGATTAATGTACGCGATGACGCCGCCTGGCAATCCTATGTATCGCAAGTGAGCCAAGTCATCGCGCAATACGGAGGCGTTGTGCTATTTCGCGGACAGCAGGTACTGCAAACGTCAGGAAATATGGCGCACGATAACGTCGTTACGCTGCAATTTTGCGATGTTGCGTCGGCAATGCGCTGGCATGATTCGCCCGAGTATCAGCGTTTAATCGCCGTACGCGATGCGGCTGCAGATGTCACGCTGGTTCTTTATCAATAGCTATTAAAGCAAAAGTGCAGTATCAACGGCGCGTTTGACGGCAAATAGGCTGAAACCGCCCGCTAATACTGGTTATTCAATACCTAAGCGGTCAAGTCGATACCGTAGTGATCGAAATGTTATTCCCAGCACTTTGGCCGCCTGTGTTTTGTTGTAGCGCGTTTGCTCTAGCGCCTTCATAATTTGCTCTCGTTCAATACCGTCCAAATATTCATGCAGCGGTTGGGTACGTTCTCCGTTGACGGCCATATCTGCGACGACATTACTTTGATCTTCAGTTAAATGAAGATCATTTTTTTGGATGCTGTTGCCGTCGCACAGCGCCATTGCTCGTTCTAAAATATTTTCTAATTCGCGTACATTGCCTGGATAGTCGTAGTTTGTTAGTGCGTGGAATGCGCTGTCGCTCAAGATTGGCGCTACCGTTTGCGATTGCAACGATAGCCGTGTAATAATTGCCGTTATCATTGCGGGAATGTCTTCCGGAATTTCACGTAGTGGCGGCATTTTGAGTTCAATCACGTTTAATCTGTAAAAAAGATCTTGACGAAATTCGCCAGCATGTACTTTCTCACTCAAATTTTTATGCGTGGCGCTGATAATACGAAAATCAATCGCTTTCTCTGTGGTGTCGCCGACACGTCGAACCTTCTTTTCTTGAATTACGCGGAGCAGCTTAACCTGCATGGCGAGTGGCAAGTCGCCCACTTCATCTAAAAACAACGTGCCGCCATCAGCGGCTTGCAAGAAGCCATCACGGTCACTATCGGCACCGGTGAATGCGCCCTTACGATAGCCAAAAAATTCGCTCTCCATTAAATTCTCTGGTATCGCGCCGCAATTGACTGCAATAAATTCTTGGTCACGTCTCGCGCTATCGTTATGTATTAGCCGAGCGGCAACTTCTTTGCCCGAGCCTGATTCACCGGCGATATAGACCGGTGCTTGGCTGCGTGCTAGTTTGGCGATCATTTCGCGCGCTTTGGCGATAGGCGCAGAGTCACCGAGTAGTCTGGGGCCGCCATCAGTTTGGCGTGCCGTGCGACGTTCCACAAAATTTGGCGCGATTTTTTTGTGTCGCTCAATGGCGCGTGATTGTTCCGGCAAGTTGAGTGCTGCAGTAACGATTTCACGTAATTGCTTAAGCTGTATCGGCTTGGAAAGATAATCAAAAGCGCCAGCTTTTAACGCCGCCACCGCATTATCGGTCGAGCCGTAAGCGGTGATGACCGCCACTGGTGTATTGCCATGGTGCTCGGCAATGTGCGTGAGCAACATAAGGCCATCGCCGTCGGGCAGTCGCATATCCGTTAGGCATAGATCGTAGGCGCGCTCAGCAAGGCGAGACTTGGCGTGAGCGCAGGTGTCAGCGCTATCGGCTTCGATCCCCATTCGCATTAGCGTAAGTACCACCAGCTCGCGAATATCGGCCTCATCATCGACCACTAAAATACGTTTGCTACGATTATTTGCTAGTGTGCTCATGCGTCGATCTCGCCTTCGTTATTGTTATTCGATGCGCGTTTCATTTGCAACCGAAAATGGTTGCGTGTTGCCTCACTTAGCATAGCTAGCTGGGGGTACTGCCCGTTATCAACAATGTACTCCAGCGTCGCGTCGTTCACCTCCGCTAGTTCACGGGCGATATAGAGTCCGAGCCCAGTACCTTTGGTATCGGTAGTAAAAAACGGCTCAAACAAATGTGACAACGCATCGGCTGCCACGCCGGGGCCATCGTCATAGACACTAATGCTCACATGTTGGCGCGATTGATTGATGATAATTTTTACCGCCGCCGTATCACCGGAGGCAAAGCGCGTCGCATTTCGTACCAAATTCCACAAAACTTGATCGAGATGGGCTCGATCAAATAATGCTTTGATAGTGCGTTGTTCAGATAATCCGATGAGTTGATAAATGCTGCTTTGTTGTTTTTCATTCGCACAAAAGTCTTGCAAAAACTGCGCAAGAAAGATGTTGAGATCAACAGGCTCTGGATGCGCTCTGTCACGGCGATTCAGATAGAGCACTTCTTCAACTAAACGGTCTAGCCGATGCGCGTTGTCGTGAATAATAGTAAGTAAGCGGCTATCTGCGGTTGTGCGGCAAGGGTCTTCGTTGAGTAATTCAGCAGCATGGTTAATTGACGATAGTGGATTTCGTATTTCGTGCGCGATAGATGCGGTTAGGCGGCCGAGTGCGACTAGCTTCATCTGTTGCGCTTGAGCGCGTATGCGTGAGGCATCCTCAATAAACACCACCGTGGGCGACACCTCTGCTTCACCGATAGCAATAAAGCGCGGCTGGTATTCGTGTTTGGTCAATGGGTCACGCACGATTGGAAAAATCCGCATGCGGTCTTGTCGCCACTCGGCTAATAGTTGCGCAAGTTGTGGAGAGGCGGTTTGTAATTGTTGTCCAGTTGCGGTGACCAATCCGCCAACCAACCTTTGCGATTGTGGGTTATGTTGACGAATGATATTCATCTCATCTACGACGACAAAACCGTCTTTCATATCGCGTATAACTAACTCGTTTATCTGACCAAGATTGGCTAAATCTACCCCGCGCTTCTCGGCAATCTGCTCCGCGCCCTCGGCGTATTTTGCGAGCGTGTTACTAAGACCTGCGATCACGAAATAGCCGGTCGAGAGCATCCCGCTTGGCACAAATTCAGCGACCGTTGCATCCAGATACAACACTTGCCAAAGCTGTTCAAACAGCACGGCAAGGGCGGCAATTGCCGCGTGAAAATACGCCATGCGACCTTGCGAGACGAGCGCACCAGCGGCGAGTGAGACGATAAGCAACATGCCGATGCCACTACGACTGCCGCCCGAAGCATGCATGAGAAAAACAATCATGACGATATCAACGAGGACTTGCGCGGTAAGCTGAATGCTGGCGGATGGCACTCGTAGTTGCGTCGCGATAATAAGCATTGCGGCGACGGCTAGATAGCTGCCAAGCGTGACTGCCGCGATGAATGGATATGCCCCACCGATAACCGGAAATGTCGTTACACCCCAGAAAATAATTGCCAGAGCAATCACGAACAGCATGCGGTAAACCGCAAATGAGGTGAGCGTGCGCCACGCACTTTCAGGCGATTCAAATGCGGCGGATGCGACCAAGGCAGGTTGATGGTCAGTGATCATTGCATCAATGGATTAGCGAGGCTGACACTGCGCGGGATTAACGCAAACAAATCTACTGTCAGTAAGTTGAGCCGCCTCGCTTTGTGGAATATTGACGCCGCAGCGAGAGCAAGTCACTATTTGCTCTAGCTCAGCGCTTGGTGTTGCGTGCGAAGTTGTGCTTGATTTTGTTTGTTTATTTTGCAGCTTTTGTTTGCGTTTGGCAAAGAATAGCAGCCACACGATTACTGCAATCAACAGACCAAATATAACTTTGCCCATTTTGTTTCTCCGGCAGGTTTTTCGATTGAAGTTGACAGTTTTAAGCAGGCGCTTAATTACCGCCGTTCATTTACTTTTCAACAAACGCACGTTCGATGACAAATTGTCCAGGTACACTCATGTTCCCTTCGCTCCAATCACGCTCGGTGAATATATTTTTTAAGTCACGCAACATTTCTGGGCTTCCGCAAATCATGACGCGGTCATCGATTTTATTAAGCATCGGTAATCCAATATCACTAGTAAGTTTGCCTGAGGCAATTAAGTCAGTGATGCGACCTTGATTTTTGAATGGCTCACGTGTCACGGTAGGGTAATAGATAAATTGTTTTCGTACTTCCTCGCCAAAAAATTCAATGTCTTTTAACTCATTTTGTAAATAGTCGTGATAAGCCAATTCGCCCACGGTTCTGACGCCATGCACTAAGATAACTTTTTCAAACTGCGCGTAGGTTTCAGGGTCTTTGATTACGCTCATGAACGGTGCTAAACCAGTACCAGTGGCGAGGAGATATAAATTTTTACCCGGCAATACATTTTGCAAAATTAATGTGCCAACCGCCTTAGCGTTGACCAACAGAGTGTCGCCCAGCTTGATGTGCATGAGTCGCGAAGTCAGCGGCCCATTTGGCACTTTAATCGACAGATACTCCAAGCAATCTTGATAATTAGCCGATACCATTGAGTAAGCGCGCATTAACGGCTTGCCGTCAATCTCAATGCCGATCATCGTAAACTGTCCGTTGAGAAAACGGAACGACGGGTCGCGTGTAGTGGTAAAACTGAACAACGACTCAGTCCAATGCTGAACTGACAGTACGCGCTCACTAAATACATTTGCCATAACGACACATTTCCCATTGAAAAAAACAAAAGAGCCTTCGGACTGAAGGCTCTAGACACTGGCTATCGATAGCGGTTGAGGCCGACTAAAAACGTCGTTCAACCGCGAATAAGCATAATTGTAGCAGCGCCTCTTTGTAAACGGAATTTGTTAAACCGTTTATAGACGCCATCGCGGTTTCGGCCTCGCGATTTGCGGCTTGACGCGCGTAATCAACCGCGCCCGTGGCGGTAATCGCGGCAATCACCTCTTGCATATTATCAATACTACCGTTCTCGATGGCATGACGAATGGTTGCGCGTTCAGCTTCATCGCCATTACGCAGTGCATAAATTAAGGGTAGCGTAGGCTTGCCCTCGGCTAGGTCGTCACCGACATTTTTGCCGGTTTCCGCCGCCTCGCCTGAATAATCCAGCACGTCATCGATTATCTGAAATGCGGTGCCTAGATGCATACCGTAGTCTGCGAGCGCGCGTTCATCGGATTTGCTGGCGTTACCCAAAATTGCGCCCACGCGAGCCGCGGCTTCGAATAGCTTCGCCGTTTTGTAGCGCACCACGCGTAGGTATGATTGTTCATCAGTGTCTGCGTCGCCGACATTCATGAGTTGTAACACTTCACCTTCAGCCACGATATTGGTGGCTTCAGATATTACTTCCATTACTGCCATTGAGCCGACCTCGACTAGCATTTGAAACGCGCGCGAGTATAAAAAATCTCCCACTAACACCGACGCTGAATTACCAAAAACAGCGTTTGCGGTTTTTTTTCCGCGCCGAAGCGAGGACTCATCGACGACGTCATCATGGAGTAATGTTGCGGTATGGATAAATTCAATTACGGCGGCTAATTCCCTTGTTTTTTCTGGTTCGGCGGCAAAGTGACCGCCCGCTAACAGCACCATTGCCGGGCGTAAACGCTTGCCGCCTGAGCCAATAATATAGTTCGATATTTGGTTAATCAGCACCACGTCTGAGGCGAGCCGACGACGAATAACGCCGTCAACAGCCGTCATATCAGCATCAATGACACGGCGAATATCGGCTAATTCGATTGGATTGTGCGGCTCGTTCATGATGAATTGTTGGTGCGGGTGTGGTTTGCTAGTGGCGTCAAAAATGCGTTGTAAGCCACTGTTTTGACACATTAAAGCGTATAGAAATGTGGTTTGACTGTAATCTCGTTGCTGCGTATAATAACTGGTTCTGTAGCCGATATAACATGTAACGTGTATTTGGCATACAGTCATTATTTATATTTCTGGAGTTCAACCATGTACGCGGTCATAAAAACTGGGGGCAAGCAATATCGTGTTGCCGCTGGTGAAAAAATTAAAGTAGAACAGATACCGGCAGACGTGGGCGCGCAGATCGTTTTGGATCAGGTGTTGATGATGGGCAGCGGCGAAGCCGTTACCATTGGCACACCAATGATCGCAGGCGCTGCCGTCACGGCCACCGTTATTTCACAGGGTCGTGCCGATAAGGTACGTATTTTTAAGATGCGCCGTCGTAAGCATTATCAAAAGCGTCAAGGCCATCGCCAAAATTACACCGAGATTCAAATCGGTGAGATTACGATTTAAGGATTAGGTCATGGCACATAAAAAAGCAGGCGGCAGTTCCCGAAACGGCCGCGACTCTGAATCAAAGCGCCTAGGTGTTAAATCCTACGGCGGTGAATTGATTAGCGCAGGTACCATCATTGTGCGTCAACGCGGTACCGAGTTTCACGCTGGCGATAATGTCGGCATGGGTAAAGACCACACGCTATTTGCATTAAAAAGAGGTAACGTTTTATTTGCCGTAAAAGGTGCAAAGCGTAATCGCGTGATTTCAATTATTCCAGCAGCCGCTGAAGCACTAGCGGCGTAAGGTACAAGATCTGACAAGAGGTGTTGCAGGTTAGCTTGCTAGTTAAGTTACTGCATGAATCGCATCAGACGAAGCCCCGAAGAGTAATCTTCGGGGTTTTTCATTTCCACGTTGCCAACTTGAATATAGGGAATTAATGAAATTTATTGATGAAGCACGCATTGAAGTCCACGCGGGTTCAGGCGGTAACGGCTCGGCATCAATGCGTCGCGAAAAATACATCGCCTTTGGTGGTCCAGACGGTGGTGACGGCGGCCGCGGTGGCTCCATTTACGTGGCGGCCGATAGCAACATCAATACGTTAATTGATTACCGGTTTGCGCGGATTTTTCGAGCCAAAGATGGCACAGGCGGGCGTGGTGCGGATTGCAGCGGCGCGGGCGCTGACGATATAGTATTGCGGGTACCGGTTGGGACACTAGTCAAGGATTTGGCAACAGAAGAGGTCATCGCTGATCTTACCCAGGATAGGCAGCGGGTACTGGTGGCCGCCGGTGGCCGCGGCGGCTTGGGCAATATTAATTTCAAAACTTCCACTAACCGTGCACCGCGTCAATTTACCAAAGGTGCAGAAGGGGAAACCAAAGATATTTATTTTGAATTGAAAGTGCTAGCAGATGTGGGGCTACTCGGTATGCCAAATGCCGGTAAATCCACCTTTATTCGCGCCGTATCGGCAGCACGCCCGAAAGTGGCAGATTACCCATTTACAACATTGCATCCGAACCTTGGTGTGGTCAGGGTCGATGACAATCGCAGTTTTGTGATTGCGGATGTGCCTGGCTTAATCGAGGGTGCGGCTGAAGGCGCGGGACTCGGGCATCAATTTTTGAAGCACTTGCAGCGCACCCATTTGCTGCTACATTTGGTCGATATTGCGCCCTATGATGAAGCCGTTGACCCTACCAAAGAAGCTAAAGCCATTATCAATGAGCTTAAAAAATACGAGCAATCGCTCTTTGAGAAACCGCGTTGGCTAATATTGAATAAAGCTGATTTGCTTGATCCCGTTGAGGCCGAAAAACGCGCGAAAGCGGTAGTCAAAGGACTGAAATGGAAGGGGCCCACCTTCACTATCTCAGCAATGAAAACTGACGGCTGCAAAGCCCTCACCTTTGCGATCATGGATCATGTAGACGCAGAACGGCGTGCGGCGGCGGCGGTAAAAACAGACCCATCGACGAGTGCTGACTAAAGATCAATAAATATGAAAAGTCTTTTATATACGTGTGCTTCAAGTCAAAAACATATGAAACTGCCCGCCAAATATAGTGTTTTATATCTTTATCCTACAACTATTCGATTAGCTAGACCGATGCTTATTGGTGGATAGTAGATGCGCCTAATAATAAAAATTGGCTCTACCCTCATCACCAATCACGGCGAAGGTGTTGATCACGCGCTTATCGCCGAGTGGGTACGGCAAATTGCCCAATTACGCCAAGCGCAACACGAAGTGATCTTGGTATCGTCTGGCGCAATAGCCGAGGGCATGAAGCGACTCGGCTGGAAAGTGCGGCCGGTCGCGCTGAATCAATTGCAAGCCGCAGCTGCCGTCGGGCAGATGGGCTTGGTGCAAGTGTATGAAACGGCATTTCGTGATTATCAGCTTGGTACGGCACAAATACTATTGACGCATGACGATTTAGCAGATCGCACTCGTTACTTAAACGCACGCTCAACCCTTTCCACACTGTTACAACTCGGCATCGTGCCGATCATCAACGAAAACGACACGGTTGTCACCGACGAAATTAAATTCGGCGACAACGATACCTTGGCCGCGTTGGTCGCGAATTTAGTTGAGGCGGATTTACTGGTGATCTTGACCGATCAACACGGCTTGTACTCAGCAGACCCGCGCGTCAACCCTGATGCGACGCTGATAACGCAGGCCACGGCTGGCAATCCGGCACTTGAAAAAATGGCGGGTGGCGTCGGTTCAACCTTGGGTCGCGGCGGCATGCTTACTAAAGTGCTTGCTGCAAAAAAAGCCGCCTTGTCGGGTGCTTCCACCGTCATCGCTTACGGGAGAGCAGTAAATGTCTTGCCCCAAATTGCTGCTGGTGTGGCGATCGGCACTAAGCTCACTACCGAGGCAAATGCCATGCAGGCGCGCAAAATGTGGCTGGCAGGACAACTCAAAACAATGGGTAGATTGATTGTAGATGATGGTGCCGCGCACGCGCTCACCACCGGTGGTAAATCGCTCCTGCCAATTGGTGTTGTCAGTGTCGAGGGCGTGTTTCAGCGTGGGGACGTAGTTAGCGCGGTCAGGCTTGATGGTATTGAGATTGCTCGTGGACTTTGTAACTATCCGTCGGTGGAGGCCATAAAAATCTGCCGACAATCCAGCGCGGATATTGTGCCAATACTTGGCTACATTGCTGAGTCGGAACTAATTCACCGCGATAATTTAGTACTAATCTAATGGCACTTCACCATCGTAATACCCGCTAGCGTCTGGTTGGCGCAGCGGCACTCGCGGTATTGTTCGGCGCGGCTAACGGCGCTAATGATGCCGACACAAACCGATTTAATTCAGGGCTTCTATAAAACGCGATGACTTTTGGGACATAGGCTTGTGTTTCCGCATACGGGGGAATTTTATAGCCATTGCGAATCACCGCATTTTCGCCGGCGTTATAACCGGCTAGCGCTAATTCAACATCACCATTAAACATTTTGAGTAAAAAACTCAAATAGCGCGTCCCACCAAAAATATTTTCAACCGGATCGTAAATGTTTTTAACACCCATACGCGCCGCCGTATCAGGGATCAACTGCATTAAACCTATCGCGCCTTTGTTGGAAAGTGCTCTATCGTTGTAACCAGACTCAGCGCGTATCACAGCATGAACCAAGCGCGGATCAACGCCGTGGGCGCGTGCTGCATTATCAATAATCGGCACATACTTTTCGATGTTGACGGATTTTGGAAAGCTCGGGGTCCACGCATTCGGACGCGTTTTCCAAGTGTCAGGGATGCGATACACCAACTTGTAACGCTTATCTAAGTGCGGCAAATTTGAAAAATGCGTCACGCCTTGGTCGTCTTTAAACGAGTAGATGTTGGCTCTTACTTGACCAGCTTGAAAACTCAACATCACACCTGCTAAGCCTAGGCTGATGAGTAGTTTAGACATTACAGACGATTTTATAAAATTAACCATAGCGGGCGGACTGTACACCAGAATTTGTTAAATACCAAATTCTAACCTAAACTTTAGCAACACACCTTTTAACGCTAGGGTGTTGTTGTTTGTGGATAGCTTCGGTAAGCTAGTGCCTAGTTGGCGATAACGTAAGCGTGTAGGCCGAACAAAAGTGCTCGGTAGAAATTGGAGTCGATGTCAGCGGTTATGCAACATTTAAGAATTGTTGAGAAAACGAGCTGCCGCATGAAGTGTGCAGGCTAGACAAAATATGCAAAATAAGACAATAAAATGCGTAGTACAGATTCTGATTCCAAGGCTGCTGCACCTTCATCCAATTCTCATCAACCGCTTGTTGTGACGGAAAATTATGCTGCCAGCACACCGGTTATCGAGCCCGGCAGTCACCAGCAAGATAACGATGTTGAAACAGGCCAGGCCAACATAGATAAACCACGCGTTGAAGCCCCGTGGATCATTTTGGTTGCCCTTTTATTGGCAACATTGGTCAGCTCGTATCAAAACCATGTCCAATCGCGTGTTGATGCTGAGACTCGTTTTCAAGAAATTGCCGTACAAGCCGCTGATAGTGTTGTCGATCAGGTTCGGCGCATTGAAGACGTGATGACGCTGGGCGGAACGGTCATTGCATCGTCGCCACAAATTGACGATGTGCGTTGGAACGCTTTTCTAGAACCGAAAAAAAATAGCAGCGTTACCGTATCAGGATTAGTGCAGCTGGAATATCGTGCAGCACTTGCGACCTCCAGTGCATCGCCTCCTTCGTTAGTTAGGCGCTTTGAATTAAACACAGTCATTGATGACGCAAGCATTGATATCATGGCACTAGATGAGGCCATTGCGCGCGCCCAACTGACCCAGCGGAGCACATTATTGACAAATGCGCGCGCCACAAAATCAGCCGTATCAGAATTAGTCGTCATTGTTAAGCCCGTTTATCCAATATTTGCAAAGCTTGGGCAACCGATAGGCTACATGCTGGCCTACGTACGACCGCATTCACTCATTACGGACGCCGAATTGAAGAGTGCGTTGCGCTTGGTAATTGATGTGACCTACAGTGGACAAGCGCCTATTAATGCTGATAACGCTAACGCGAGGCTTAGCACGATGTTGGGTGTAACGGTTGCTCAGACGAGCTGGGTGCTCAGTATTCGCGCTACGCCGGCATTGGAAAGTGAGCTTTCCAGTAGAGCACCCAGCACAATTTTTGTTGTGGGTATGTTGGGCACGTTGTTACTCGCTGGCATGGTCTGGTTACTCACGCGTTTACGTGAGCAAGCTTCGGCGCTGGCTAAGAATATGACGCTGAAGTTGCGTGACCAAGTGAAATTTACCGATGATTTGATTGAGCTAAACCCCAATCCGATTTACCGGAAAGATGCCCAAGGTCGCTTCGTTGTTGTCAATCGCGCATGGGAGCAATTACATCAACGCAATCGTGTTGATGTGATCGGTAAAACGACACGCGACTTCATGCCCCCATCGCTGGCCGATATTACTGAAAAATTTGACGTTGATGTTCTTAATTCGGCTAATGGATTTGAAGTGCGTGAAGCGTTTGTGCTGACCTCCGAAGGCCGTACGATACCAACTATCCTAGCAAAACAAGTAATACGCCGAGCCGACGGCAGCCCAGACGGCATTATTGGTACCGTCACTGATATGAGCGAAGTTAATCAATTGCAACGCGAAGTTGCGAAGCAACGGGAACAATTGGATTTAGTCATCCGCTCGTCTCAGCAAGGTATTTTTGACATTGAAATTAATCCAGTTGGAAATGCCTATTACTCCGCGATGTTTCGCGAAATACTTGGCTATGGTGTGACGCCAATGACTGAAGTAATTGATTGGCGAGAGCTGATTCATCCGGATGATCGTGACGTTTTTTATTCAAATTTAGTCGCGCATATTGAAAAAATAACACCTTATCTTGACGTGGAATGCCGTGCGATTCGATCAGACCAGAAACCAATATGGCTTCGTACCCGCGGCCTTGTTCAGTACGATGATGTCGGCGCACCCAGGCGGCTGGTAGGCTCCGTGGTTGATGTGACTGAGCGACGTGAAGCGGAGCAAAAGTTGATCGAAGCGAATGTGCGCGTAACCGAAGCGGCGAAAGCGAAAGAGGCATTTTTAGCCACCATGAGCCATGAAATCCGCACACCGATGAACGGTGTTTTGGGGATGGCAGGCTTGCTCGCCGATACTAAACTCAACGACGAGCAACGCGACTATATTCGTTTAATTCGCGCTTCCGGCGACACCCTGCTCAGACTTATCAACGATGTGCTCGATTTTTCGAAAATTGAGTCAGGCCACATGACGCTTGAAGCGGTAAGTGTCGAATTTATTACTGTTATCGAGGAAGCTATTGAGTTAGTTGCTGAGAAAGCGCGCGAGAAAAAACTGTTACTTGTATATGACGTTAGTCACTCGATTCCCGCCTATATTATTGGTGACGCAACGCGTTTGCGGCAAATTTTAATGAATCTATTGTCGAATGCGATCAAATTTACCGAGGCGGGCGAAATTTTTCTTTCTGCAACATCAGTTGTTAATGATGACGGAAAGATTGAAGTGACTGTTAAATTAACCGACACTGGTATTGGCATTCCGCCAGAGCGTGTGCGCCAGCTATTTCAACCATTCATGCAAGTGGATGCTTCCACCACACGTAAATACGGTGGTACTGGTTTGGGTTTGGCGATTGTGAAGCGACTCGTCACCATGATGGGCGGCACGGTCTCGCTCGAAAGCGTATTAAATGAAGGTTCAACATTTACATTTACCATCCTTACACAAACTGCGCGTGGTCCACTGCGGCCTTATATGCAGTCCGACATCCCAGAATTTATTGGTAAACGGTTATTGTTTGTTGATGGCAGCGCACGCCGACGCCAAGCCGTAGCAGCGCGATTCCCACGATGGGGCATCACGATATTAACGGCAGCCCACGCGGACGCCGCGTCGATGTTGTTAGCGGCCTCCGAGAGTGGCGAAACCGTTGATATATTGATGACCGATACCGTGCTAAGTTCAGCAGCAGCTGATGCTTTGGGAGTGGCGATTGCGGCGGAGGATAAGCGGCGACATGAGGCTAACTTACCTTTCTTCATGGTGGTTTTAATGTCAGCAAACTCACGTGCGGAGTTGGCGTTGCTGCAAGAATTTAAGCCGATTCGGCATGATTTTTTGGTGGTTCGACCCACCAGCCGCAGCCGCATGTTTGACGTACTAGTACAGGCCGTCACTGGACATATTAAATACGATATGGCGACGCGCCCCTTCGCTATCGAGTTAAAGCATGATGCCGATTATGATATTTTGAATAGTAGCCTGACGCAGCGCAGTCTTTTGTCAACAACGCTACCCTTATCTTTCACAACACAGGCCGAGTCTAGAGTAGAGGGCACGCTCAATATTTTGGTCGCCGAAGATAACGAGATTAATCAACGTGTCGTTGAGGGGATGTTGCTCCGGCTTGGTCATAGCGTCACGATTGTCGCCGACGGGCAAGCCGCGGTGGAAATCATGCAACAACAGTTATCCACAACTGAGGAACGCTTTGATATTGTGTTGATGGATATTCATATGCCGATACTTGACGGTATTGCTGCTACCGTGGAAATCAAAAAATTATTCCTAGATTCAGCGGGCGCGATGCGACTGAATACAATCCCAATAGCGGCTATGACGGCGCACGCGCTAGCGGGCGATCGTGAGCACTATTTGCAATCGGGGATGGATGACTATATTTCTAAGCCGATTCGACCCGACGAATTAATCGCACTTTTATCTCGCGCAGTGCCTCATTACGCATTGTCTTCAGGTCGAGCGCTGCCTCAGTCAGGCACTAGTGTGTCAAATTTAGCACCAGTTGCGACTACCCCCGTAAGTCGTTCCTATCAAGTCAACAGTGGCCTAAACCTGCCGATACTAGACATGGAGCAGTTAGAGGATTTGCGCGGACTGCCGTCTGGTGTAGACGGTGAATTTGGCGCGAACGGGCTCATTGAATTATTTAAAACCAAATCGCGCGAGCGCCTGCGGCTGATGTCGTCTTGCTTGGTTGACTCGAATTGGCTGCTATTAGGCGATACCGCACATAGCTTGCGCGGCGCGGCGGCCAGCATTGGTTTTCCGCGTGTTGCGGCAAGCTGTAAAGCATTGGAATTCGCCGCCCGTAGGTTAACGCCTAAAGCAGGAATGCCGATAACAGAAAGCACTGCACCACTGCCCACGCAAACTGAGATCGATGAACTCTTTGAGCAGATTACATTTTACTTCTACGAAGCCGAAGTCGCGCTCATCAAATGGTTGGCGACAGCGCCAACATAATCACTATCCTTGCGGTTGGGGCGTTTTTAGCTGTTTGGCGTACATCGCCCATAGCTTGGCGACTTCGGTCAACCCATCTGCGCCGCCAATCGCCACCAGTGTTGTAACCGCTTTTTCGCGGTTCCCCGCTAGGGCGTAAGCCATACCTAGGCGCAGTTTTGCATCCTCAAGTTGCTTTTGATTGAGACGATTAATCCCGTCCTCCATCATGGCCAGGCCTTTTGGCATGTCACCGCTGATAACGAAATTAAGTCCTGCATTAAACAGAGCCGGACCTGTTTTGATATTGGCCGCGTCAATTGAGGTGCGCGCCATGTTCTTGGTGTCATCGGCGGCTTCTTTTGTAACCTTGTCACGCAAGGTTTTATGTTCTGCGCTCATGCCCAGCACATTGGCTTGAAAGCCGTGATCCAAAATTTGTTTTGCATCAATCGGAAAACCCGCCTCAATGGCCGTTCTTGCCAAAAACATATATTGTGATGCGGTCAAGTTTTGCCCCATCGCCAGTTGCAGGCGAAATACATGCTGCATATAGCGATCTGTCATATTGGCGGCGAGTGCAACGCGTGCTATCCAGTCAGCCCAAAAGTCTTTGCTCGGGTAATGGGTGACTAATTTTTCTAGCGCAGCGATGTAGGAGGGAGGATCTTTTTGCTTTAGTGCGATGCGACCCATTAATTTTAATAAATCTTCGGATGGTATCTTGCTCGTTTTTTCAATGTCTGATATCGCAGCATCAACCGCTGTTTTTGCGGCAACAAAATCATCTGCTAAAAACAAAGACTGAATGAGTAATAGCCGCACCTGGACGGAGGTGCTGCCTTCTTTAATGGCGCGCGCCGACCAAATTGCCGCTGTTTTGTAGTCTTTCAAATTGTAATACGCAGCAGTAATTGCCTCGGAAAATAAAACACGCTCTGCTGGTGTTGGGCGATTTGTCGCTAATACCGCCTCAAATGATTTAGCAGCAACGGCGTTGTCACCCATGGCCGCAGCGGTCGTGCCGCGCATGCGCTCGATAATAAATAATTCATAAGGCGTGCGATTGGGCAACATTTCGGCCTCAATTATTTTTGCCATAGCCTCTTTGTATTGCTTCATTTGCAGCATTTGCTGCGCAGCTTGCAATGGTTTTGCAATATCCGGACGTAAGCCTTCTTGCGGTGGCGTCGCAGGTGCAGTTTTAGTGGCGGCCTCCGGTGCTTTTTGCGCGATGGTAGCCGTGGAGATAGCGCCGATGACGACTATTGTCAGGATGCAACGCGCTGAAACAAAATTTCTAACATTGAACATGGCGAATCCTAATTTTCATTTAGGTGGTAGGTAACGATTCAGTATTATCGTTTGGTGCAGGGGACTTTTGAATTTTTAACGCTATTACTTAACGGATTACGCGGCGCGGCGCGTTGACACTAACCACATAGATAATTTCCATAATAAAAAAGCCACCAAAGGTGGCTTTTTTATTGGATTGGCGTCCCCAACCGGATTCGAACCGGTGTTACTGCCGTGAAAGGGCAATGTCCTAGGCCTCTAGACGATGGGGACTCACACGTCTTACTACGGTGCTACAAAAACAATGGCGTCTAAAAATGCACTCGACACACAAAAACTCTTTAGGCGAATTGAAGCTGATACGGTGTTGGTGGTGGAGATAAGCAGGATCGAACTGCTGACCTCTTGCATGCCATGCAAGCGCTCTCCCAGCTGAGCTATACCCCCAAATACAAGACGAGCATTATAGCCTCAAGTGGCATTGATTGCCAAGCGCGAATATTGACCAATTATGCGTGTTGCGTGGCGAGACGACTGAGGGTCTCGTCTCGTCCGAGTACAAAAATTACTGCGTCAACCGTCGGCGTTTGGGTAAGTCCAGTGAGGATAACGCGTAGTGGCATCATCAGTTGCGGCATTTTAAGTTGATGGCTGGCAACGATTTGTTTAAGTGCCGCACTAATATCTGCGCGCGTCCAATCTACCGATTGGAGTGCTTCGCGCAATGCTGATATCGCGGGCACGCTAGCCTCCGTTAAATGTGTGGCCAGCAATGTTGAGTCGATGTGGGGACGGCGATAAAAATAATGCGCGAGTGCGGCCATCTCAACTAATGTTGGTGCTCGCTCGCGCAGGGCCTCGGCGACAACCGCTGGGGATGGGCCTTGCCGCGCGTCGAGTCCGGCGGCAGCTAGGTGCGTGCTGAGCATTGCGCCGAGGGTATCGGCATCCATCTTTTTAATGTACTCGTGGTTGAGCCAGTTCAATTTTTCGGTATTAAATTGTGCGGCGGATGCGGTGACATGGTCTAAATCAAACCAAGCGCAAAACTGTTCCATTGAGAAAATTTCATCGTCCCCGTGTGACCAGCCAAGGCGTGCCAAATAATTAACGACGGCTTCACGTACGTAACCATTGGCTGGATATTCCATCACCGATACCGCACCGTGCCGTTTCGATAATTTTTGTCCATCGTCTCCCAAAATCATGGATAAATGCGCATACACGGGGATGCGCGCACCCAGTGCATTCAAAATATTAATTTGGCGCGGCGTGTTATTAACATGATCATCGCCGCGAATCACGTGGGTTATTTGCATATCCCAATCATCTACGCACACACAAAAATTATAAGTAGGTGTGCCGTCAGCTCTAGCGATGATAAGGTCGTCTAACTCGGCATTCGCAATCTCAATACGGCCCTTTACCGCGTCCTGCCAAGTGACAACGCCTTCATGTGGATTACCAAAACGCACTACCGGCTTAATCCCTTGGGGAATCGGAGGCAACACCTTATTCGGAGCCGGTCGCCAAGTGCCATCGTAGCGTGGCTTTTCACCGCACTCACGTTGCGCTTGACGCAGCTTATCGAGATCGGCCTGCGACATATAACATTCATAGGCTGTACCGTGCGCTAGCATCTCAGCGACGACTTCTTTATAGCGCGGCATCCGCTGCATTTGGTAAAACGGGCCTTCGTCATAGTCAAGCCCCAGCCAGGTCATACCATCCTTAATTGCTTTTACAGCTTCCGGCGTGGAGCGTGCCACATCGGTATCTTCGATGCGCAAAATAAACGTGCCACCATGCCTACGCGCAAATGCCCAAGCATAAAGTGCGGTGCGCGCACCACCAATATGGAGATAGCCTGTAGGGGAAGGGGCGAAGCGGGAGCGGATTTGCATGTTGTGTTGGGGCGCGAGTATGGGGCGATGGTTTGACGGTGTGTGTTATCTGTGTTCAGCGGTTGGCGTGCGGGCAATACAATTTGAACCGGAATATAAACGCTCAACGCCTGACCGATAAATCACATCTTCGGCAACGTCACGCCTTGCTGGCCTTGATATTTGCCACCGCGATCTTTGTAGGAGGTTTCGCAGATCTCATCGCTTTCGAAAAACAGCACTTGGGCGACGCCTTCGTTGGCGTAAATTTTGGCGGGCAGCGGCGTGGTGTTGGAAAATTCTAGCGTGACGAAGCCCTCCCACTCTGGCTCGAATGGCGTCACGTTGACAATAATGCCGCAGCGCGCGTAAGTCGATTTGCCCAAACATATTGTCAACACATTGCGCGGGATACGGAAATACTCAACCGTTCTGGCGAGCGCAAATGAATTCGGCGGAATGATACAAAAATCTGCATTGATATCAACAAATGAATTGGGGTCGAAATTTTTAGGATCGACGATGGTCGAATTGATATTAGTGAACAGTTTGAATTCATTAGAGCAGCGTATGTCGTAGCCATAGCTTGAGGTGCCATAGCTGACAATGCGTTGACCATTGGCTTCACGCACCTGGCCGGCCTCAAATGGCTCAATCATGCCGTGCGACTCTGCCATTCGCCGAATCCATTTATCGCTTTTAATGCTCATGCTCGCCTCAATTTGTGTTGACGTAATGTTCAGTGCGTTTTTAGTGAGTCCGCAGTTTAGCAAACGCCTTCATACCTAGACAGAAGTACTTATTGATCATGACAAATTGATGTCAATAATGAAATATTTATGTCAAAACACCACATTTGACGTGCATTTCCGAGCATTTTTGCTCGAAAACACCCGTCAATATTCATGATTTCCAACTTCATGTAATACTTTAAGTAGTATCTGCGCAAACGGGCTTTTATCCAGCTTTAACCAACTGATTTTTAAGGAAAATTCACAAGAAAAATATTTCACTTGCACATTGTTTTGCCGCGATATATTGTGTCGCTAACCAAAGCAAACACTACATCTTGTGGATATTTCTGTTCTTAACCCCCCTCATAAGGTTGGGACGCGCGGTGGATAGACTGTGGATAACTCCACAAATCTCTCCACCACACTCGGATCTTCAGCCGTCCTCGCTGAACGCCAGAAATATTCCCTGTCTCAACGTGTTTGCGGGGACAAGTGCTTGTATTTAAACAAAAAAAGTTTTTAGGAGACAGTTCATGAGACTTGGAACCGACATCAATCCGGTGAATCCACTCGTCAATCCCGTTGCAAATTCTATGAATAGCGCCGATTCGGTTGAATCCCGTTATGCGGATTACAAAATTATTCGACGTAATGGCGCGGTAGCGTCATTTACGCCGCAAAAAATCGCGGTGGCCGTAACTAAAGCGTTTATCGCAGTCAATGGCAGCCACGAGGCAGCCTCGGCGCGTATGCGTGACCAAGTGCAGCAGACCACTAGTGTTGTGGTCAATGCGCTGATGCGTCATAAGCCATCCGGCGGCACGTTTCATATTGAGGAAGTACAAGACCAAGTAGAGCTAGCACTCATGCGCGGTGGCGCCCATGAAGTTGCTCGGTCGTATGTGCTTTATCGTGAGAAGCGTAATAGCGAGCGTGCGGCTGAGCGCGCCGCTAAAGCGGCGACCAATCAGAGTGCGGCAGGGGTAGCACAACTTAATGTGACGGTGAACGGACAAAAGCGTCCGCTCGATCTGGCAGCCCTTACCGCCTTGATCGCCTCGGCTTGTGAAGGCTTGGGTGAATTTGTTAATCCGCAAACCATATTTGATGGCACCTTGCGTGATTTGTACGACGGCGTGCCGATTGATGAAGTGTTCAAAGCGGCCACCATGACATCACGCGCCATGATTGAGCGTGACCCTGCCTACAATAAAGTCACTTCCCGCCTGCTGATGCATTCCATTCGCCGCGAAATTCTGGGTGAAGAAGTTAGCCAAGCGGACATGGCGACGCGCTATGCCGAGTATTTCCCGCTTTACATCAAAAAAGGTGTGGCTGCTGAGCTGCTGGATGAGCGCATGGGTCAGTATGACTTGAAAAGATTGGGCGCAGCACTCAAGGCAGAGCGCGACACGCAATTTACCTATCTTGGTCTACAGACGCTGTATGACCGCTACTTTATTCACATTGAAGAGGCGCGTATTGAGTTGCCTCAGGCGTTTTATATGCGGGTGGCGATGGGGCTCGCATTAAACGAAGTTGATCGCGAAACGCGTGCCATCGAGTTCTACAACATCCTCTCGACATTCGATTTCATGTCGTCCACGCCGACCCTGTTTAATTCCGGCACGCGTCGCTCACAACTGTCATCTTGCTATTTGACCACCGTGGCCGATGACCTTGATGGTATCTATGAGGCGCTGAAAGAAAACGCGCTGTTATCCAAGTTTGCGGGTGGCTTGGGTAACGACTGGACGCCAGTGCGCGCATTGGGCTCCTATATCAAAGGCACCAATGGTAAATCACAAGGTGTTGTGCCATTTTTGAAAGTGGTGAATGACACGGCAGTGGCGGTGAACCAAGGCGGCAAGCGCAAGGGGGCAGTGTGTGCGTACTTGGAAACATGGCATTTGGATATTGAAGAATTTTTAGAGCTACGTAAAAATACGGGCGATGATCGTCGTCGCACGCACGACATGAATACCGCAAATTGGATTCCCGATTTATTCATGAAGCGGGTGATGGATGGCGGCAATTGGACGCTATTCTCGCCATCCACCACACCTGATTTGCATGAAAAATACGGTAAAGAATTTGAAATCGCCTACACCCGTTACGAAGAGTTGGCCGCACGTGCTGAATTAAAACCATTCAAAACCATCCCGGCCTTGACGCTCTGGCGCAAGATGTTGGCGATGCTGTTTGAAACTGGTCATCCGTGGATTACCTTCAAAGACCCATGCAACATCCGCTCGCCGCAAAATCATATTGGCGTGGTGCATTCATCAAACCTTTGCACCGAGATCACGCTCAATACTAACGAGTCAGAAATTGCAGTGTGTAACTTAGGCTCAGTGAATTTGGTCGCGCATATGCATGAGGTGGATGGGAAGAAAGTGCTGGATCATGAGAAGCTCCAGCGCACCATCATCACTGCCATGCGCATGCTTGATAACGTAATTGACATTAATTACTACGCGGTTGCTAAAGCACGTAACTCAAATTTGAAACACCGGCCCGTTGGTTTGGGCATCATGGGCTTTCAAGATTGTTTGCATGAGCAGCGCATTCCGTATGCCTCGCAAGCGGCGGTGGAATTTGCGGATCGTTCGATGGAGGCGGTGTGCTACTACGCCTATTGGGCCTCAACCGAATTGGCTCGTGAGCGTGGCACTTACGCCACCTATCGTGGCTCACTGTGGGACCGCGGCATTCTCCCGCAAGATTCCCTCGACCTCTTGCGTGAAGCGCGCGGCGGCTATGTGGAAGTCGATATGTCATCCTCAATGGATTGGGATACCTTGCGTAGCCGCATTAAACAGTACGGCATGCGCAACTCTAACTGTGTGGCGATCGCGCCAACGGCAACGATCTCCAACATCATCGGCGTATCGGCGTGTATCGAGCCGACCTATCAAAATTTGTTTGTGAAATCCAACCTATCGGGCGAATTCACCGTCGTCAACGATTACCTCGTGCGGGACCTAAAAATACGCGGCTTGTGGGATGAAGTGATGGTGGCGGACATCAAATATTTTGATGGCTCACTCAGCCAAATTGATCGTATCCCTACCGAGCTGCGCACGCTATATGCAACCGCATTTGAAGTCGATACCTCATGGGTTATTGAGGCCGCATCACGCCGCCAAAAGTGGATTGATCAAGCGCAGTCACTCAACATTTATATGGCAGGTGCATCCGGCAAAAAACTCGACGAGACCTACAAGCTCGCGTGGGTGCGCGGCCTTAAAACCACCTATTACCTGCGCACCATGGCGGCAACCTCGGCTGAGAAATCTACCGGTCGTGGCGGGGAGCTCAACGCGGTGCCCGTGGGTGGTGGATACAGTGCTGGTTCAGCCAGCACATCCGCCGCGATGGGCGCATCGGCATCGCTTGTGAGCGCGTACGGCGCAGGTAATGGCGCGGCAGAAGGCGCTAAATTTTGCTCTATTGACGACCCTGAATGCGAGGCGTGTCAGTAGTTGAATTAACGAGCAGCAATGTTAAAAACGCACCACAACACTTAATTTAATTTCACCTAACGAGAAAGGCTTCAAGATGCAATTTCACATCTTCCAAGATCAAAAGCTCGAATGGCGCTGGCAGCTTTCTAACGACAACGGCCGCAAGGTTGCTGATTCGGGTGAAAGCTACCGTGAAAAAGACGATTGCCTTGAGTCCATCGCGCAGACTCAATGCAGTGATGATGCCGTGATACTCGAAAATATTACGAGCTTAATGGATAGCGAAATGTTGCAAATGCCAGGATTGTTTCATAAGCATTAAAACAATTTGGTCGAAAGTGAACCCCTACTTTCGACCGATCTTATTTGGGCAAATCGCTGGCGCAGCCAGACGATTTGCTGGACGTAAAACCGATTGAAAAAGCAGCTAGCTGTATGGTCAGCTAGCCAAACAACAAAAACATGGAGCAACAAATGTCTTTAACTTGGGACGATACCCCCGCCGCAAAACCTGCCATGACGCCACAGCATTTACCACCACATCTACAAATGGTGCGTGCCTCTGCATTTGCTGTGCCCGCTGTATTAACCAATACCAGCGCCCGGCCAATGCTTAACGACTTACCAAATGCCCCACCTGAAGGCGAAACCGATGCCGCCATCGACGCCCGCTTTGCGCGCGTCCGCGCCGAAGAAAAGCGCGTCATCAACGGTAAGAGCGACGTAAACCAGCTTGTCCCGTTCAAATACAAATGGGCGTGGGATAAATATTTGAATGGCTGCGCCAATCACTGGATGCCGCAGGAAGTCAACATGACCCGCGACATCGCCACTTGGAAAGACCCAAATGGTTTAACGGATGACGAGCGCTTAATCGTCAAACGTAATTTAGGCTTTTTCGTCACTGCGGACTCACTCGCCGCTAACAACATCGTGTTGGGCACGTATCGCCATATCACCGCCCCAGAGTGCCGCCAATACCTACTACGCCAAGCGTTTGAAGAAGCCATCCACACCCACGCCTATCAGTACATCACTGAGTCCCTTGGCCTCGATGAAGCCGAAATTTTTAACGCCTACAATGAAATCAAATGTATCCGCGATAAAGATCGTTTTCTTATCCCCTTCATCGACATCCTGTCTGACCCTAATTTCAAAACCGGCACGTTTGAGAACGACCAGAAATTATTAAAATCGCTGATCGTATTTAGCTGCATCATGGAAGGCTTATTTTTCTACGTCGGCTTCGTGCAAATCTTGTCGCTAGGCCGCCAAAATAAAATGACTGGCGCCGCTGAGCAGTATCAATACATCCTGCGCGACGAATCCATGCATTGCAGCTTCGGTATTGATTTAGTCAACACCGTCAAGCTCGAAAACCCGCAACTCTGGACCAACGAATTCAAAGTAGAAATCGAAGCCATTTTCCGCAAAGGTGTCGAGCTCGAATACGCCTACGCCGAAGACACCATGCCCCGCGGCGTGCTGGGCTTGAATGCACCGATGTTCAAAGAATATTTACGCTTCGTCGCCAACCGTCGTGCGCAGCAGATTGGTCTGGATGTGCTGTATCCGGGCGCGACCAATCCGTTCCCGTGGATGTCTGAGCTTATTGACTTGAAGAAAGAGAAAAACTTCTTTGAGACAAGGGTGATTGAGTATCAGACGGGTGGGGCGTTGAATTGGGAGTGAAGAAATAAAAAGGGCGCAATAGCGCCCTTTTTGTTAATTGGAAGAAAAATAGAGTTAAAAGGCGCAAGTATGAGTCATGTAACAGACGCTTTAGCGATTCTTTACAGGGAGCGCGCACGTGTTCTCATTTTCGGCTTAACAGGTCGAACCGGAAGCGGCTGCACAACAGTATCTAAGCTTCTGACTAAATCAGCCGCAGACTTGCCCCTCCCGAAACCGGCATCAGATCCAACGCATCCAGAAGAT